>Ga0137418_10000445_pt1 | contig 36645 bp, 31 predicted proteins | sample CZODoug3_1_2_16f_FD_122242 | JGI IMG/M metagenome (GOLD analysis project Ga0137418, IMG submission 122242) | Vadose zone soil fungal communities from Angelo Coast Range Reserve, California, USA - CZODoug3_1_2_16fungal (Hybrid Assembly) | ecosystem: Environmental > Terrestrial > Soil > Vadose... | reverse complement strand
TCTCCTGTTCTCTCCTCCCCTCTGTGGGCGCGTTCCTCCGGGCGACTTTCAGAAAAATGTACTAGTACCAAGATTTTCCCTCCTTTTTTCCCTTCTCGATGTTCCTTAAATAAGTAGAGGGCTAGGAACCGTAAAGCCAGCCACCGTACACTAGGAACTGCGCGTGCTTCGGCGTATGCTCAACGTGGCCGTTCGGAAGAAGCTTCTTCCGTCAAATCCATGTTCCAGCGTCGAGTTTCCCGTCGCCATCAAACGGCTATTTAAGCCGCACTACGTAACTTGGTCTGAACAACAGCGCATTGAGCGCCACAGCCCCCCATGCCTGTGCAACATCGTGCGCATCCTCACGGAGACAGGCCTGCGGATCAATAAGGAACTTCTGTCCATGCGGAAGGACCAACTGGACATTGCCAATGCCACCGTCTGGATTCCGGATTCCAAAACGGAGAATGGCGTGGCGGAGGTTCCGCTCACTCCGATTGCCGTGGATGCGTTTCGAAGCCAACTTTCTTTTGCTGGACCGGGCGACTGGCTGTTTCCGAGTCCGAGAGCAGTCGGTCAGCACTGCAAATCCGTGAAGAGAATTTGGCGTACGGCTCTCCGCAAGGCGGAGGTTTCGTATTTCAGGATCTATGACCTCCGTTCGACATACGCTACCCGCCTCGGTGCCGACGACGTCGCAGATGAATGGGTGGTCCAACTGCTTCGGCAAGGCAACTCTGACGTGTTCAAGAAATACTCGCAGATGAAGTTAGCCATGAAACGTGAAGCCCTCGAGAAACTTAACCGCCGCGCTAATGAAATGTTGATTGGCGAGGCGCAATTGGCCCCCGTACGCGGGGGTTTTGGTACAGTTTTGGTACAGTGATGACCCAAAATCGAAGGAACGAATTTTGGAATCGGCGGAAATGCTTTAGAATGAAGGTCACTCCTGCGGTGGGCGTGTAGCTCAGCTGGGAGAGCACCTGCTTTGCAAGCAGGGGGTCGCCGGTTCGAGCCCGGCCACGTCCACCAATCGTTCCGCCGCGGTGCCGGTACCTCGACAGATATCGCACGGGATTTTGGAATACTCATCTACCGTACTTTTCGTAAAACTTATTTGTGAAGACCTCCTCGGGATCGTGAATGCGCTTGGCGGCGAAGAATTCGTCCACACGAGGATAGGCTTTTTGTAGCTGGTCTTTGGAATAGAAAAGCTGGTACGGGAGATAGTACGTGCCATTGAGGCCGAGAGCGAGATCGATCAGGTCGACGGTCGTCTTTTGGAGGATCTCGGCTTCACGTTCATTGAATCTCTGATTGAAGTACAGGACGTAGGCAAACATGTCCTGCCGGGCATAATTCAAGGTGGTGATGTCGTCCTTCCGAACGATACGGATGGTCACATTAATGAGGTTGGCGCCATTGGATTCGACGACGTGGCGCAAGCCATCAATGAACTGCGGCATCTTATCGTGAGGAATGAAATATTCCTGGAGAATATCGGTGTCCGGCAGGCGGTTTTCCAGATAGTCCATCGAGTCGTACATTTCCTGATTGCGGGAAACGAAACAGCCTTCTTCGCGGCTCATGGCCGTGTTGCGCGAAACGCATCTGTGAATGCGCGGCTCTCCGTATTTTTCCATGGTCCAGCGGAAACGGCGGCCTGCCGCGCCCGTTTTTGAGAAATTCATTACGAAGCGATTCAACCAGACATAGCCTGGCGGCTTAAGAGGGACGAGCGGAACGGGAGCATCTGCTTTCTCGTAGGTGTGAATCGCGGTTTCTCGCAAGAATGTTGACGGAGACATCGACAGGCGACCATAGGCCAACCCGATCCTCGGATTGCCGTCGACGTTTTGTTTAAAATAATCAGCAAAGTCTGTGTAGTCCATGTAGTGGGTCTTCCAAACATACATCTCGTTGTCGACCACATCGAGATCCACATCTAGAATCACGCCCATCAACCCATAGCCACCCAAGGCAAGATGAAACAGGTCGGTATTTTCCGTGGGGGAGCAATGCTTGATTTCTCCACTGCTCAGCAGAAGGTTGAAAGCGCGCACGGTAGGCGCGACTTGTCCAGGATCATGGGCGATGCCATGAGCGTTCACGCTAAGTGTGCCACCGATACTGAAGATGTTGATCGACTGCATGGCCTTTACCGCCAGACCGCGCGAATCCAAAAGCAATTGAACCTGCTTCCAGGTAGCGCCGGTCTGCGCGTTTAGAATCTTGTGCTCGCGGTCCAAGCGGAGTTGATTGAAACCGCGCATGTCCAGAACGAGGCCGTCCTTGACGAAGGTGTGGCCACCCATGCTGTGGCGTGAACCAGCGGCGGTGACCTTGAGTTTATGTTCGCGCGCGAAGAGCACCGCGTTCTGAATGTCTTCAACGGAACTGACTTTAACTATGCCGTAGATCGCTGTCTTGTTCAGATGGCTGGCGTCATTGATAAATCCGCCCACTTGTTCAAAGGACGGCCGAGATGATGGGGGTGGTAGCGCGAGGGTGGTTGGCTTGACCTGATCGGAATTTGGTGGAAAAACGAAATCGGATTCTTTTTCTTTGCCAGGCGCCGCCGAATAGTCAAAGACCTTTTTTGCGGTAAGAATTAGAAGGGAGGCGACGAAGAACAACGCGGCCAGCCAGCGCTTGCCGGAGAGAGGCGATGTTATCTTTTGCATAAATTACGGGAAGAAGTTCCTCTCAAGAAGTATAGGAGGAACTATGCTGGCAAGGAGTTTCCCGAGAGATTCCGATGCCTAAAAAAATAACGACGATACAGAAGTGCGCGTGGGGATTTGCGGCGCTGTTTCTGGGTGTCTACCTGCTCGATTATGTGCCCGGCATCATGGACGCGAATGGTCTGATGTTCGGGTTGTTTCACATGACCCGGATAGTGGATCTGGGGCACCTTGCCGCCGGCGCGCTGGGAGTCATTGGCGCGTTAATTTCGGCACGGGCGGCACGTGCTTACTTTTACGTGCTCGGAATTTGGTATCTCATCGACGTACTGGTGTATTTTTTCTCGCACCTACAGCAGATATCCCTGAAGACGAATTTCCTTGTGAATTTGCCGCATATCCTGATTTTTATTGCGGCGTTCTGGATTGCCACGAGAGCAAGCCGTGAGCACGCGGAGGCCTGAGAGCGGATGCGCGCGGGCCTGAAGCGTTTCCTCAAACGCGCCCTCCTTGCCCTATCCATTGCGTTGGGCTGCTTTGTCCTATTCGTGGCGGTGTTTTGGCTGAAATGTGCTTTCGTGAGGCCCGCCGTTCCCCCGCCCGGGGTGACGGTCAGCACTGGTGCCAATCAAGCCGGCAGTCTCGATACTAAGGGTAAGCGGCCGATCGAAGATTCGTATTTTTCCTATCCCGAATGGTACATCGTATGGAGCTATGAGGAGCGCGCGCAGTACTTGGCGAAAAACCTGCCGAGCGGTTTCCCATACTTTGCTTCTATCGGCCACTACTGGCGCTCGTACTGTTTCATTTGTGGCTTAACGCAGAGCCGGCATCAATTCAATTTCGGGGATCATCTGAGTTCGTTTGTGCTGGGCGGCAGCTTGGCGCTGGAATACGCAATTCGCGGCGCATACGAGCAGAGCGTTGGACGCTTGAGTGAATGGACCAGTTCGCACGAACTGGTTGAGGAGGACGCGTACGCCGCTCGAGTGGCTAGAGAATACGCCGATTTTGTATATGTTAGGCCGTTCTACGAATTTGGCTTCGCGCATGCGTTAAAGGAACTTTGGAAGGAAACAAGCTTTTGGGGTAAGCACCCCATTCGCAAGTGGGAACGGAAGTTCATTTTGAGTGTCGACTATGGCTTGGAAGCGGTCTATGCAGGCGTTCTCCGGACGGCCAGTCATGTGACTTATGGGGTGGAGTCGGCCGACACCTATGCATGGATCGAGAACGCACCGGAGGCAGTATTCCAGGAATTTCCGCGCATCCAGAAAGTAAAGGGTGTCGGCGCTCTTTCTGCCGTTGTCATTATTCCGCGGTATCAAGAGTTCACCGACACAGCAGTGAAACTGACGAGTCATGGGGTTCGTTTTGTGCTGATTGCAGGTAACGACGAAATCATGCTAACGGTGCTTACGCCGGAAGGCTGGTGGTACGATTTGCCGGTCGGCGAGGCCAGCCTCCTCTTTACCGAGCGGTTGACGACGCAGCCGGGTACACAGCGATTCGCCATCGAGTGCCCAGTGCGCTCGCTTCATCTGGTACTGAATGACGCAGTTGCCCGCGGAATAAGAATTGAGCACATTTACGATTACTGACCCACGCCGCGCAAGTTCAGAGGGAGTTTGACTTTGTTTCTTCGGGCCCTCTAACATGATCGCGAAGAAAGCCGCGCAACGAGCTTTTTGAATTCCGTCAGCCCGCACGAAAATGAAAGGTGGTCCGGGATGAAGAGTTTGCGAGTCCTTGGAATGGCCAGTGCATGCCTCGCGTTTGGAATTGGCACCGGCTGCAAGGCCCCAGCGGCCGAGACGGCAACAAAACCCGGCGACGTGACCGAGTCGCGTGTAGCGTCAGAATCATCGGGCGGGGCGAACTGGCTCCTGAATGGGCGCACATTTGACGAAGCGCACTTTAGCCCGCTCAAGCAGATCACGGATAAAAACGTGAATGGCCTCGGACTCGCATGGTATCTGGATATTGAGGGTGCGATGGGTGTGGTGGCGGAACCAATCGTTGTGGATGGAGTGATTTACGTCAGTGCGCCGCAGTCGCGCGTATATGCCGTGGACGCCGTTTCCGGAAAAGTGATCTGGAAATTCGATCCGCATGTGCGGCTGAACATGGCGATCAACGGTTCGTACTCGGCGCGCGTTAACGCCGGGGTTGCCGTGTGGGAAGGAAAAGTCTACGTGGGCACCGGCGATTGCCGGCTGATCGCTATCGATGCCGCAGCAGGCAAGCAGTTGTGGGAGGCTACCGTTTGCGAGCCGACGCAAACCGGAGTCACCGGAGCACCGCACATTGCCAAGGGCAAAGTCTTGATGGGGTACAACGGGTCGGACGATGGCGTGCGCGGCGCCCTGGCTGCCTACGACGCAAATACAGGGAAAGAAGTGTGGCGCTTCTGGACCGTCCCGGGTGATCCATCAAAACCGTTTGAAACGAAAGCGCTGGAAATGGCGGCGAAGACATGGTCTGGGAAGGATTCATGGAGAATCGGCGGGGGCGACGCCTGGAATGCGATTACGTACGACGAAGCCTCAGGCTTGGTCATTTTCGGCACGGCAGGCGCGGGGGTCGACTACGGAGAGCTGTCCTCTATTAAGGTCAGCGGAGATAAGCTGTTTTCGGGATGCGTTATCGCGCTGAACGTGGACACCGGCGAGTACGCCTGGCATTTCCAGACAAGTTCGCCTGGAATGCAAACGGAAAACAATCACATTTTGATGGCGGACCTCACCATCAACGGCGAGAAGCGTCACGTAGCAATGACCGCGCCAAAGAACGGATTCTTCTATGTGCTGGATGCCAAGACCGGCAAGCTTATTTCCGCAAAGCCGCTGGTGAAAACGGTTTGGGCGAGCGCTTATGACTTGCAGACATGCAAGGCTATCGAGACTCCGAAATCAGCGGGTGGCGGTCGCCAATGGACCGTGCACAACTGGTGGCCAATGAGCTACAACGCGCAGACTGGTTTGGTTTACGTGCCCACGACGGACCGACGCGCGGACGCCAAACCTGCGGTCGAATCCGGAGAAGGCGGGATAGGCCTCATGGGGCGGCTGATCGCATGGGATCCGGTCACCCAGTCGGCACGCTGGTCAGTGGAAGAGCAGATCGCAACCAATGGTGGAGTGCTGTCGACGGCGGGGAATCTGGTGTTTCAGGGCCAGGGCACAGGAGAGTTCGCGGCCTACGCAGCCGACAGCGGAAACAAACTGTGGTCAATCAAGACCGGCTCAGCGATTGAATCCATTCCGGTAACATTTTCGGTGAAGGACGAACAGTACGTCATCACCCCGGTCGGCTGGGGCTCAGGCTCGCGACTGTTTGCGCCCGCGCGCACCATGGTCACTCCCGAATCGGCACGCGGCCCGGTTCGGCTGCTGGCCTTTAAGCTCGGTGCGACGGCAACGTACACCGCTCCACCCGTCGTAATTCCGCCAGTCCCTGAGCCGCCAAAGCTGACGGCCAGCAAGGAGACCATTCACAAAGGCGAGGTTCTATACCAAAAATTTGTTTGCGATGGCTGCCATTCGCCAGGTACCGACGGCAGTCTTGCGTGGGTGCTCGACGGCGCGATTCCCGACCTGCGCTACATGCCCGCGGATGTTCACAAGGATTGGTACGCAATTGTCCTGGGCGGCTCGCATTGGGACAAAGGCATGCCGGGTTTTGCCGATCCTCCGAAGTTTGCGTTTCCGAACGCTAAGATGACGGTGCAGGATGCGGACGCGATTCACGCCTACGTCATCGCGCAATCCTGGAAAGCGTACCGAGGCGACCAACAAGCAGCGCACAACAAGCGAGAGAACTACTAGACCCTCCAAAATTGCGCCGCAGGCTACAATGGGATGGATGTGGCGTCCCTGTTACCTTTGGACGCCTGGTTGCGTAGAACAGTATTGAGGCATATAAAGCCACAACTTTGTCGATGAATCGTCTTCGTTCGTTCACATTAAGTCCTATCGTTGTTCTGTTCCTGTTGGCTGCCTCTTCTGCGCGGGCGGAAAATCCGAAAAATATCCGTCCGACCGGGTATGTGACGGACGTGGCCGGTGTAATCGCACCTGAAACCAAGGCGCGTCTCGAAGCGCTTTGCCTGGAGGTCCAGACAAAAACTGGAGCGCAGATCGCCGTCGTGACGGTGCGCTCGTTAGATGGGCAAAGCGTCGAGGACTATGCGGTGGATCTGTACAAGCAGTTCGGAATTGGAAGCAAATCCGATAATCGCGGGGTGCTTCTGCTGGTAGCGCCTGACGAGCACAAATACCGCATTGAAGTTGGCTATGGGCTGGAACCGGTGATCAACGACGCTCGTGCCGGTGATGCAGGCCGCGCGATGGTTCCATGGTTGCGGCAGGGGAATTACAGCGCGGGAATTGATGCCGCGACGTGGACGCTGGCGAAATACATTGCGGATGATCGCGGTGTTACGCTCTCTGGACAGCCGCCGGCGCGGGCGATTCGGCAATCGCGCGGCAAGTCGTCGCCGATTGGATTTTGGGGAATACTCTTTCTGATTTGGATTATTTCCTCCATCTTTCGCGCAGGAACGCGGGGCGGAAGCGGCCGAAAAGGCGGCGGAGGTGGATGGTGGATCGGGCCGATGCTTGGCGGCATGAGCGGCGGTGGTTGGCGAGGCGGCGGCTTCGGCGGCAGCTCGGGTGGCTACTCAGGAGGCGGAGGTTTTGGCGGGTTCGGTGGAGGCAGCAGCGGAGGCGGTGGGGCCTCCGGCAGTTGGTAGAGCGCTGAGGAACACGCGGGGTTGCGATGGCTGATGTGCATGAGGCGTTGAAGAATCTGGTCGAGCGGCTGCATGAAGCGGCCAGGGACAATCTCGAATCCGTAATCTTGTACGGTTCCGCTGCGCGCAACGATTTTCATGAAGCACACTCCGATTTGAACATTCTCTGCATCTTCCGCTCGCTGCGAGCCACGGATTTGGCGCGCGTGTCGGCGGTGGTGAAATGGTGGACCACTGCGCAGCATCAGCCCCCTCCGCTGTTTTTTGCATCCGCGGAACTTCGGCAGTCCGCGGATGTTTTCGCAATCGAGCTCCTGGACATGCAACAAAGCCATCGCGTGCTGTACGGCTCAGACGTCATCGCCGGCATCAGCGTGCCGATGAACCTGCATCGCGTTCAGGTGGAGCACGAACTACGGACATTACTGCTGAAATTACGGCAGCACCTTTTACGCGAGGCGGCAAACCCACACGAACTCGGAGCCGTTCTGGCCAAATCGTTTTCGAGTGTGCTGACGCTGCTTCGGCATACATTGATTGCCTTCCAGGAACAGCCGCCAAGTGCCATTAAGGATGTTTTCGCCCGGGTTGCCGCACTAACAGCTACAAGTGCGCCGGCGTTTGAAGCGGTGCAGCGGTTGCGGGAGGCCAAGAGCTTGGACCCGGACACCGTACTGCCCGTGTATGATGCCTATCTCGCTGCGCTGGAAAAAGTGATTGCAGCGCTCGACCATCATCTGCCAAAGCACCAATGGCAGCGAGCCGGCAAAGCAAGTTCTTAGTTGAGGAGGCAAGCAGTCATGAAAATAGCTCTCGGGGTTTTGGCGGTCCTGCTGGTGCTTGGCTTGCTGCTGGGCAGCTCGTTTGTCGGCCGCAGAAACCAAATGGCGATAAAGCGGGAAGCAGTGAACTCTGCGTGGTCGCAGGTGGATGTTGTGCTACAGCGGCGCGCGGATTTGATTCCCAACCTGGTGGAAACCGTGAAAGGATTCGCGGCGCAAGAGCAAGCCGTTTTCGGCGATATCGCCAAGGCGCGCTCCGCATTGCTTGGCGCCAGCAGTCCCGCCGACAAAATCGCCGCTAACCAGAGACTCGATTCGGCATTAGGACGGCTTCTGGTTGTGGTTGAAAATTATCCGCAATTGAAATCGAACGAAAACTTCCTGCGGCTTCAAGACGAGCTCGCCGGAACCGAAAACAGAATTGCTGTGGAACGCCGCCGATATAATGAGACGCTACAAGATTACAACACCTATCTGTCTCTCTTCCCCAACAACTTAGTGGCCAGCTTCAGCGGCTTTGCGAGGAACGACGCCTACTTCAAGACCGACGAGGGCGCACGACAGGCTCCCAAGGTCAACTTTGATAAGCAAAAGGCTCCGCCGGTCGGACAGGTTCCTGCTCCCGCACCCGCAAACCCATAAACCGGCACGCGATTTACGTCTTAGGTGTTTGGCCGGAAATATTTGCGCCTGCGTACTAATCTTCTTCGCGAAGCATCTACGAATAGAGTCACGCATGCGCTATTTCTGTCTCGTTTGTGATTACGACGGCACTATCGCTCACGATGGGCGGTGTGCGCCCAGCACAGTGGAAGCTCTCAAGCGCGTGCGCGCGTCGGGCAGGAAACTGATTTTAGCTACCGGGCGGCAGCTCCCCGAATTACAAGAGATTTTCCCGGAGCATTCCATGTTCGACCGAATCATCGCGGAAAATGGCGCAATTCTGTATCGGCCAGAGGGTCAGGACTGCAAAGCCCTCGCGGACCCGCCACCCCCGGTGTTTGTCGAGGAATTGCGCCGCCGTGGTGTGAATCCGCTCTCGGTAGGGCAAAGCATCGTAGCCACGTGGCACCCTCATGAAACAACAGTGCTGGATGTGATTCGCGATCTCGGTCTTGAACTCCAGGTCATCTTCAACAAAGATGCGGTAATGGTGTTGCCCTCCGGCGTCAACAAAGCAACCGGCTTGAAGGCCGCTTTGAAAGAACTTCATCTCTCGCCGCACAATGCCGTGGGGGTGGGCGACGCGGAAAACGATCACGTGTTCCTTGGCATGTGCGAATGTAGCGTTGCGGTAGCGAATGCTCTCCCTGCTCTGAAGGAGCGCGCTGATCTGGTGACTGCTGGTTCGCATGGCGCCGGCGTGGAAGAGATGATCGAGAAGCTTCTTTCGGAAGATCTGGCAAGCTTGGCGCCGCGTTTGAAGCGCCGCCGCATTTTACTGGGCCACACGGAGGAGGGCGGCGATTTTACACTCGACCCATATGACTCGAGGCTGGCAATTGCAGGGCCGTCTGGAAGCGGCAAATCAACCACCGTGGCGGCCATCGTGGAACGGTTGGTGGAGAAGAGATACCAGGTCTGCCTGTTTGATCCTGAAGGTGACTACGACGAGTTTGAACGGTTTGTGACGCTCGGCGGCCCTCAGCAATTGCCAGGCATTTCCGAAATCCTGGAAGTATTGAACGCCATGGAGTACTCAGTGAGCGTCAATCTGTTGGGCGTTCCGCTGGCGGACCGTCCGTCCGCGTTCATGAGTTTCCTCGCGCGAATTCAGGAGCTTCGCGCCAAAACGGGCCGGCCGCATTGGATAATTATCGACGAAGCCCATCACTTGCTGCCAGCCACGCTGGACTCGGCGAGTTTGACCATACCGAAGGAACTGACGAGTTTTGCTCTCGTCACGGTACATCCAGACCAGGTCGCACGGGCGATTCTGACCTCCACGAACGGATTAATCGCTGTCGGGCCCAACCCAGCCACTGTAATCGAGCAGTTCAGCGCAGGCGCCGGCAAGGAGTTGCGGCCGCAATCGCTGCCCGATCCACCCCGAGAAGCCGGCGAAGTAATTGCCTGGTGGTTCTGCGAGTCTCCACAACCTGCAAAAGTAAAAGTAGAGCCCGCAAAGACAGAGCTTCGCCGTCACCGCCGCAAATATGCAGCCGGAGAATTGGGTGAAGACAAGAGCTTTTACTTCCGTGGATCTGACGGCAAGCTCAACCTGCGCGCGCAAAATTTGAAGACATTTGCGCAAATAGCTGAAGGCGTAGACGAAGACACGTGGGCTCACCATCTCCGCCAGTCAGACTATTCAAAGTGGCTGAGAGATTCCGTGAAGGACACGGGCGTCGCTGAGGAGGTCGCAAGAATCGAGAAAAATGGCCAGCTAGGACCTTCGGAGAGCCGCACACAGATTCTCGAGGCTATTCGCAAACACTACACAGCTCCTGCCTAGAAGCCTTCGCTACCCGAGCGCGCTCTGCAAAGCTTCCCGCAGAGATTGCTGCTTTTCCGCGTTTAGCTTCTTTGTCTGCTCGGTCAGATAGAAGACGTCGATTGCCTTTTGCCCTTCCGTATCGATCAGCGCAACTTCGATGTTGCAACCAAGACGCGCGAGCGTCGATCCGATGTCATAGAGCAATCCCGGCCGGTCTTGCGCCACGATTTCCAGCAATGTGCTGTGCTCGGACGAACTATCGTCGAAACCCGTGCGCGTCTCAATCGCAACTTTCGGCGGCCGCGCGCGGCTCGCGCTTTCGCGTCCACTCAGCAGCGGCTCGAGCGGCGCCTTTCCATTCACGACGTCTTTTAGACTGCGCAAAAATCTGTCGATCTCGGAGGGGTTCAACTCGAGCGTACGGTGCAGATCTGAAAAGTGAAACGTGTCCAGGACGTTTCCGGCGGCGTTGGCAAACGCATCGGCCTTGATGATATTCATCCCCCAACCGGCCAGCGCTCCGGAAATTGTGGCGAACAACGCGGGACGGTCCGCGGTCAGCAGGGTGAGAGAAAATGCGTGCTTGCGCACCTGTAATTCGGTCTGAACGGGTTGCGCGCCGAGTTTTTGGTAGAGGGCGAAGTGCGCAGCAATCTCCGCCGCTGAATGCACCGCCAGATAACGCCGCGGAAGTCCTTCAAGAAAGCGTTCGATCTCTTCCGTGCTCGCGCCGGCTGTTTGCGCGCGCACCTGCTTCAGAACTGAGACTTCGTCGTGTGCGTGCAAGCGATCCGTATCCAGGCTGCGGCTAAAGTGATTGGAAGTCGCTACGTAAAGCTGCCACAACATCTCAGCTTTCCAAGGCGTTAGCGCTTCCGGGTTCACGGCGTGAATGTCCGCGTAGGTCAGCAAGCAAAGCCTTTGCAGCCGCTCTTGAGTTCCTACCGTCGTACCGAAGGCGGAAACAGTTGCGGGATCGAAAATGTCCCTTCGTTGCACCGTCGCGGACATATCCAAGTGGCGTTCGATCAAAAACCGGACTTCATCCTTTTCCTCCGCAGAAAGTTCGAGTCGCGCGGCAGCGGTCTTCAGCCCTTCCAGGCTGCCCGTCACGTGATTCTCCACGTTCATGCCCTTGCCGACATCGTGGAGCAGCAGCGCCAGGATCAGCAAATCGCGGCGCTCCGCGGTCTTCCACAGTCCCTTGAAGTGCGCGCCGCGGGGATCCGTCGATTCGGTCAATTCCTGCAAGTGCTCGATCGTGCGCAGCGTGTGCTCGTCCACCGTGTAGCGGTGGTAGAAATCGCGAACCACAAGGGAATCGATCCGCCCAAACTCCGGCAGGATTTCCGTCAGCAGCCCCAGCCGCTGCAACGGCCGCAGCGCCACCCCCGGATAATCGGCGCTAAGAATCTCGCGAAGCATGGCCCAGGTTACGCAGGCATTTTTCACCGGCAATTCCGGATGCTTCATGATGTACGCGATACCCCGTTCCGTGCGCCGGCTTAGCGGAACGCCCGCGCGCGCGGCTTCGGTGAAAAGTGAAAACAGAACGGCACGATCGCAGAGCTCCTTGGCGTCGAGCAATTCGAAAAGTCCATCGCGTACAGCAAACGGTTTGCCGTTCCCTGGTTCGGACTTTGCCACACGCGCTGCGTTGAAGAGCCGCTGCCGCAGGGTTTGCGGGATAGGGGTTTTCTGCTCCAGATAGCGCAGTAGTTGCCGGTTCAGCGTGCGCGCGTGCCGAAAATAAAGGCGCATCCACTCGGCGGCATCGCGCGGCAATCCATCGGTAACACCTAAAGAGCGCCCCGCGGCGGCCGCCTGCAACTCATAGGTCAACGTATTGTCGTTACGCGCGTTGCAGTAATGCAGGAAGCAGCGAATAGCGCTCAGAAAATCCACGGCACCAGAAGCCAACTCTTCTTCCGCGGCGCTGCTGCTCAGCGGCTCGCGTTTCTCTCCGCCAATTTGGCGCAGCCACACCGCCGCCTGATAGTCGCGCAGTCCGCCAGGCGCGTCCTTAACGTTGGGTTCGAGATGAAAAATTGTGTTGCCGTAACGCGTGAGCCGCTCTTTCGTCAGTTTGTGGAGCTGCGTGAGCAAAAACGGCCGAGCCGCTTTCTCCGAACCTGGCAGAATGCGTTTGTCGAGCCTTTCAAAGAGCTCCTGGTCGCCTGCCAAAAACCGCCGGTCCAGCAAAGCCAAATGAAACTCCGCATTGTCCTCCTCGATTCGCTTGCACTCGTCCATCGTGCGTCCCGCGGAACTGACACGAAAACCCAAATCCCACAGCGTGCGCGCGAAGTCCGAGATGAGAGGCCGGAACTCTTCCTCAGCCTTGTCGTTGCCAAAAAGAAAGAGGATATCGAGGTCCGAATACGGAAATAGGAGTTTGCGCCCGTAACCGCCGAGTGCCAGGAGGCAGAGACCTGAGCCCGGCGCATTGTGTACCCGCAACACTTCGCCAAAAATTTGCCCGATGTTGTTGTCAGCTAACGCGCAGAGAGCGCGCAGAGTCTCCCGCGCGCCCGCACCCGCTTCGAACTGTTCGCGGATACGTTGTCGCTCGTCATCGGCTTGCGGGCCGAGGACGGATAAAGGCGTAAGGGAACCTTGCATGTTTCGATCAGGTCGGCTTTCCGGACGGAGACCGGGGCGAGCTGCGGTCGTCACTTCATTTAGAGCGCGCTTTCGCCGCGCTCCTCATTGCGGATCCGGATGGCTTCTTCAACCCGCGATAGGAATATCTTACCGTCACCAATCTTTCCTGTCTTGGCGGTCTTCAAAATCGTGTCTACTACGGTATTTACCAGCTTGTCGGGCAGCACCATCTCCAGCTTGAGTTTGGGCAGCAGGTCCACCGTGTATTCCCGCCCCCGATAAACTTCGGTGTGCCCCTTCTGCCTGCCATGGCCGCGCACTTCCGTTACTGTCATCCCTTCGATGCCCACTTCGCGCAGTGCGTCCTTCACCGACTCGAATCGCGAGGGCTGAATGATCGCTTCAAGTTTCATCATGGAAAGTTCCGCTCCCCGCTGCGAGCAAATGCATTTTCATTCCACCTGCTCTCACGACTCCAGGTTGTAGGCCTCTTCGCCATGCTGCGTGATGTCCAACCCTTCGATCTCTTCATCTTCGGTAACGCGCAAGCCGGTAATCAGGTCCACGATCTTCAGCAGCACCAGTGTCCCGACTAGCGCGAAGCCCCACGCGATCAATATGCCCACAAGCTGGTTGCCGATCTGTCCCCAGTGTCCGTCGCTGCCGCCAACCGCTTTTCCTGGCCCGAAGATCGGATTGACCACTTGCGACGCAAACACGCCGGTGAGCAGCGCGCCGATGGTTCCTCCCGCGCCGTGCACACCGAAGGCATCAAGCGCGTCATCATACCCGAAGATGGCCTTCACTCGCGTCACCATCCAGTAGCAAAAAGCACCAGCAACGAGCCCAATCACCAATGCGGGCATGGGCGCCACAAATCCAGCCGCCGGCGTGATCGCCACTAAGCCCGCTACCGCGCCCGAGATTGCGCCCAGCGCGCTCGCTCTCCCATTCTTGATCCACTCCGCCGCACTCCAACTCAGAGCCGCGGCAGCCGCCGCGAAATGCGTCGCCACAAACGCGCTTGTCGCCAACGGACTGGAGGCCAGCGCACTGCCTGCGTTAAACCCGAACCATCCGACCCATAGCAAACACGCGCCGATAAAACTGAGCACCAAGCTGTGCGGCGGCATTGGTTGCTTTGGGAATCCGGTGCGCTTGCCAAGGTAAAGTGCGCACACCAATGCCGAAACTCCGGAACTGATGTGCACCACAGTCCCGCCGGCGAAATCCAAAGTTGGAAATTTTCCGCCCAGGGACGCATTCAGCAGCCCACCCTTCCCCCACACCATGTGCGCCAGCGGCGCATACACGACCAAAAACCAGAGCACCAGAAACAGCACCGTGCCGCTGAACTTCATGCGCTCCGCGGTCGCTCCGGTAATCAGCGCCGGGGTAATAATCGCGAACATCAACTGATAGACCATGAAGGTCATCTGTGGAATCGTTCCGGCATAATCGGCATTCGGCTCCACGCCTACGCCGCGCAAAAACGCATGCTCAAATCCGCCAATTACCGGCCCGTTGCCGCCAAAGCACAGGCTGTAGCCCACTAATGCCCACAGGACAGTAATCACTGTCATGAGCATGAAGCTTTGCATCATGATGGCGAGGGTATTTTTCCGGCGCACGAGGCCGCCGTAGAAGAGCGCCAACCCCGGCCCAGTCATCATCAGCACTAGCGCCGCACTCACCAGCATCCACGCGTTATCCGCGGAAGACTGCGCACCGCTTACGCGCTGATCCAACTGCGCCAGTTTGTCGTTGAGGGGATTGGCAGCTTGCGTGGTCGAAGGTGAGCTTTGCGAGGAGGCCGCTGCGGCGGGGGAAGCTTGCTGCGCATGGAGCGGTACGGCTAGGTACACAATGGCAAAGAGCAAACAACACTTCCACACCATGTGCCTCATAATCTGCATCCGCTCCCCTACGTTATGACATGACAGCGCAGCGCCCAGCTTACAGCAGCCGCTCTTTTCCGGGGGACTTCGACGCGCGATTATACGCGCCACTCTTCCATATGGCCCGCTTAGAATTTTCATGCGACGAATTAAAAATTCCGATGCTATGATTATCCAAAACCCGCCAGCGGTCGTATAATCCAAACGGTCTGGTTTCGTGCTCCAGGCGTTCGTTCCATCTCAAGAGGATTCCAAAGAGATCGCTTATGACCGAGCATCTACCCATGGAGATTTCGGTCCGCCGGCAAAACGGCATTAGTTTGCTGGAGGTTCGCGGCCGCTTGACTATCGGCGAGCCCAGTGAACAACTCAACGATGCGCTGCAATCCATCGTCAAGGACGGCGGCCGCAAAGTCATCATCAATCTGAACGGCGTTCCCCAGATCGACAGCTCCGGCATCTCTTCACTGGTACGCATCTCTATTCAGCTCGCTCGCGAAGGCGGGGCCGTCCACCTTGTCTGCGGTCCGGGGCGTGTGCGAGACGCGCTCACCGTCACGCGCCTGGTTGAAGCAATTCCCACCTACGAATCTGACGCGGCGGCGATTTCTCAGTTCGATTCCGTACATACGCGCAAGAAAATCTAGCTCCTGCCCTTCTCAACGATTTAACCGTGTGATAGGCTCCGCCACAATCGCACCATGTCGGCACACCGTTCAACAGGTCGTGCTGTCGGTCGCGCGGTCCTCGTTCTAGTGTGGATGGCCTGGGAATTTTGCGCCCCGGGCTCTGCTCAACAGCTTCTGCCCGTGGCGACCGAACAGCCCCGCGCGGCAATTGCCGCATTAGCCGAGCGTTTGCGCGCCCAGCTTCTCGCCGCAAACAAGAAGAAACCATTCATTCTGGATTTGACCCTTCCTAACGATCTGCCCTGCCCACTCGGGGGTTGGCTCGCCGATAGGATTTCCGAATCTCTTGCGCAAGCTCATCCTGAGTTGGAGGTCGTGAATCGTGATCGTTGGAGTTCTGCGCCAGCAGCTGCAGAGTTCGCGCACGATCGCAATCAGCAATACGTTCAGAACGAACAGCGCGCCCAATCTCTTGGCGCCGAAGTTTTGGTGCAGGGAAACTTCGCGGCAATTCCCGGCGGCATCGGGATCACGTTAATCGCGAGTGATCGCCTTGCTGGAGGCGAATCGCGCTTCGAAACGTTGGCAGAGATTCCAATCACCTCGGAAATGGAGAGCGTGCTGACCACCCCTTTGCCGCAGCGGCCGACGCTACAGGGGATGTTTCGGGCCAGCATAGCCGGGATCGGCACTCCGCACTGCGAAATCTGCCCCGCTCCTGAGTACACCTATGTGGCGAAAGCCAAGAAATTACAGGGAGTGGTGATTACGCAAGTCTTGGTAGCAGCGGATGGAACCGTGGAGAACGTCAAAATCGCTCGCACTCCAGATCCAGCTCTTGCGAACGCAGCCATCCGCGCAGTGCACAATTGGCGCTTTAAGCCAGCCCGCAATGTTCATGGAGACTCTGTTCCGGTAATCGTCGACGTTGCGGTAACGTTTCGGCTCGACATGATACCTTCTCGCCGCGCCCCGTTCGCTTTGACAGGTTCAGCTGGCTCGGCCGCATCCACTGAGGTGGCAAAGTCCGCCGGCAAGAAGTTCTAGCCGCTACCCGCTCTTCTTCAGTTCAGCAAGGACCAGCTTTGCCACTTCGCGCAACGTCTCAAACACGCCCTGACCCGTCACGGCCACGCCTTCAAGGACCGGCTCTCCTTTTCGCTGCAGCTGCTTAGTGAGTTCCGGCACGGGCATGGCATTGGGTAGATCGCGCTTATTGAGTTGAAGAACGTACGGGATACTTTCGAATTTCAGGTTGTGTTCCTTCAGGTGCTCCTGCAGATTTTCCATGGTTTCGAAATTCGCATCCAGCCGCTCTTCTTGCGAATCAGCCACGAAAATCACACCGTCCGCGCCTTTCAGGATCAGCTTGCGGCTGGCTTCGTAAAAAACCTGCCCCGGCACCGTATATAAGTGAAAGCGTGTCTTGAAACCGCGCACCGTCCCCAAATCAAGGGGCAGAAAATCGAAGAACAGCGTCCGGTCCGTCTCCGTTGCCAGCGACACCATCTTGCCTTTTTGATTTTGGCCGGTGTGATCGTAGATCCATTGCAGGTTTGCGGTCTTTCCGCCCAGACCTGGACCGTAGTACACCAGCTTGCAGTTAATTTCGCGCGCAGGAAAATTGATGAAAGGCACGTGTCGTTTGGTCCGAACTTGGTCAGAAACTTATAGCACACGCTTTAAGGGCAGGCCAGCCTCTCGCCAGCGGGTCTCGCGTGTTTTGTACTCGCTTCCATTTTCCGTGAAATCCGGCCAGCACAGGTAAGATTTTCACTCCCTTGCGATAAGCAGGTGACGTTATCGTCATCGCGCCCTTTGCCCCCTCGTTGACGTGCGAAACGTGCTCTGCTACATTCGCGCCATGGCAAAAGCGCATAAGCCCTCTTCGGGCTCATCCGGCCGGGCCAAAGCATCCAGTTCCGCTCCATCTAAACACATGAAGAAAAAGAACTTACCTCCTCCACACCCACCGCAACGTGGCGGGGTCGAACTCGTTGACCCCCGTGTTCAGGCTCAACTCAAGCTCTACGACGAAGCACTCGCCCTCTTTCATCAGCAAAAATTCTCTCGCGCCAAGCAGGAACTCGAAAAGGTTCTTGAGGGCCCCAGCAAAGAACTCGCGGATCGTGCGCGTATGCACGTCAAAATTGCTGAGCAACGTATGAAGCCCATCGCCGAGCAGAATCCGCGCACCGCGGATGAACATTACCAGCGCGGTGTGGCTATGATGAATGTTGGCCGCTGGGATGACGCCCGGGAAAGCCTTGATAAAGCGCGGAAGGCCGCTCCCAAAGCCGACTACATCCATTACGCTCTCGCGGCTCTCGATTGCCTCACCGGGGAAGCCGATTCCGCGATGAAAAATCTGAAAGTTGCTATCGAGCTCCGCCCGGAAAATCGTTATCACGCGCGAAATGATGAAGATTTCGCCTTTCTTCAGGAAGACCCGCGTTTTACGGAACTGCTCTATCCCGAAAAAGACGGCACCGCCGGCTGATTCGAATCTCGGCCAATTTCTCGGCATAATGAGAGGGAAGCCGTTCCTCCGCGGTATCTGTATTGAATCCTTAATTTCCAGGATCGGGCACCGTTCGCCGTGAAGAAAAACACTTCCAATTCGAAGCGCAACTTGCGCGGTCTCAACGTCGTTGCGCTGGGGGGAGGAACAGGCCTATCTACTCTCCTGCGCGGGCTTAAGGAATATGTGACCCGCCGTCGCGACGATGCCGCAAATCACCAAAGACCGGTAAGCGATCTCACCGCCATCGTCACCGTCACGGATGACGGCGGCAGTTCCGGCCGCCTCCGCCGCGAAAACCGCATTCTTCCGCCGGGCGATATTCGCAACTGCATGGTCGCGCTATCGCAAGACGAAGCTTTGTTAAGCCGGCTCTTTCAATATCGGTTCCATGCCGGCCGCGGCCTCATCGGCCACAATTTCGGAAACCTTTTTCTGGCTGCGCTAACCCATGTCACCGGCGATTTCGCCGAAGCCGTTCGCGTCAGCAGCAAAGTTCTGGCTATCCGCGGCCGAATTTTCCCTTCGACCGTCTCCAACGTCTCTCTCGTAGCCACGATGGAAGACGGCGCAAAAGTTCACGGCGAGACCCGCATAACTGCCACTCAAAAGCCAATTAAGAAACTCACGCTTTTACCGCGTACCGTTCGCCCCTTGCCTAAAGCCGTCGAAGCCATCCAGCAGGCTGATTTGATCCTCCTCGGTCCCGGTTCGCTCTACACCAGCATTCTTCCCAACTTGCTCATTCCGGAGATCGCCAACTCCCTTGGCAAATCCAAGGCCCCGCGCGTCTACATCGCCAATCTAATGACTCAGCCAGGAGAAACCTCAGGCTACGCGCTCGCCGACCATCTTCGCGCCATCGAACGTCACGTCCCGCGGCGCGTCATCGATTGGGTGATCGCCAATCGTCAGCCCGTTTCGCCCGAAGTGGCCAAACGCTACCGCGCACAAGGCGCGGAACCTGTCACGATCGACATTCCCGAACTGCAGAAACTCGGCTATCGCGTGGTGCTCGACAACCTGCTCGAAGAACACGGTGTTATTCGCCACAATCCTGGGCGCTTGGCTCGCCTACTTCTCGAGGAATTCCTGTCTGGCCAGCATCATGCGCGCCATTAAGTTTGCCCTCCCCGATCCCTGCAATGCTGGTTCAAAGCGCTTCTTTGTATTTTTTGCATCGCCCTCCCCGCCAGTGGAATAGAATCCTGACGCAAAAGGTAACTTAAGCGATGCGAGTGCGCCTCCATAGAAAACGCCCTGAAACCTGGAGCAGCCGCCGCCAGCAACTCAAGAGCCGGTGGACCATTCCCTTGTGGGCCTTCGAGTGGTTCTGGGAATGGGTGGCCTACGTCCTCAGCAACTGGTCTTTTCTCGAAGCCCTTGAATACCTCAGCAGTTTCGGCGTGCTCATCGCCGTAATTTTCTATTTCGCGGAGTCGGGCAACCGCATCAAGCAGAAGCACTACCAGGCCTGGCAAGTCATCAACACCGCCCAGGGTAAGGGCGGCAACGGTGGCCGCATCGACGCTCTGCAAGAGCTCAATGCGGACGGCATTCCTCTCGTTGGCGTCGATGTTTCCGGCGCGTTTCTGCAGGGAATTCAATTACCGGGCGCACACTTATCGCGCTCCAATTTTTCCGCCGTCGACCTGCGTGAGAGCGACCTGAATTCCGCCGACATGTCGGACGCCAACTTCCGTTCAGCGAATTGCCGCGCGTGCATCCTCCACAACGCCGATTTGGAGCGCGCCGACTTGACGGATTCCGACTTCGTCAGCGCTGACTTCACGGGAACTGATCTATCAGGAGCAACTCTCGCGAACGCGGATTTGCGTAACGCCAATCTCTCCAATCTAAGATGGCGCGACAATCCAAATTTGAAGAACGCAAATATATTCGGTGTTAAAAATGCTCCGGAAGGTTTTATTGCTTACGCCTTAAAACAGGGCGCTATCCAAAAAGACGCTGATTCCCCGTTGTGAGCGATAAAACTTAAAACGCCCACCGCATCAGCAATCCACCCGTTGTATATCCGGCTCCCACCGCGGCGAGAAGGACCAAATCTCCTTTGCGCAATCGCCTCTGCTCCACCGCGTCGCGCAAGCCCAGCGGAATCGTCCCGCCCGTCGTATTCCCATACTTGTCGATATTCACCATCACTTTGGAGTCGTCCACACCCAAGCGCTCCTGCATCGCGCGGATGATGCGCAAATTCGCCTGATGCGGCACCACCAGCGCCAGATCGTCGCTCGTAAATCCGTTGCGTTCGAGAAGGCAGCCCGCCAGCTCCGCCATGCGCCGCACCGCATACTTGAACACTTGCGACCCTTCCTGATGCACTACGTGCATATTTTTGTCGATTGTTTCGTGGGTGGAAGGGTGCAACGATCCGCCGCCCGGCATGTACAAATACTGCCCACCCGAGCCATCTACGTCATGCAGGAAATCCAGAATGCCTTCGCCATCCTTCGCCGGCTCCAGCAGCACCGCCCCCGCGCCGTCCCCAAACAAGACACACGTGGCGCGATCCTTATAATCCAAGATTGAACTCATCACATCGCTGCCAATCACCATTACCTTGCGATGCGCTCCAGAGCCCACGAACTGCGCTCCGACCGTCAAGGCATACGCAAACCCGGAACACGCCGCCGAGAGATCGAACCCCCAGGCGCGCTTCGCCCCCAACCGGTCCTGCACCAGGCACGCCGTCGCCGGAAAAAACATGTCCGGCGTAACGCTCGCCACGATAATCAAATCAATTTCGGATGGGTCGGTATTCGTTTTGGCCAACAGCAACTTCGCCGCTTCGGTAGCCAGGTGTGAACTCGCCATCCCATTTTCCGCGATGTGCCGCTCGCGAATCCCCGTGCGTGTTCGGATCCACTCGTCGTTGGTGTCCACCATTTTTTCGAGGTCCGCGTTGGTCAACACCTTGGGCGGCACATAACCCGCAACCCCGCTAATCTTCGCAGCAATGCGACGCGACATAACTCTCCTTGAAGTTCCAAAGGGTAACACAAGCTCCTGTCCAACTAAGTGGAGTCACCGAAGTAAATAATTGCCAGGCTGAATCGTAAGCCCTAGCGAGCGCCCACCCACTGCATTCCAGAGTTCATCCTACGGCGCGCCTCGCAAAATTTCGTAGCGCCAGGTAATTTTCGCGGTCTTCCTCAGCATCGCCGCCACAGAGCAATACTTTTCCTCGCTGAGCTCAATCGCGTGCTTCACCGCCACATCGTCCAATTCCCCTCGCAGCCGATATACGATCTCCAGCTTCGTCCACACGGTAGGGGGCTCCGTGGCACGCTCGCCGGAACAAAAAACTTCCAGCGATTCCAATTTCTGCCGTTTCTTCTTCAGCACGCTTACCACGTCCGTCGCCGTGCAAGCTCCCAGTGCCATGAGCACCAGCTCCATCGGGCCTGGCGCGGTGTTGGTCTCGCGATCCGAATCGGTCACGATCGCATGGCCCGCGGGACCGGTCGCCAGAAACCTCTGCCCGTCGACCCATTTCACCGAAGCTGTCTGCATGTTGCCTCCAAACTGTGACCAAGAATAGCAAACTACCGGGCGCCGTTTGCACGCCCGGATACCATCCGGTTGCGCTGAGCCGCGGCACAAAGATGACACCGAGTTGACCCCGCAGAGACAAGCTTTGCCGATATGCCCCGTCAAACTAAAGGAAATTAATATGTATCCGACAACAACAAGCTCTCGAGGCATTCCAACAACGGGACAAGTGCGGCGCGGACTCAAGATGCGCCGCCGCGTGCCCCATCAGATTTCGTCGTCCGGCACGCCGCAACCTGGCAAGCCACTCAAGCAGGACACGCCTTCCCTCAAGGACGCCATCCGCCTGGCCCAGCAAGGTGACGCCGCAGCTTTTGAAACCATCTATCGGATGCACAGCCGCCGCGTCTACGCTCTCTGCCTTCGCATGGTAGGTGACGCAGTGGAAGCGGAGGATCTGACCCAGGAAGCGTTCCTGCAGCTCTTCCGCAAGATTCACACCTTTCGCGGCGAATCTGCGTTCTCTTCCTGGCTGCACCGCCTGACCGCCAATATTGTTCTTATGCGATTCCGGAAGAAGAGGCCTGTCACTGTATCCCTGGATGAAGTGGTTCGGCCCGATGATGAAAAGGAGCGGCCCGCTTTCGAAACCGGTGCGCCCGATCTACGGTTGACCGGCCTCTTCGATCGCGTCAATCTTCATGCCGCCCTCGCGCAACTGCCGGAGGGCTACAAGTCCATGTTCCTTCTTCACGATGTGCACGGCTACGAGCACAATGAAATTGCTACCATGCTCGGCTGCTCGGTCGGCAATTCCAAATCGCAATTGCACAAAGCTCGCAAACGTCTACGCGAACTCTTGCATCAGGTACACCACTACGCTTCGCATCAGGGGCCGGACATGGCTCCGGCATCCACCGGTTGCAAATGATCTTACCTGCGGAACGAGCGTCTTCGGGACGCGAGTCGCTCTTGCGCGTCGCTATGAGGTTCTGGTCACCGAGGCTACTTCAATGATGGGATTGGGCATCGATTTCATCGTGCGCACGAATGCGGCCACTATCTTCGCGTCAAACTGCGCATTGGCGCATCGTTCCAGCTCCGCCAGCGCTTCCGCGGCCGCGCGCGCTTTCTTATAGGTGCGATCGCTTGTAATCGTGTCATAGGCGTCGGCGACGGCGATGATCCGCGCGCCCAGCGGAATTTTCTCGCCCCCTAGCGCATGCGGATAGCCCGAGCCGTCGAAAAATTCGTGGTGGTGCTCCACCATTTCCCGGATACGCGCAAGCGGCGTCAGCGGCTCCAAAATCTTCGCGCCAAACGTCACGTGCGACTTCATCGTGTCCCACTCATCCGGATTCAACGGGCCGTTCTTGTTCAGGATATTTTCCGGAATCGCCACCTTGCCAATATCGTGCAGCACTCCGCCCAGGCGGATCTCCTCAATCTCCAAATCGTTCAATCCCAAGGCCTCCGCGATCAGCGCCGCATAGGCGGATACTTTCTGCGAATGCCCTTGCGTGTAGTGATCTTTAGCGTCGATCGCGAACGCCAGCGATGTCACCGTGTCCAGCACGGCCTGCGGCAGCGCCTGCGGCCCCTCCGAGACACCCGCTCCCGCACTTACGCCATTCGCCCCTTCCGTCGCCGCCAGCGATTCGGTGAACTGCTTTAGCCGCGAATAAATCTCCTCAAACGCTTCCGGCCCGGTGGCAAACAGACGCTTCAGCGTCACGCCCAGATACGCTTCCAGCACGTCACGCTTCCATTTTTTCGCTTCGTTCGGGTCGAAATGATCCGCTGTGGAAACCGCGTTCCCACCCTGATGCTTTGATATATACATCGAAGCGTCCGCGACCTGAATCAATTCCTGCGGCGATGAGCCATGCAGCGGATAGCACGCAATACCGAAGCTCGCGCTGATGTTCTTCTCTCTTAGCAGCGGGTCCGCGGACACCCAGCCGCGTAGTTTCGACGCCAGTTGCCGCGCATGCTCCATGTTCGTTTCCGGCATCAAGATCACGAACTCGTCGCCGCCATAGCGCGCCACCACGTCGGAGCGCCGGCAATTGGTCTCCAGAATGTGGCCCACACGCTGCAGCACCAGGTCGCCTTCCAGATGCCCATAGAAATCGTTCACAAACTTGAAGCGGTCGAGGTCCATCAGCACTAGCGCAAACGAACGCCCCGCGCGCGTTGACCTCTTCCATTCCGCCGACAGCGCCTCCATGAAGAAGCGATGCGTCTTGACGCCCGTGAGTCCGTCCGTGATTGCCTGCTCTTGCGCCTTCTGGAAAGACAGGGCGTTGTGCAAAGCGCCGGCAATCAGGTCTGCCAGCGTGCGCAGCAGCAGCACTTCCTCCTCGGAAAAATCTGCCGGCTGCGACGATTCCACGTACAAGATCCCATGCAATTGCTCCGCGTAAAACACAGGCAGCGCAATTGCCGCCAGCGTGTCCGGCAACAGCGGCTTGAATCCGGCATCCGCGGGGATATTCGCGTTATACGCCGCTAACTGGCCGTTGCGCGCCACCTGCCCGATCAGACCGGTACCAAGCGGAATTCGCTGTCCCAGCGCGCCCCGCCGCTTCCCCGCTTCCGCCTGAATCACGATTTCCCGGGTCGAATACTCGAGTTGCCCGATTCCGATGTGGTCGTACGTCAGTCCCGTCTCGAGCTGCTCCGTAATCTTCGCCAGCATCTCGTCCGGATTCAGCGTAGCGATGGCATTCCGCGAAATCGTGTTGAGCAGCGAAAGGTGCCGCGCCTTTGTTCGCTCTTCCTGGAACAATCTTGCATTTTCGATCGCAATGCTGGCCTCGCTCGCCAGCACCCGCAGGAGCTCCAGGTGCCCTTCATCGAACACGTGCTCCTGATCCGAGAAAACCGCCATCGCTCCAATCGCGCGGTCGTACGCCACCAGCGGCACGCAGCAGAAACAGCCGCCTTCGCGCAACGGCGCCACTCCCAACTTGTTTACTTCCGCAACGTAGTTGTCCCGAATCAACACGGGCTGCCGCGTTCGGATCACGTACTCCGTCAAGTGATTCCCGGCACGGCGGCTGCGCCGCGCCTCGCGCGTCCCTCCTATCACTTCCAGATGAAAACGCACCTCGTCGCGAACCGGATCCAGCTCCGCAATGTAGAAATTCTCCACATCAATCAACCGCCGCAATTCCTCCCAGATCTTCGCCAGCAAATCTTCCTTGTTCAGCGTCGAGCTCAGAGCGCGTCCGATTTCGTTCAACACGTGCAATTCTTCGGAGCGCCGCGAAGTCTGCTGCACCAGGTAACTGTTCTCCACCGCCATGCCGATCTGGTGCCCCAGCGCCAGCAGCAAGCGATACTCCGCCGGCGCGAATCTCCGGCTGTCCGGCGTTCCGAGCAACAGTACGCCGAAGGCTTGCTCTTTTGCCTGCAGGCTGATCGCAACTACGCTACGCAGCCCTTGTGCTATTGCGAGCTGCCGGAATCGCTTGATCGGCTCTTCCCGCTCCAACGCCGCCACTGATTCCGCATTGCGCAAATCGCGAAAACCCAGCAGGCCGCCGAGCCGCGAAACTAGTCCGACCAGGTAATCATCCAACCCTTCGTTTTGCGCCACGCGGCAGAAATCATCGTTCAGCCCGACCGCCACCACAGACGTCGGCCCTTGTGGATCTCCGTGGTGCAGGAATAGCGCCCCCGCCGGCAATCTCACCACTCCCAACACTCGGTCCAAAGCCTGCGACAGCATTCGCTGAATCTCTCCGCCCACAAAGCTCGACGTCGCCAGATTCAGATTCGATAGCGCCAGCATGTTGCGCTCGATGCGCCGCTTCTCTTCCTCATACGAAGCCATCACCATCAGCATGGCCACGAATGCGGAAGGCACCGCTGAAATGGGGCTGTCGATTGCTATTTCCGCCGGCGCGCTCCGCATCAACAGGAAAACCGCAAACTGCAAAACGCACCATGCCGCAAACGACAAGCCAAGCAGGCGGTCCGCAAGCGTTTCTTGCCGTTTGCTCTCCTGCCAAAAGATCACCGCTACCGCGCCAAACAGCAGCGCCGCCGGGACCACCACCGTGATGCTGAAAAGATGCAGCGCGTTCGCCACCGCCCATGCGCCGAGCACCACCGCCGACGCTCCCGCGCCAACCTTCCACGGCTTGCGCTGCGCGTAGAGTTGCGCGCCCAAAAAGAAAAACACCGCCGCCATCGCGTACAGCCAGCGATCCAGCGCCGTCTGCAACGGTGTATCCGGCACCCATTGCGCCAACGCAGGACCCAGGTAGTGCAATGCGAATAGCGTCCATCCGCCCGTCCAGAGCAGCAGATATCCCTGCCGCTTCAGGCTGTAGATGTACGCGAAAAACCCCGCCACCAGCGAAGTCGCCGCTAACAGGGCCAGCGCTATGAAATTGTTGTAGACCAACACGCGTCGATTCTTCCGCCAGTACGCGGAACTACCCGCCGCGCCTGCTCAAAAATGAACAACCAGCGGCGATTCTAGAAAATATGCGCACGGTTGCGGACGGCGCGCACACATCGCACCACTCGCAAGAGCGCCATGGACACACAAAATAAAGCACTTGCATTATGGGACATGGATTTTTGTTGAAGCAAGCGTACCGCAGTACTGGTGGCCAAAAAGGTAGCAGAATAGAGGTAACACTCGCGCGGCCTATCGAGTTGACTACATGGACACCACGGACCGCACGAAACTCTCATAGGCCGTAATTACGGCTCGTGGGACACCCCAGTTGGACCAGTTACCCCTCTTTCGCTACACTGGACAATCACAGTCTTTGCGAAAAGCTACGGAAGTCTCGGTCGACTCCACGAAATGAGCGAAAACACTAAAAACGCGATTGGCCCGGTGCGCGTGCGTTTTGCGCCGTCGCCCACCGGCTATCTCCACGTAGGCGGCGCGCGCACCGCCCTGTTTAACTGGCTGTTTGCCCGTCACCAGCGCGGCGTCATGATCCTGCGTATCGAGGATACCGACGCCGAGCGCAACAAGCCCGAACTCGTTCAAGGCATCGTCGACGGGCTCCGCTGGCTCGGCGTTGATTGGGATGAAGGACCGTTTTATCAATCGCAGCGCTCAGACCTATACCAGGCAGCCGGCAAGAAACTGCTCGCCAGCGGCGCCGCCTTTTTGTGTTACTGCCCGGCAGAGCGCTACGCCGGCGGTGACCATGCCGCTGAGGCTCAGGATGATGAGCCGAAGGCCGCCGGACCGCGTCGCATCGTGCGCTGCACGTGTCGCGACGGAAAACCCTCCACTCCCGGAACCAAGCCCGCCGTTCGCTTTCGCGTTCCCACCGGCGGTACCACCAAATTCTTCGACGCGGTCTTCGGCGAGCGCGAATTCTCCAACGACGAAATCGAGGATTTCGTCCTCCTACGCTCCGGCAAAGGCGACGAAGAGTTCGGCCAGTCGATGTATCAGCTCGGTGTCGTCGTCGACGACATCGACATGCGCATTACGCACGTGATTCGCGGCGCCGATCACATCTCCAACACTCCCAAGCAAGTTCTGCTTTACCGCGCACTCGGCGCCGAACCACCCATATTCGCCCATGTGCCTCTCATCCTCGGACCCGACAAGTCGCGCCTCTCCAAACGTCACGGCGCCACGGACGTAAACATGTATCGCGCCGAAGGCTTTCTGCCCGAAGCCTTCCGCAATTTCCTCGCCCTGCTCGGCTGGGCGCCCGGCGGAGACGAGGAATTTCTCCGCACAAGAGACCTGCTCGAGAAATTTTCCCTCGAGGGCGTCAGCCGAACCAATGCGGTTTTCGATCGCCCGAAGCTCGAATGGTTCAACACCCAGTACCTGCAGAAGCTGCCGATCGGGGATTTACTTCCAGAAGTAGAAGCAGAGCTGAAGCGCAGTCATTTGTGGAAAGACGACTGGGCCGGCGGCTCCGGCCATGAGTGGTTCGCGAAAACAGTGGACCTCCTGCGCCCACGCATCCGCCTGCTCCCCGATTTCTCTACATGGTCACGCGCATTTTTCACGGATGATTTCGATCTCGACCCTGCCGCCAAGGCCAAGTTCTGGAAGGATCCGAAAGTTCCGGAGCTGCTTGCCAAGCTGGCGGAAAAGTTGTCCGCCATCGCCCCATCCGGCTGGAATCACGATGCCTGCGACCAGGCTCTCCGTGCGCTCGCCGAAGCCGAAAGCGTAAAAGCCGGCCTGCTGATCAACGCCACCCGCGTTGCCATCGTAGGCCAGGCCGTTGCGCCGCCCCTGTTCGACACGATGGTCGTCCTCGGTCGCGACCGCGTGGTGAACCGTCTGCGCCGCGCCCTGCCAGCCCAGGCAGCAGGATAGTCCGCTAAATCAAAGAGCTGGGACGTCAGCCTTCGCCGCCCTCATCGCCAGGCGTCAGTTGGCAAGCGTGCCAAAGATCGTCCTGCAGATGCGCAGCGCAAAACCAGCGCTGGCATTTGTCGCAGAAGTTTTCAGCGGATTGATTGCACGGCTCGTCCAACTGGGAGACGCCTTCACACTGAGGCTTTGTTTCTTCGTTTGGATTCTCGCGGGCCGGTTTGGCTTTCATAACTACACCCGTGCCGCCATTCTACTCCCGAGGAATGATTGCGCAACAGTTCAGCGGCGGGCGCGGTCCTTGCGCACGGCTTCGTCGATCAGCGCGTCCAACTCTCCCCGCGTCAGGCGCACAGGATCGCCGTTCTCATTTGTGTCCGACGTCACCGGCAGCTCCGCGCCTCCGCCCGGCGGCGGCGTAACGAAATATCGCGATCGTGCCGCCATGAGCTTGGCCACTTCACGCCCTGAGAGCAGCGTCGGATTGCCCACCATTTCCGCCGCCAATGTGATTTTCGCCACATGCTCGATCGTTTCCAGCCGGAAATATGCGGTCAGCAAATCCGGTCCGACAGTAACCGCGCCGTGATTTGCCAGCAACAGCGCATCATAATGAGGCACGTAAGGCTCCAGCGCGGCGCTGAGTTCCGCCGTTCCCGGCGTAGCGTAGCGGACCAACGGAATGCGCCCGAGACCGACAATGACTTCGGGCAGCAGAGCCTGGTCCAACCCTCGTCCAGCGACCGCAAATCCCGTAGCCGTCGGTGGGTGCGCGTGGCAGATCGCATTCACATCCGGCCGCATGTTGTAAAAGAGAAGGTGCATGGCCAGCTCAGAGGAAAATTTCCGTTCACCGGAAAGCTGCCGGCCCTCGAGATTGGTTATCACCAGATCTTCCGGCGCGAGCATCCCCTTGTTCATGCACGTCGGGGTGGTCAGGATGCGCTTCTCGTCGAGGCGCACCGACACGTTTCCCTCGCAGGCTACGTTATAGCCCTGCTCGTACATCCAGCGCCCGGCGATACAAATATCCAGGCGATGCTGCATTTCAGTTTTAGAACTGCCCGGCAAAAGTGAGTCCGGAAGCACGGCGCGGACTCCTTCCTGGCTCGAAGGTTTCCTCGAGCCGTTCGGGGACCAGGGAAATTGTCATGCAATGCGCGGGCCAGCGGTGCCCTGCATTGGCAAAATCTCAAGCGTAAATGCCGCGCAATTTTAGCGCACTGGCCACGCGATCGATCGCCAGCATATACGCTGCGATGCGATTATTGACCTTGTGCGTTTCGGCGTAGCGTACCACTTCATCGAACGCATTATCCATTATGTCGAATAGACGCTCATTCACTTCGCTTTCCCGCCAGAAGAAGCCCTGCCGGTCTTGCACCCATTCGAAGTAGCTCACCGTAACGCCGCCCGCATTACCCAGAATATCCGGCACAGTGAAAATGCCCTTGGCGTCGATGATGGCGTCGGCTTGCCACGTGGTTGGACCGTTCGCGCCTTCGCACAGGATTCTTGCCTGCACCTGCTGGGCGTTTCTCTCCGTAATTTGATTTTCAATCGCCGCCGGAATCGCGATCTCGCACGGCTGAAAAAGCACGTCGCGCGAGCTCATCTTTGTCCCGCCGCCCGGAAATTCGTGCAACGGCTTCTTCTGTGTGTACACCCAATCGATGACTTTGGGAATATCGAAACCTTTATCGTTGTACAGGCCGCCGCCGATATCGGCGAGACCCACAATTTTGTACCCCGCCTGCTGCATCAAAAGCCCCGCCAGCGACCCGACATTGCCGAAACCTTGGATCACTACGCGGCTTCCTTCGCGCTTCATGCCCAGTTTGGCAATCGCTTTGTCGCAGCAGATCATCACGCCGCGGCCAGTAGCCTCGCGGCGTCCCCGCGAGCCACCCAGCTCTATAGGTTTCCCCGTGACAACTGCCGTGGTCGCCTGGCCCACGTGCATCGCATACGTGTCCATTACCCACGCCATCATCTGCTCGCCTGTGCCCACGTCGGGAGCGGGCACGTCGCGCTCCGGGCCAAGCCAGTTCGCCAGTTCCGCGGTGTAACGTCGTGTCAGCCTCTCGAGTTCACCTCGCGACATCTTGCGTGGATCGCAGATCACTCCGCCCTTCGCTCCACCGAACGGAATGTTCACCACCGCGCACTTCCACGTCATCCAGGTAGCCAGCGCGCGCACTTCATCCAGCGAAACGTCCGGAGCAAAGCGAATCCCGCCCTTGCCCGGACCGCGCACCGTCGAATGCAACACGCGGTAGCCGATGAACACTTCGAGCTGGCCGTTGTCCATGCCCACCGGAATGTACAAGGTGATTTCCTTGCTGGGATGTTTCAAATAACGGTAAAGCCCCTGCTCAAGTCCCAATTTGTTGGCGGCCACTTCGAAGCGCGCTTCTGCGTTCTGATAAACATTCATCTCTTCCGGTGCAGGCGCTTGCGACATTCGAACGATCTCCTTTAGACCGGACTGCCGACCGGCATGTCCGTCCTTTCGCAGTTCGCCCTGAACGATTTACAGCGCAGAAGGCGATCTGAAGAGCCAAGAAAGAGGTGAATTCGGCGGGCTACCCACCCGCTGACCTGTCACTTGGCCGGGCCGCCAGTATACGAACCTGTCCCGCCACTCGCAAGCGCGAGCGCGCGGCGTTGTGCGATTTTACATTACGGACAATCTTGCAGACAGTTGCGAACAGGATAGATCGCCTGTTCAGTTGAGCGTGCCAGCTACACGGATCTTGGCAGGTATTCGCATTCGGCGGGTGAAGCGAGGGTTGCACCGTGAGCCGCACGCTGACTTTTGGTCTGCGAAGAGTACCAGGCGAATGCCAGGAGCGCGCCTAGAATCATCCCCGCAAACAGCAAAGTGGCCACACGCGCAAATCCGTGAAGACGTTCGCTGGACCAAAACGCCACCGATACGTCCGCTTCCGGCTCCCCATCCAAATCCGGCTTTGCCAGCTCCGCTGATAATTCCCTCCGAACATTCGAGAAATCAACCGACGCAATGAAGCTATAGCCCCGCCGCGGAATCGTTTCGATATACACCGGGCTTTCCGGAGAATCGCCGAGCACCAGTCGCAGCTTATTCATGGTGGTGTTCACGTTGGCATCGAGGTTGGCCAAAAACGCGTCCGGCCAAAGCTGGCGCCGCACTTCCTCGCGCGTGACAACCTGCCCCGCCCGGCTCACCAACAGCAGGAGTCCCTGGAAGAGCTTGGCCTGAACTTTGACGCGCCGGCCATTCTGAAACAGCTCTTCGCGCTCGAAGTCCACCTGAAATGTTCCGAAACGTCCGTACCGCGCCGGGAATGCCAACGACATCGAAAGCCTCTCGCTGCGCTCGTGCTCTTCGATTGGGCTGATCTGTGTGCTCATAGCTCGGATTCCCCTGTTCATCCGCCGGTAAGGTTTAGCGCCATCGATGATGTGAGTTCCGGCGTTTCTTGACGGATAGACGGAACAGCCTGGCGGTTGATGTCCGTAAACTTGTCAAATTTATGTCTATTCGACAGGGCAGGACTCAGGTGGGTACGAGAGACGACTTTGGCTATTGCAGGCGGAATTGGATCGTTACAGTGAGGTGCATGGGAACTGCCTTGCCATCCAGCGTGGCCGCCTGATACTTCCACTGACGCAGCGCGTCCATCGCGGCCTGGTGCAGCAAGGAAGGGCCGGAGACTACCTTCATGGTGGTTACGCGGCCCGTTGCATCCACCAGCGCGTCAACGCGTACGTCGCCGGCTACGTGCTGTGTTTTGGCCAACGCTGGATAACTAGGCGGGACAGATGAAATCAGGCGCGCGGGCTTGACATCGCCTCCCACTGGGACAACTGCCGCCGGGGCGGCCGGCTGTTTCGAGCTTTCCGAAAAATTCGTGCTCAGCGAGTTTCCAGTCGACAGCGTTTCATTACTTAATTCCAGTTCCGGCTCCGTCTCGCCATTAGCCTGCACGCTCGCGGAGTGACGCATTTTTGGTTTAGCCAGGCGAACCGCGCCGAGGGAGGGCTTTTTGATTTCCGGTTCTACGACCTCGACCGAATTCTCTGGCGCCTTGATCATGTCGTTGCTGGAATTGGATCTTGGTATGCGCTCGGTAATCGCCGCGGACTGCATTTTCCCCTGAGTCAAAGTGGAGGTGGCGGGTGCGGGCGTTTCTGCCACCGCGTTCATGGCGCTCGCTTTCGTCCCGGAAGAGGACTCTGGCGTTGCGAGAGATGAGGATGAAGACGTAATCCCCGAAGCGCTAACCGCAGGAGCCGCGGGCGATGCCGCAGGTGCGGAAAGATTAGGTGACGTACTCGATTGCAACGTACTGTGCGCTGGCGCTAACGATGCCAGTGAATCCCGGAAGTACCATGCCCCGCCGGCCGCGGCGGCGATCAAGCCTGCCGCCACCCCGATCCAGATTCCCTTGCCACTTCCGCTCCGCCTTCTCACCTCTGGCGCGCTTTCACTTAGCAGCGAATTTCCGAACAACGGAGTAGCAGGCGTGTATTTTGGCGTGCCGCTCACGCTCTTCGCCGGCGCCGCGGCCTTCTGTGAAGAAGCAGCTTCGGGCGCCGCCGGCGGCTGCCATTCTTCAAATTGGTTGTCCGGATGACTTGCGACTTCTTCCGCGGGCGGCGCGTGAACAGCCGCGTTCCGCGCCAACGGCTCGAGCCACGCTGGAATTTTCGATTCTTCATCGTCGAAGCTGGACTTTGCCGCCACCTCCGCGCTCTTCGGCATACTCTGCGCGGAAGCATTCAAGTCAGATTTGGCCGGCTCCTGGAGTTTGCTGGCCGCCGGCTCTTCCTTTGTCATGTCGAGAATTTTCGCGGCCGCCTCACCAAGTTCCTGCTTCGAGGGCGGCGTTATCGAGCCGGCCGGTTTTGTTTCCTTCTGATCGCCAAAGAGCAAGGCGGACAGTTGTTCCTGCAAGCGATTCGCTTCCAACTTCAGTCCGTCGATAGAAGCCTCGCCAGGCGCGAGGAAATCGGCTTTGCTCGTCGGGCGAGCATCCGCCTTAATTTCGGTTTTGAATTCCTGCACCACGTCGGCAAGGTTCGTAGTGACGCTCGAGGCTGCAGGGCTCGCGTCCGCATACGAAGAGGGTTTCGGCTCTGGGCTTTTCCCCAGCCCCATTCCGTCCAACGCGGAATCCGGTTTTGCCGCGACAGGCGCAGCGGAAACATGAGCTGTCTGACGGTCACCCGGAAAGCGCATGCCCCAGAATCCAAGCACCGGCTCCGTGAATTCCAGCTCTACATAACCGCTGAGGCTGCGATAATTTTTTGATTTCACTACCTGGCAAACAACTTCCTTTTTCGTTTTTTCATTCGTCAGAAAAAGAAGCTGCCCCGGCGCAACGGACGATGAAAGACGAATCACCGCGCCGTTCGCGAGCACCAACACCGTGTTCGTAGTCTCCGAAAATGGCTCGCGTTTCTCGCTGCCTTTCACTGCGCGCGCGCCGTTCACCGTCACCGGCACTTCGAGCGCGACTGGCTGCGCGCTGCTGATTCCGTCGCTGCCCGCTGCGTTCTCGGTGGCGCGCTCCGGCTTTTCGGAGGCTGTAGGAAGTGCGGAGCTATCTTTGAGCGTCGGAGGCATGTCTTACTCGCTTGCGACAGAAAGTTTCGCTGACCTCTGCCAGGGCGCAGAGCCGTGCGCGAACCTTTATATGTTCATGGTGATGCAAGCGAGCCAGCTATAGTACGTGCGTACTACGTTGGAAACAGGCTGGCCGTTCGTACAGGTTTTTTGGGCGAACAAGATCTATTTGTCGAGCGAACCGTTGAACTGCTCGTCGATTTCGACTTGATATCCCGTGACCAGCTTGTTCGTTTCGTTGGCCATGCCGATCACCGCTTGCAGTTCGTGGAACATTGCGTCCGTCATACCCTTCTTCCGCGCGGAGGCGGTGTGCGAGGCAATGCAGTAGGAACAATTGTTCGTGACGCTCACCGCTACATAAAGCAATTCTTTCGTGAGCGGATCCAGCGCGCCCGGCGCCATGATCTGCTTGATGCTCTCCCACGTGCGCTTCAGCGTCGCAGGATCGTGTGCGATGGCCTTCCAGAAATTGTTGATCCAATCGACTTTGCGCGTCGCCATGATGTCGTCGTACACCGCGCGAACCTCTGGACTGGCATCCTGGTATTCAATCAACTTGAACGTGGCCATAGCGTCTCCCTTGAATTGCACTTTGCAAAATTAACAGGAAGCCTGGACTTCGGCCAGCACTGCCGCGTCATTTCTCCCTGCGCGCTCGACGCTAAGAGGAAAGTCCAAACAGCGATTAGAGATTAGTTGTATGGCTTAACTGTAGGAACTAGTCCTACGAATTGACTCTGCGAACTATCTGCATGGCTAGGTAAGGAAGGCCGGAGATTTGTTAGCAGGAACGCAATGACTCGGCCAACTCGAGATTCGCTTGCAAGCGGCGGTCAATTTGCACCGCGGCGTAGCGCGCGCACACTGCCAATTCGCGTTGGCTCCACGCGCCAACCGCAGGCAGACTGCGTCCGATTAGCGACGAAATGCTGTCTACCAAGCTGTAGTAGGCGCGCACAAAGCCGAGGCCACCGCCACCGGAACACAACTCTGGGGTCAGATTGTGCAGGCCCACCAACGCCGGAAAATCCTGTCCGGTCACTTGCCCATTTTGCACGCCCGCCGCGGCCAGCACACGCTCGGACACCGGCTGGGCCGCAACTCCGGCCAGCATGGCTCGCCAGTAGTAGGCGGCGAACTGCGTCAGGGCCACAATCGAGATCGCAAATAGCATAGCGGCGAACATCCCTCAGCCTCTTTCTCTTTGCACGCATAAGTCTGCCCGCGCACCCATCTTGGACCAATAGGCCCGCAGTACCAGCCGAATAGAACTCGCTAAGTTGTTTACACCGTTGAGGTTAGGCCGACAGCGATGGCCCACGCTGGCCCTTGCGAGTTTCTGCCCGCTCCTTGTATTCTCTGCCCGACTCTTTCATTGGAGGCCCGTGATGCGCACGTCTCGAGTCGTCATTGTTTCAGGGCTTTTATTGGCAATCTTAATGGCGCTTTTGGCTGCAGCCGTGCCGAAACTCACCGCTGCCTCCGGCGAACACCAGGACGACCGTGCAGCCATCACAAAAATTCTTGAAGCGCAGCAGAACAATTGGAACCAGGGAAACGTGGACGCATTTCTGGAGGGCTACTGGCATTCTCCGGATCTGACATTTTCTGGGAGCGGTGGGATTGCGCGCGGGTGGGACGGTGTGCTCGCGCGCTACAAGAAGAATTATCCCGATCGCGCCGCGATGGGCCAACTCGATTTTTCCGGTCTTGAGTTTCGTTTTCTCTGCAATGATGCCGCACTGGTTCTTGGGCATTGGCATCTGGCGCGCGCGCAGGGCGACGTCGGCGGGGTTTTCTCTTTAGTGTGGCAGCGTTTTCCGGAAGGCTGGCGCATTATTCACGATCACACCAGCGCTGTCGAGAAAGCGAAGTAGCGGCAGGCGGGAGGCCAGCCAGCGACACCAAGCAGCGGCCTGATTCATCTAATAAGGGTACGGTTCCAGCGGGTGCGTAAAAGGCTTTTTGGTGCGAAAGCATGCGCGTCTTGAACCTAAACCTCGAATCCGGGCACACCGTAAAGGCTTGCCGATGCTAGCGAGCGCGTTGCATCTCGCGCTGACCGGCCTGGCCATCGTCGCCGCGCTGATGTTCGCGCTCTGGGTGATTCATCTCATCATTCGCAACGCTGCGATTGTCGATGTGGGCTGGGCGGCGGGGCTGGCTATGCTTGCGATCTTTTACGCGGCGGAGGGGCCGGGATATTACGCGCGCAAATGGGCGATCGCGGCGATGGCCGGCTTCTGGGGATTGCGGCTGGCGGCTTACTTGTTTTTTTCACGCGTGGCCGGCAAGCCGGAGGAAGGGCGCTACGTGCAGTTGCGTAAAGAATGGAAAACGCACCTGCGCCTGCGCTTCTTGTTTTTCTATGAGTTTCAAGCGGCGCTGACGGTGGTGCTGTCGCTGCCGTTCTTGCTGGCCAGCGTCAGCCCCGCCGTGCCGCTGCGCAGGCTCGAGAAAATTGGCGCGGGCATTTGGCTGGTGAGTATTTTTGGAGAAGCCGTGGCGGATTTCCAGCTTAATCGATTCCGCAAAAGGCCCGAGAATCGCGGGAAGACTTATCGAAGAGGTTTGTGGGGGTATTCGCGGCACCCTAACTATTTTTTCGAGTGGATGATCTGGGTGGGATACGCGATTTTCGCGCTGGGGTCGCCGTGGGGCTGGCTGGGACTGATTTCGCCGGCACTGATGCTGTATTTCCTGACGGGCGCTGCTGGGATCGCTGCTACGGAAGCGCAAGCGCTGCGGACGCGTGGTATGGAATATCGCGCCTACCAGAGAACAACCAGCACGTTTATTCCGTGGTTTCCGAAGAAAGAAGCCGCCAACTATGCCGTGGCGCGGCGAACTTAGCACCAAACGACTACAGAATATCCAGGACTTCTTCGTAGCGCTTGAAGGGC
>Ga0137418_10000444_pt1 | contig 36651 bp, 29 predicted proteins | sample CZODoug3_1_2_16f_FD_122242 | JGI IMG/M metagenome (GOLD analysis project Ga0137418, IMG submission 122242) | Vadose zone soil fungal communities from Angelo Coast Range Reserve, California, USA - CZODoug3_1_2_16fungal (Hybrid Assembly) | ecosystem: Environmental > Terrestrial > Soil > Vadose... | reverse complement strand
TTGTCGAGTTTGGGTGGAATCACTACTGCGTTCGATATCCGGGATTCGATATCCAGCATTCGATATCTATAGGATTCGCTATCTAGGAAAGGGACCGTGCAAGCTGGGCGCCATGGCTCAGGATCTTCTGCTCGCGCGCCCAATGCGGCCAGCCTTCGCGCACCGGCAGAAGATATTAGAATCTCTATTCCTCGTAATCACTACGCGAGAGTGGAGGATTCAAAGTGCTCCAGCCCGAACCCTGGCCCCGAGTTGCCGTCGTAGGCGCGGGCGCAGTCGGAGGATATTTCGGCGGTCTGATGGCGCGTTCCGGCGCGTCGGTTGTCATGATTGGACGGCGCCCGTTCGTCGATGCCGTGAACGCAAAAGGCCTCTACCTGGAGACGCTGCAATTCCAAGAGACAATCCGCGTGGAAGCCTCGACGGACCTCAGCGCCGTGCGCGGTGCGGAGATCGTGCTTTTCTGTGTGAAGACGACCGATACCGCCGATGCCGCCCGCGAACTCGCTCCCTTGCTCGCGCCCAACGCCGTGGTCGTGAGCCTGCAGAACGGCGTCGACAATGCCGAGCGGATTCGCGCGGCATCCGGCTTCGACGCAGTCAGAGCCGTGGTCTATGTTGCGGCGGCAGTCAAGGCGCCCGGCCATATTCAGCACTTCGGACGAGGTGATCTGGTGATCGGCCCGGAAACGGAACGAACGAAACGACTGGCGGCGCAGTTTGTCCAAGGTGGCGTGCCTTGCCGCGTGTCCAGCAATATCGAAGGCGAGCTGTGGGTCAAGTTTATCGCTAACTGCGCCTTGAACCCCGTCTCCGCCATAGGTCAGGCTCAGTATGGCCGGATCGCTGACAGCCCCAACGCCGTCAAATTGCTGGAAATGGTTGGAGACGAAGTGCTGGCGGTGGCTCGCGCGGCGGGCATTGCGCTGCCCGGCGTGGAAGACCGCGCCGCCGCTTTGGCTATCTCCATGAAGATCGCCACGCAGATGCGGGAGCAACTTTCGTCCACGGGGCAAGACTTGAACCGTGGCAAACGAACCGAAATTGAGTCTCTCAACGGCCACATCGTGCGCCGCGGCGCCGAGCTAGGTGTGCCTACACCTGCGAACCACGCGCTGTACACGCTGGTGGAACTGCTGGAAGGACAGAAGTGAGCACGGGGCGAATCGGGCAACTCATTCTCACCAAAGACAACCCCTCGACGCTGGAGCACTCCGCACGTACGGCCGTTGCCGCCGTCGTATCGCTGCTCGTTGCCCGGCTCTTTCGGCTGCCCGAAGCTTACTGGGCGTCGGTCTCGACCCTCATCGTGATGCAATCCACTCTGGGCGCAGCCCTGCCGATTTCCGCACAGCGCATGGCCGGAACAGCGATGGGCACCATCGCCGGAGGCTTCGCGGCCACCTACTTTCCCGGGAATGCGCTGGTCTTCGGTATCGCAGTATTTCTGCTGGGGATTCTCAGCGCAGGCTTTCGCGTGGAGCGGAGCGCTTACCGCTACGCCAGCGTCGCTGTTGCCATCATCACACTCGTGCCACGCGCGAACCTGGGGTGGATCACCGCGGTCCACCGCTTCGTTGAGGTCTCCATCGGAATCGCGGTAGGCCTGGCTATCACCGCATTCTGGCCGGAACACCGCTCGCGCGCATAACCTTGGTAAAATCACCGGTTGCCCCCATACAGCCTGATCCCGATACTGCCAGCGAGGCCCCATGTCGAAAATCGAACGCGCCATCCTTTCTGTCACCGATAAAACTGGCCTCGTCGAGTTTGCCAAACACCTCGCCTCGATGGACGTCGAACTCGTTTCCACCGGAGGGACCGCCAGGCTCCTTCGGGAGGCGGGTATCTCAGTCAAAGACATCTCCGAACTCACGGGCTTCCCCGAAATGCTCGACGGACGAGTCAAGACCCTGCACCCCATGGTTCACGGCGGCATCCTACATCGCCGCGAAAATCCCGCCCACGTCACCTCCATCGAAGAGCACGGCATCGTGCCCATCGACATGATCGTGGTGAACCTCTATGCCTTTGAGAAGACCGCCGCAAAAGCGGGCGTACACTTCGAGGAAATCATTGAGAACATCGACATCGGCGGCCCGTCGATGATCCGTTCGGCGGCCAAGAATTTTCAGGATGTAGCCGTGGTCACCTCGGCTGGCGATTACAACGCGATTGCGAAAGAGATGCAGGCCTCGGGAGGCGCGCTGTCGCTCGAAACCAACTGGCGGCTGGCGCAAAAGGCCTTTGCGACAACGGCAGCCTACGATTCGGCGATCGCGTCGACTCTCGAGCGCATCTCCCCCGAAGAGTTCGAACTCGATCCCGAGAGCAAATTCCCCGCAACTCTGCGCCTGTCGTTCCAAAAAGCGATGGACCTGCGCTACGGAGAAAACCCCCACCAATCCGCTGCGCTGTACAGCAACGGTTCGGGCACGGGGGTGGCCAATGGCCGCCAGATTCAGGGCAAGGAGCTTTCCTACAACAACATCGTCGACCTCGAAGCCGCGTGGGATCTGGTGCAGGAATACGAAGAAACCGTCTGCACCATCATCAAGCACACCAATCCCTGCGGCACCGCGACCGCCGAAACGCTCGCCATCGCTTACAACAAAGCCCTCGAGTGCGATCCCGTCTCGGCCTTCGGAGGCGTGATCGGTGTGAACCGCATCATCGATTCCACCAGCGCCGACGAAATGGCCAAGCTTTTCGTCGAAGCCATCGCCGCTCCCGGCTTTGAGCCCGCAGCGCTCGAACGGTTCGCCGCCAAGAAAAACCTTCGCCTGGTCGAAATCAAGCACGTCCCGCAGAAGTGGGTGCTGAAAAACGTCTCCGGCGGAATCCTCCTGCAAGACAACGACATACGCCCATTGCAACCATCCGACCTGAAGGTCGTGACCAAGCGCCAGCCCACGCCCGAAGAAATGCGGGCCCTGCTTTTCGCCTGGAAGATCGCCAAGCATGTTAAATCCAACGCCATCGTTTACGCGCGCGACGGCCAAAGCGTCGGCATCGGCGCCGGACAAATGAGCCGCGTCGATTCCTGCCGAATTGGAGCCATGAAGGCCGTCCTACCCACCCAGGGCACGGTCGCTGCCTCGGACGCGTTCTTTCCCTTTCCCGACGGGGTAGAAGAAATTGCGAAAGCCGGCTCCACCGCCATCATCCAGCCAGGGGGTTCCCTACGTGATCCGGAGGTTATCGACGCGGCAGATCGCCTCGGCCTTGCCATGATATTCACGGGCGTTCGCCACTTCCGTCACTAGGATGGCCGCACCAAAATTCAAGAATCCGCGGTACTTGTCCCACGGATTGCCTAACCGTGCCCTTCCAGCCCCCTCTTTTTGCCCGTACCCTAAGTTGTCGGCGTAAAATAGGGCAGTCCGGGTTGACGGAATAGCATCTAAACCATCGTGATTCTGGGTTGTGATTCTGGGAAAATAGGTATCCTTCGAATGATTCGTTTTCAGCGCTTGGCGCTCCTCTTGGCCGTGACGGCCGTTCCTGCTCTCGGGCAAAAACAGCCCCCCGTGGCGCCGCAGCCCCAGGCTGACGCTCAACCCGCCGCCGCGGCCACCAGCACTCCGGCCAAGCAGCCCGACAAAGCCGCCGCTTACTACCACTACTCGATGGCGCACATCTACGAGGAAATGGTTACGGCTTACGGGCGCACGGAACTGGCCAACAAAGCCATCGACGAATACCGACTGGCCCTTGAAAATGATCCGGGCTCCGAGTATCTGAATACTGGTCTGGCCGAGCTCTACGCCCGCACAGGCCGCATCCGCGACGCCGTCCTCGAAGCCCAGGAGATGATCAAGCGCGATCCCAATAACCTCGAAGCCCGCAAGTTGCTCGGTCGCATTTACCTGCGTTCGCTTGGCGATTTGCAATCGGGTTCGGGATCCTCCGATGTTCTAAAAAGCGCTATCGCTCAGTACGAGCAGATCGTCCGGCTCGAGCCCAATAGCATCGACGACCATCTTCTCCTCGGCCGCCTGTATCGCCTCAACAACGACCTGCAAAAGGCTGAAAGCGAATTCCGCGCCTCGGTCAAGATCCAGCCCGATTCCGAAGAGGCTGCCACCATGCTCGCCTACCTCTACAACGAGGAGGGAGACAGCAAGCGGGCCGTGGAAACGCTGACCAACGTTCCTGATGCCTCGCGTTCGGCCAAGCTTTATTCCGCGCTCGCCTACACCTACGAGCAGCAGAAGCAATACAAAGAGGCCATCAACGCCTATCGCAAGGCCACCGAACTCGACCACGACAATCTCGATGCCATCCGCGGCTTGGCCCAGAACCTGCTCAATGACGGGCAGCTGGACGCTTCGCTCGAGCAATACAAGATCATCGCCGACGCCAACGCCGAAGACCCGCAGTCGTATCTGCGCATGGCCGATATTTACCGCCGCACCGGCAAGTTCGAGCAGGCGCTGGATGCACTGAAGAAGGCCGAAGCCCTCATTCCCGATTCCCTGGAGGTTCCTTACAGTGTGGCGACCGTCTACCAAGCCCAGGGCAAAGACGTCGAAGCCGTTCTAGAATTGCAAAAACTGTTGACGCGTACCGAGAAGGCGGACGGCAGCTATACCCCTGGCGAAAGCAACAACCGCGCGGTCTTTCTAGAACGACTGGGCACGATCCAGCGCGACCAGCGCAAGAGCGACGCCGCCATCGAGACTTTTCGCAAGATCCTGACTCTCGGCGACGAGAACGCCGTGCGCGGGTACCAGCAAATCATCGATACCTACCGCGAGGAAAAAGATTGGCCCAAAGCCACGGCGGCAGCCCGCGAAGCCGTCGACAAAATGCCCAAGGACCGCGGCCTGAAGATGGTTCTTGCCTCGCAGCTCGCGGACAATGGAGAGGCAGACAAGGCGGTTGCCGAAGTCAAGTCGCTGTTGAAGGGCGACGCCGAAGATCGCGATGTTTACATCGCCCTTGCGCAAATGTACAGCCGCTTGCGGCGTGGACCTGAAGCGGAGGAAGCAGCCGCCAAGGCCCTCACGCTCTCTCCCAAGCTGGAGGAGAAAATTTACGTTCACTTCGTGACCGGCTCGATCTTCGAACACGAAAAGAAATACGACGAAGCCGAAGAGGCGTTCAAGAAAATCCTCGTCGCCGAGCCCCAGAACAGCAATACGCTGAACTACCTGGGTTACATGCTGGCCGACCGCGGCGTGCGCCTCGACGAAGCTCTGGCCTACATCAAGAAAGCCGTCGAACTGGAACCGGCCAACGGCGCCTATCTCGACTCACTCGGCTGGGCATATTTCAAATTAGGAAAGTACGACGCGGCGGAACAGAATCTGATCCGCGCCTCGCAACGTCAGGAATCCGACCCGACCATCAACGAGCATCTCGCCGATCTCTACCAAAAAACCGGCCGCCTGAAGCTGGCCGCAACGCATTGGGAGCGCGCGCTGGTGGAATGGGGCAAGACCGTCGAAGCCGAGGTGGACCCTTCGGACGTTGCCCGCATCCAGAAAAAACTCGACGCAGTCCGGGTAAGGCTGGCCAAAGAATCGCATTGAGTCATGGAGGCACGGGCGTTCGCGCCCGCGCACAACGAAAATGCTCTTCACCCGCCTTCGCATCCTAATCGTCGTCCTGGTACTGGCCCTGCTCGGCGCGGGCTTCCTCCTCTATAAAATGCGGCTGCCCAAGGCGCAGACCACGGCAGCGGCAGGACAATCAGCTCCTGACTTCACGCTCACGGATCAATCCGGCCAGCCGTTCCACTTGGCCGATCAGCGCGGCCACCGCGTTCTCCTCATTTTCTACCGCGGCTACTGGTGACCGTTTTGCATGATGCAACTGCGCGAGTTCGCGCGGCACCAGGGCGAGTTCCATGAGCTCGATACCCGCATCGTCGCCATCAGCGTGGATGATGTGGGGCACAATCGCAATGTATGGGAAAGAGTTGCTCAAAAGCAGTTCCCCGTCCTCAGCGACTCCGGTGCTGTAGTCATTCGTCAGTACGGCCTCCTCCATCCCGCCGGAAAGAGCGACACCGATATCGCGCTGCGCACCACCCTATTCATCGACGCCCAGGGCACCGAGCAGTGGCGCCGCATCAGCGAGACCGTGCCGGACATTCCGAAAGCGGACGAAATCCTGACCCGCATCCGCGCGAGCAGCTAGCGCTTCGTTACAATTTTTTTACTTTTATTTTCGCGCTAAGTGCCAGGGAACACTTGCGGAATTCCGGGATCAGCGCTACTGTTCCGCCGTATCGTCGGTTGCCTCGCCCCATTCCAAGACGCAACGCTCGCGGCGATTTCACCACCAAATTAAGAAAAATCTTAAAGAGGCAGAATGGTGTGCCATTGCCTCAGGGGGTCCATATATGCGCGATTTCCGTACACTTTCTCATGTAGCCACGTTGCTCGCGATGGCCTGTGTCTGTGCCCTGCCGGGCATGGCTCGAGCCCAGACTTGGAGTTCACCGCAGCTGGTTGCCAACGGCAACGGCCTAGCAATCTCGACCAATGGCAGCGGGACTTCCGCCGTCATTTTCACTCCGCTAGCCGGAGGCCTCCAGGCATCGGTCCAGTCCGGCGGCGTTTGGGGAAGCCCCACACCCTTGTCGTCAGCCACCGCCGCAGCGAACATCGCGGTCGCGCCCAACGGCGACGTTTTGGCCGTGTGGGTGTTTCGCTCCACCAACACCTACAACCCCAATACCGCCCAAGCCCGGTTTTACACGGGCGGACACTGGGGCAGCACCATCACCATTTCCACCAATGTCTATGGCAACGTCAGCAGCAGCGGTCTGCCGAGCATCGGCTTCGATAGCCACGGTCAGGCCACGTTGATTTGGGAAGAAATCACCAACCCCAATACCGTCACCTGTGGCCTCAGGGCTGAAACGGGCAATGCCGCTGCAGGGTTTGGCTCAGCCCAGACGATATCCAACGCCAACACCTGCTTTGGCTGGACTCGCCTCGCCGTCAACTCGGGCGGACAGGCGGTCGCGGTGGAAGGTGCCGCGGGGATCTTGTCCGCCGCTGTGGTAGCCGTAAGCAGAGATGCCGGCGGAACCTGGGGCACGCCCGTCACGGTTGGACCGGTCGGCGTTTACCGCCAGCGCCAGCCCAAGGTCGGGCTGGGCAATGAGGGTACCGCCGTTGTCGTGTACCTCATCAACGGCGGGGTGCGGTACTCCGTTCGATCGGGAGGCACCTGGAGCGCTGCCGCGGCCCTACCGGGGATTTCCGGAGGCGCCAGCGGCGCCGCCGCTGTCGCCGTAGACGGCAGCGGTAACGCTGTGGCCACTTTCGGTCAAACCACGATTAGCCCGGGAACCTATGCCACCTACAGGCCGGTAGGCGGAACCTTTCAGACCAAGGTCGCCATCACCAACTCCAGCACTCAGCTGGTTGCCACCCCAACCGGCACCTTCGTGGCAGGCGGAGCCACAGTATCGACGCGGCTGGCCGGAAGCTCCACCTGGAACCAGCACACGTTTGCGAATCCCGAGCTCGTGAATGCCGCGGCGGGTCTGGCAATTGCCGTCGGTGCTCCGCAGGTCAGTGTTTCAACAGCGGCGGTTCCGTAGTTTTTCCGTAGTTTGTAGTTTGAGGATCGACGACTGCTCCCCAAGGTGAGCGATAACATGCCAATGTTATCGCTCATTTTTTCAGGCATGGTAGGTTCGTTCCGCCGAGGGCATCTCGATTCGGGAGAAGAGCGAAGTGTACTTGCCGGCCGCAGCCATCGCCGTGAGAAGTGTTCCTGGTACCGCCTTCATGCTGTTTCCTATAGCCGGCTCGGCCCGGGACAACAGGACCTCTCCCCCGCGCCGATGGTTGCGATCGACAAGGACGGTCGAGCGCACGGCGACGTGACTCCTCCGATTGCCATCACGATCCGGATCCGGAGTATACGGAGAGTGCGCGGCCAGCCGGCATCCAGGGCGAAGTCTGGGTGGCGCTCACGGGTCGGAGCCGACGGCGTGCCTTACGACCTCAAGGTCGTTCGAGCCTGCGCAGAAGGCAACTGTCGCGGCGACCTTGTTGAGCCGCCACAGCGCAACCGCCCAGCTTACGTTGTGATTCGGAAAGAGTAGTTGCTGGGCGCCATCCACGATTCCCGCGAAGAGAAACCGGCCTCCTTCAGGGGCAAAAACTGCCCCTGCCTGCTAAACTCACTCGATGCAGGCTGGGATGATGCTGGCCGACTACGCGGTAAGCGTGGAAAACTCGCGGGGCAGGCGTTACCTCGAGCCGCCGCATCCCTACCGCAACGACTTCCAGCGCGACCGTGACCGCGTCATTCATGCCCGTGCCTTCCGCCGCCTCGAAGCCAAAACGCAGGTCTTCACCCGCCGCTATTCCGACCACTTTCGCAATCGCCTCACGCACACCATGGAAGTCGCGCAAATTGCCCGGACGATCGCACAACAACTCGGCCTGAATGTGGATTTGGTCGAAGCTTTAGCTCTCGTTCACGATGTGGGTCACCCGCCATTCGGCCACGCTGGAGAACGTGCCCTCGATGCCGCCATGCGCGAATACGGTTTCTTCTTCGACCACAACCTGCATGCACTGCGCATTGTCGAAGACTTTGAAATGCGCTATGCCGCGTTCCGTGGACTGAACCTAACTTTCGAAGTCCGTGAAGGCATCATCAAGCACTCCCACGACTACTCCGCCCAAGACCATCCCGAACTCGCCGAATATCTTCTCGACCAGCGCCCGCCGCTCGAAGCCCAACTGATCGACTTAGCCGACGAAATCGCGTACGACATGGCCGATCTCGACGACGGCTTCGAAGCCCACTTGCTCACCCTCAAGACCATCCGCACTGGACTGCCGGTGTTTGAAGCCTTCTTCCAGGAAGTCGAAGCCCGCTATCCCGCCGTGCCGGACAAGCTCAAATTCAACGAAACGCTGAAACGCCTGCTCAACCGTTTCGTAACGGGCCTCATCGAAGGCACCGGCGCCCGCCTAAGGGTCGCAGCCATTGCATCCGTGGACGATGTCCGCCGCCACCCGCACCGTCTCGTTGGTTTCAACGAAGGCAGCTTCAACGCCGGTTTGGAGCGCGACCGCGTAAGCTGCAAGGAATTTCTTTACCAGAATCTCTATCTCAGCAAAGCCCTGGAACCGGAAAAGGAGGAAGCCGAACGGGTTATTCGCAACCTCTTCTCCCACTGGATGCGCCGCCCCAGCGACCTCCCGCCGGCCTACCGCGAAAAATCACAACAAGAGCCCCTCCCCCGCATCATCTGTGACTACATCGCCGGCATGACCGACCCCTTCATTCTGGACCAGCACCAGAAATTCTGCGGCTGAGCTGTCGCGTCATCAGTTCCACTCCGGGATTCCACTCGAGGGTAATCCCGCCTGCTAAACATCTGCGCCCGAGAGACTTCGAAGGACGATCTCCAAATTAGACCTCGTGCATTGCCCGCGCCCACCGCAGATGCCAGAATCCCTGCCGAAGCGTCGACCGTTCGATGGGAGAGCTGTTCTTAGGGAGGGGCGGTTCTTAGGCAGGAGCGGTTCTAATGTTCAGCAAATCGCTGTCTGTGTGGTTAGCAGGCTGGATGATCGGGGCTTCAGGTGCGCCGTACGCCCAAGCGAAGGCCCAAGCGAAGAATGACCCGCGGGGCGCCCATACCTCCAGGGGCAAGGCAGCCATTGAGCACCTCGGCACGGGCGAGTCCGCCCGCCTGAAGGTCGAACTGTATGACGACACCAAGCTCGCCGGATCCATTGTCGAAATTGGCGACGATCAATTCGTCCTGCATGAGGCAAAGACTGGCAAGAACACAGAAATTGCCGATTCTGCCGTGAAGCGGCTCAAGGGAAATGCGCCAGGCATGGCGCGGACCATCGCGCTCGGTGCGGGCGCCTTGCCGTCAAAAACAGCTCTCATTGTGCTCGCCGCTCTGGCTGTTGCGGTGATTGCTCTGGTCGCCTCCGACAAGTCGTTAGTGGGGTTACTTTCGCCGAAACCTGCCCCTCAAGCGAACCGTAGTTTTTATATTCGCCGTTCGGCAAAATTACCGTGCGCAAACCCTTTCGCTGGGAAATCGAGGGCCGCTGCGCAAGAATTCCCTTGTAAACCAAGCACTTACGGGTGGAACAACCCTAGGTGAGTTTGGCAGTTCACCTGTTATTCATATCAGGTAAGGACGGATGCCAAAAATTCCGTCCAGACTTCGGACCTGTCGTAATAAAATCATAGCCTTAGCAGGCTTTTTGGAGGGGTTCTCCAGACTTCCCCCTCCTTGGAGGAAACACATGAAGAACCGCATCGTAGCTGTCCTGTTCGCCGCGCTGTTTGCGCTGCCGGCGCTCGCCCAGACCACCACCGCGCCCGCCGCAGCACCGGCCGCCACTGCCTCGAACAACGCCACCGGCAAGGCGCCGCTGGCCATTGAGACCAAGGAGGGCTTCTGGGGCCGCGTCAACCCCTTTGCCCGTAAAAAGTATGTGCAGCGTCAGTTGCACCCCGTGGCTGACCGCCTCAACGAACTCGATGAGCTGACGGCTGGCAACACGCGCTCCATCAAAGACACGGACTCCCGCGCCCAGGCTGGCATCAAGCTGGCCGCTGACAAAGCCACGGAAGCCGACCAGCACGCGATCGATGCGGGCAACCGCGCCAACGCCGCCCAGACCACCGCTCAGACCGCCAACACGCGTCTCACGGGCGTCGAGACGGCCGTGGGCAACATTGATCAGTACCACCCCATTAACCAGGCTGAGATCCGCTTCCGCCCGGGACAGAACGTTCTGAGCAAGGCTGCCAAGGAAGCGCTCGACGGCATGGCGACCACGCTAAAAGATCAGCGCGGCTATGTGGTTGAGGTCCAGGGCTTCTCCTCCGGTCACGGACAGACCGCCATCAGCAACTCGCAGAAGATGGCCGATGCCGTTGTCCGCTACCTCGTTCTGAACCATGAGATTCCGGTCTACCGGATCTTCGTGGTCGGCATGGGCAATGCGCCCAAGACCGACGCCGACGGCAAGACCATCCGCATCAGCGGTGGCCGCGTCGAAGTCAGCCTGTTGAAGAACAATCTGGATCAGCTCGCGTCCGGCGCCGCACCGGCCGCACCAGCAGACCAGCCGCCAACCAACAAGTAGTCGCTGGCGAAGATGCCGTTCACGCGGCCCATCTTCCCCCGCTCATCATCGCCCAACGAAAGAGCCTCTCGCGAGAGAGGCTCTTTTGTTTTGTCTGAGTTTGTGTGAGATGGATCCGCTATCCGTCGGCTGAACAGGGCCGACTTGCTCTATTTCTTCAGCCCAAAACTACGGATCCCCTTTCCGCAAGGCCCTTGCCGCACGGCGCGAGCGGGGACTCACAACCCATCACACTCGAAGGGCCTCCTGGCTTGCACGGGGTTTGCTGCTGCCTGACGGTTGTGCGAAGCCCTGTTGATAGCCAGCCGCAAACGACGCCCGGTCTTGGTCGGATCTCCAGCGACCCGTTGCGATGTGGGCGCCACTGCCCCGCTGCAGAGCAAGTTTCGCTTGATAGAGTCCGTCCCGAAATGCGGCATTACTGGCGCCATCGGTTGTGGCCCTCGTGGTAATGCCAGGGGCGTCAACCCTCCCATGAGGCCCGTGCCCGAGGGCGACATCCGCGCCCGTTCCAAGAGCCAGCACAATTACGAACATGGAAATTGTCTTCATCATTATTGTTTTCTCCTCGGTTTTTTGAAATTTCAACAGCCAGCGCCGTTGCTGATTGGACGGCGCCCGCGAAGACCGCGGTGTAAACGGTATGCAAACTTTCCGTAAACTCTGTGTCCACCCTTAGAGAACGCAGGCCGCCCCTGAACCTGCCACTCGAAAGGGCATCGGGTTCGTGACTCACAAATAGCATTTCGCAGGCTGTCGGAGTCGCACCTGACGGCGACAGAGGCGTAGATGCACGCCCTAAGGGAGAACCGCAGCACGGCAACGCAGAGATCAACAAGGTAGACCTGAATCTGACGCGGCCACACCCTTCGATCTCCTACGCGCCGACACACCATGCCGAATTCGCTGGTGACGTTCAACCGCTTCTGGTCCAGCTCGGGCACGGCGGTGGACCAGCCCAGCATTCTGACGGGGTTCCTCGGACCCAACGTGAGCAACACGGGCGTCTGCAGTCCGGGGTTGCTGCCTTAGAAGTCTTGGCACACACGAAAAGCCTCGCGGATTCGCGAGGCTTTTTTGCTTCGGATACGGTTTTTCATCGTATCGGCACGCCATCCAGCGTCGTCAAACGCCCGACAGGATAGAGTCCGATTCTGGAGTCATGATAAGGCGAGTGATCGTAAAAGAAGCTGAGGCGCGCGTCGGGGTCACCGGCAAATGCCTTATCGTCCGCCAGTTTCTTTTCGAATTCGGCTTTGAGAGCAGGATCCTTGGCCAGCATCTCGCGGGCCAGCGGCTCGAGCACATAGGGTTCTCCGTATTCTTTCTGTTCGAAAATGGCGTCGAAAAATCCCCATTGCACAGCGGAGTCCGGCGCATCCGGTTCCAACCAGTGAACTGCGACCTTGGCTGTGCGCTGATCGAGCGACACAACCACCGAGCCTGCCGGATACCAGAGTTTCTCCTTCACGGCTTTGCACATCGGCTGGTAGTGGCTGATATCCGAGAAATCCCCGATCGACATGGGATGCCGGCCTTCAAACAGCGTGTTGTGCCAATACGGCCGGCAACGGTACGTCTCCACCTCGTTCTCCCATGCCGACGTTGTCGGTTGCATTTGTACGCCATGCGCGCGCAGCACCTCAATCACCCGCGTCCACTGCGCGGGAACGATGTAGGCGCGGGGCGGGGTTACGGAGAAAGTAGGTTGAAAGTCGTTATACATCGGGATGTCGGTGTTTTCGGGTTCGTGCGTGTACTGGTTCCAGACCGCACCGGAGACTTCGCTCAGCACCCGGTTGCGTTTGTACCCCAGGTAATGGAAGGACGCGGAGTGATCGCTGGGAGCCGTGCGCAGGGCCATCCTTCTGGCCGGATCATATCTTTTCCCCGCTGCGATCGTGGTCGCATCTGCTGCGCGATTCATCTTGAGCAGCTTGTCGGCATCGGTGTTCACTTTCTCCAGGATGGCGCGCAGCAATTCGTAATTTCCAAGTACACGCGTCTTGTAATCCTTCAGCATGTGCATTTCCACCAACAGGCCGGGACGGTTTTGCAGGATCATGTAGCCAGTGGAGAAACGGGGCTCGTCCTGCACCATCTTCAAGCCCGTGATCGGATCCGCTTCCCCCACTCCCACGTAGAGACCGATGACGTGCCCGCTGTCCGTGACTGATTTTTCGATGAAGGGCCGCAACTCGTCCCGTTGCCAGGCGGCCAGCGCCGGATCCACATCCGGACCGAAGTCGATGGAGTAGGTCACGTCGTATTGATAGTCCGCACCATCGGTCACGTGGTCATCGACAAAAAAATCGGGCAGCCACTTCGTGAAATATGCCAGGAATTCGCGCGCCTCGACGGAGTCGGCCTTCATGTAGTCGCGGTTCAGGTTCAGATTGTTCGACTGCGCCCGCCAACCCATCTCCTCGGGACCGTTCTGGTTGATGCGGTTGTAGCGCGAGATGCGCTCGTGGCCGTCGATGTTATAGACCGGCACCATGATCACGACGGCTTTGTCGAGGAGGCCGGCGCGAGTCTTGTTCACCACCATATCGCGCAGCAAAGCCAAAGAGGCATCTTTGCCCTCGATTTCGCCAGCATGGATTCCGTTCTGAATATAGACCACGGGCCGTTCGGCTTGGTGAATGGCCGCGGGGTCGAAAACGCCATCCCTGGAGATGATCACGCCCACCAACTCGCGGCCTTCCCCGGTCTTTCCCCAGGGTTCGATCTTGACCTGCTTGGGTGCGACGGCCGCTACACGGCGGATGTAGGCCAGGGTCTCGTCATACCGCGGCGTGCATCGGTATTGGCAGATTTCGGCGGGTGTGCGCCAGTCCGCGGCCGGCTTCTCTTGCGTCCTAACAAATGGGGACGCCATGCCAATCAAAACCACAATCAAGGCCGAATGCTTCCTCATGAGTCCTCTTCCTAACGTCAATTCCGATTCGATGCTCTGTCACTTCCATGCTCTGTCACTTCGAAGCTCTGTCACTTCGAAGCTCTGTCACTTCCATGATGGGTAAATGCTGAGGATCGGTAAACGCTCTCGAAGAGTCTACTACCCCGAGCCGCTTGACAGCGTTGGGGCTCCCGCGTTATCGTAGGCGAAGAAAAAGCGAATATTGATGCCCACGCTCCCGCTCTTCCCCGACTCCGGCGCCGCTTCTTTGGTCGGTATTGCTCGCCTCGCCGCGCATGCGGATCCTCTGCGCGAAGGTCACCACATCGAGTACTTCTCGCTCCCCGCCCGGTCGGTTCTTGGCCGCGTACGATCAGGGCGAAAGCTGCCCTTTCAGTGGGCAATCAATCCCTATCGCGGATGCGAATTCGCCTGCAAATACTGCTATGCGCGCTACACCCATGAATTCATGGAGCTGCGCGACCCGCTGGCTTTCGAGCAGAAGATCTATGTCAAGCAACAAGCCGCATGGTTACTTCGCCAGGATCTCAAGAAGGTTCGCCCGAACGAGAGCATCGCCATCGGCACGGCAACCGATCCCTACCAACCCGCAGAGCGCCGCTACAACGTCACCCGGGGCATTCTCGAGGAACTGGCCCAACACCGCGGCCTGCGGCTCGGCATCATTACCAAGTCTGATCTGATTCTTCGCGATGCCGAGTTACTTCGCCAGATCTGTCAGCACAACAGCTTGCACGTCAGCCTCACCGTCACCACGATCAACATCGACCTGGCACGCATTCTCGAGCCGCGAGCGCCGCGTCCGGACCTCCGCCTGGAAGCGGTCCGCAGGCTCCACCTCGCGGGCATCCCCGCCGGAGTGAATTGCGCGCCGCTGCTGCCCGGGATCACCGATGCGCCGAGCGATCTGAGTGCGCTGGTTCTGGCCGCCAAAGAAGCGAATGCCACCTCAATCTTCGCCGGACCGCTGTTTCTTAAGCCCTGCGCCGCCGCCGTGTTTCTTCCTTTTCTAGAAAAGGAATTCCCGCATCTCGTCGAGATCTACCGGAAGCGTTACGCAAACAGCGCATTCCTCCCGCCCGACTACGGCAAGCGCATCAACCGTCTTCTCGCCGAGCTGCGCGAGAAGCACGGCATGACTCCGCCCCCCCATCCAGATTCACGCTTTGGCGAGCGGCAGGCCGTCCAGGATTCTCTTTTCTGCGCCGAAGGCGAGGACGCAGCGCACCTCGACGCCGACCACTAGATCTGGTTCGATTCCTCCTGACCTACCAGCGCGCACAACCGCCAGCAGTGACCTTGATCGGTGCCGATGTACTGGGAATTGTGTTCGCGATCGCCATGGCGGAACGTCCCTCGAGCCGGTTCGCGAAGCCCTTGGTTCCACGCGGGCATGCGTGCGACCGAGAACGTCCCGGCGGCTCTTCGACGGAACCTAAGGTTTTGTCTTCATTTTCTGCAACAACACCACGACATGCGCCACCGCCGCGTTGTCGTTGTTCAACCCCTCCGGGGTCTTTGCCTTCAGGCCGACACAGTCCTCGGGAATTCCTAGCAAGCCAGCGACTCGGGAGCGAATCTCTTCCGCACGAGGCCCAATCCGCGGTGCGTTGAGAATGAGCGTCGAATCCAAATTGGCAACGGCATAACCCGCACTGGCCACTCGCCGTAACGCTTCTTGCAGAAACACGACCGAATCCGCACCCTTCCATTGCGGATCGGACGGAGGGAACAAGGTTCCAATATCGGGTCCCGCAATACCACCGAGGAGAGCATCGGTAATGGCATGCAGAAGAACATCGCCATCGGAATGGCCGCCCAGACCCTTGTCGTAGTCGAGCTGCACGCCTCCGATCAACAGTGGAATGCCGGTCTTGAAGGCGTGCGAGTCCCAGCCAAATCCGATGCGCGTTGCCAAGTCCGATCGTTTTGCTTTCGCTTTGGTCATGAACTCTGTCGCCTAGTGCTTGAGATAAAACTCCGCCAGTTCCATATCGGCGGGTGCAGTAATCTTGAGATTGCGTGGCGATCCCATCACCACTGCCACTGGGATTCCGGCGCGCTCCAGCAGCGACGCTTCGTCCGTGCCTAGAAATCCGTCGGCTGCCGCATCGTCGAACGCTTTCTTCAGAAGTTCATACCGGAAGCCCTGCGGAGTTTGCGCCAGCACCACGCTGGCGCGGGGAACCGTTGTGTGAATCACCGCGCCCTCAGGTTTTCGCTCGACCTGTTTGACCGTGTCGACAGCGGGCAAGCCAGCGATGGCAGCACCATGCTTTTCGGCGGCTCGCAAAACGTCCTCAATAATCTCCGCCGTGACGAGCGGACGCACGGCGTCGTGCACCAGCACAAGGTCCTCGGGTGAGGCCGCGATGGCATGCAATGCGTTGGCCACGGATTGCTGCCGCTGCTCGCCGCCCTCCACGAATTCCACCTTCTTCCGCAGAACATCCGGTGCTTCCTGCTCGAGGCGAGCGCGGAAGCCGGAAATTTCCGACTGCCGCAGCGCCACCCAGATCTCCGTCACTTGCGGCACAGCGGCAAACTTCCGCAGCGTGTGAATCAGGATCGGCGTGCCTGCCAGCTCTGTAAACTGCTTCGAGGGGGCGGACTTTTTCCCGGGGGCCGACAAAGGCGCCATGCGCGTGCCCAGTCCGGCGGCCGGCAAGATGACAAACACTTTCATGGGATGCCCAGTATACGAGTGGATGCTCGTCTCGTCCAAACCACAGGATTTGTTTTAGAATTTTGCCAAGCCCATGACGCTCAACAAGTTCCCCCGTGTACTCGCCTGTGCTGCGGCGCTGCTGTTAGTCTCGGCTTGCAAGGGCAAAAAACCGGTCGACAATTTTGTCCACGTGGACGTATACGGACAGATGGATTCGCGCTACCAACCCTTGCTGGCTGCAAAGTTCCGCGCTTTCAGCCATGAGCACGCGACGCTGCCTTCGGGACGCAAGATTCTGGTCTCTGAGGTGATGGAGGCCAACTTCTATGACCGCCTCGCTGACCCCGCCTATCGCGAGCAAGCACAAATGATTGTTCTCAATTCGCAGCAGGAGGCTGCAGTCGACCCGAATCTGGCCAGCGAGTTCACTCACGCCCGCAAGGCTTGCACTACCCAGATTCCTTGCTACCTGCTCATTCCCAATAGCGTCGGTGGAGAGCGGCGGGACGCCGCCCAGCAGCTGCTGGACTACCTGGCGCCCGTGGTCGCGGCTCCTGCTCCTGCCGAAAACACCTCCCCTCCGGCGGCCAAGCAGTAAGTTGGCAGGATCGCCATTTTTCACCACCGGCTTTCCAAAATAATTCTTCTTAAATCGTTTCTTTCGTCCGGAATAAATCCCGCCTGCTTCCGTTGTACCCCTCCGGAGCCCTCCGCGAGGCTTCTCGTTGGCCTCACCGGCCTAAGGACTAAGGACCGGTTCAGCCATCGGGCCGGGAAACCCGTAGCTCGTCCGCTCACATCCCCAGCCCGGGTGCGCGGCCCAACCCTAATCTTGAGGAGATGGATTCTATGATTCTCAGCAAAGCTTTACCCTTTGCATTTTGCCCGCTCCTGGCCATCGCCGTCCTCGGCATCAAGCAACAGTCCGCGACCGAAGCTCACGCGGCCCTTGACACTGCCCCGCTCGGCCAGAACCCGGGCTCACCGAGCATCAGCAACGGTATTCCTGAACCCTCCGGTGACACATACGCCCTCGATCAACAGCGCTTTGAAAGAAGGAACGGCGTGGACGACGGACTGGGCCCCGCCTTCAACGCTACGTCGTGCTCTGACCGCCACGAAGCCATCGACGACAATACTCTCCTCGGCATTGCCGCCAGTCAGTCGCAGAGCACGAAGGGCCGGATTCACGGCGAGGCCGTTCAGGTGGCTTTGTTTGAGGCTCCTGGGCAAACGCGCGTGGGCCGCTTCGGCTGGAAAGTTCACAAGCTGGTTCAGACGGGTTCTGAAAATTCTCTATTCTGGTTGATTGTCAACGACTTACCAGCTCGATGTCTTGAGCCGTTCTGATCTGTTTTGCCCAGTTCTGAGCATGCGACTACTACAGTTTTACTACGGCTGCCAACTCGGTTGACGATCCTTCGGCCCCAGTCATTTCGGTTTCTGGGGTTGTGGCTGCAATCGCGTGATTTCAACAGATAGGACAACTCTGCTTTCCCGGTTCATTCACTTCCCGGTTCATTCATTTTTGCAGATGAGCCATTTTTCTCTCAATTTCCGTATTTAAGAGGTAGCTGGGCTAAAATGGCGCTGCTTTTCGGTTGACCCTGGAACAGGAGGACGAAGGCTCGATGCGACACGGCAAACTCAAAGCAGGGTTGGTTCTCGGTCTTGTGGTCGTGGTCGCACTGGGATCGTTCATGACCTACCGCTGGGTCAAAAGGACTTTCGAAAGTGCGCAGTCGGGCCCTGCGCCGAATGCGGACACGCCTACAAATAACAAAGAGGCGTCCGCGCCCCCAATTGCTTCGCCGCCGATCATCATAGGGGGCGCGGCTATGGCTCTAGACTTCCGCAACGGCCAGTTGCCCGCGCCATTGGCCCAACCGGCAGGTACTCCGGAACAGGCAGCGGCGGAATTGGCGAAACGCGTCATGGCCGAAGATGAGCAGTCTACTGCCGCGCTGCTGACCGCCTTGCAAATGTCGGGGTTCAGTGTGCGTGGGGACGACGGCTCGCTAGCCTTTGAGTCGGTGAAGCCCGGACAAGGGATCATGATCGATGCCTGGGAGGTTGCGGCCCTGGCCAAGCTGTTCGGGGACGGGATGCAGATCCGGCTGACGGCTTTGAGCAACTCGTTCGCGAGCATCGTTCCTTCGCTTAAGGGCGCACCGGTGGCTGACCTATTGCTGAACGGTCTTCGCGGCGCGGCGCAGGGAGACCAACCAGCCATGCGTTTTTGGGCTGACTTCATTGTCGAACTCGGCCGGCAATCCGCGACGCCCTACGATTTACTCGCGCCCGATCTCGACACCGCGAAGGTAGATCTGGATGCGGTCCAAGTCTCCCTGGTTCTTCGCCGCCTGGTAGCTGACATGATGGTTCTCCAGGGGAGCAAAACTCATAAAGCGGAGTTTGCACCGGCTTGGGAAGGGGACTCGACCTCTCCGCGATGGAAGTCCACGTCGTACAAGTTCGACGTCGGGGCTATTCGTGATGCCGTCTGGCGGCCCGGGGGACGACCACACCTTCAGCTTGTACAAGAAGGAGGCGGTTCCAGCCTGCCCTGCAGTTTGAAGGAGCTGGAAGCCCAGATTCTCGACGTTACCGCATATTCCTACATGAAGGGCTTCGACAAGATGCTCGAATATATGAGCGAGCATGGGATGGAAGGTGCGGAGAAGTACGGCAAAGCGGCATCGGGCATCAATGCCATACTCGCCTTAATCAAGCTCCTGGCTTACTACGCATGTATGGAAACGGATATCACCATGAGTGGCGATCCACCCCTGGTGCGGACACCGAGCATCTATCAGAGTGGAGAAAGACGCACGCTTACCGCCACGGTGCGGGAAAACATCGGGAAGTGGCAAGCCATGAATTGTGCCCGCATAGCGCTCAACGGCGCCAACTTCGATATCAGTTTGCCCAACGACGGTCCGGTGGCAGGAGTGAAGACCCAATGGATGCTGACAAGCGGCGGCACCAGCGTCAGCAACAACGTTATTACCTATCCCTTTGTCCAATTCGTGTCCCCGGATGGCACTCCCCGTTTCCAGGACGCTATGGTTCCCATCAGCAACGCCTCCGCTCCCAAGACGGACGAGGAAGGTCACACCACAATTGACATCGAGGGCGTGAAGCAGAGAGAGAAGCTCAGTAGCCCCGTGCCTTTGATGAAGCAGGCGGAGGTTCGCTTTACCTGCTCGGCCAAACCCGTCAGCATGTCCCAGGACCTGATTGACGCCGCCGGAAACGGTCTTGGAGGCCCGGTCGGGATCTTTATTGGAGGGCCGGTTGAAATGCTCCTCCGCAGCGACATCCATATGTCAAAGAAGCTCTTGATCCCAGTGAAAGACTGGGATTCGTGCGACGGGGGTTGGGCCGGGACCATCAGCTATACGAGGAGCTGGCATTCGGTCCAGAACTCGAATGACGGAGGCTGGAACAAAACCTTCGCCAAAGACCAAACCGAACGGGAAGATGTCCGTCTGAGCGGCAATCCAAATAGCGCGAAAGGTTGGAACGGTACGTCCTCCGGGACTTTCATCGCCAATGTCAACGCGAAAACTCTAGCCATCGACCGCCAGGGGAGTTGCTCGTGCACTGCAGAGGAAACCTTCACTGCTGTCGGCGGAGGAGAGGCGGTCTTTGAAATCTCTCCCGATGGAGACAACAAGTATACGATCAGCGGCACGACGACGGCCTCTTTGCCGAGCGTGGACCTGGTGCATAGGAGCTGTTCCGGTTGCCCACCCGCGGCCAAGACCCCGCCCGACACGAATAACACGGGCACATATTCGGTGGGCTTTGCGGCCTTCACGGTTCAAGAAGACCCCAAACAGCCTGGAGTACTCCGGGGTAGCATGCCCCTGCCCGGCACTGCGGCTGGAGTAACCAACACCGCCTCCTGGAATCTGACGCAATGCCAAGGCCCTCGGTAGCCGGCGACGATCGCTGTTGCGCCCAGTATGCAAATGGCGGAGAGGGAGGGGGTCACTCGGCAAGGCCCAGCTGCTCCGGGGCCGGGTGTTTCTGAGCCAGACATGCTGTGACGCGGCATCCAATGGCGTGGTTCGGACGGCCTCACTCGCCCGGTTGTTCCATAACAATCGGCTGCGGCTTCTTAATCTCCGCCGCGGCTTGCGGTGGACGAGACTCGGGTCGCGCAGTCTGTTCCGTTCGTTGCGCCATGCGCTCGTCCCATTTTCCGAAAATCATCTTACCGGCCGTCGTCTGCAGGACGGATGTCACCGAGATGTCGATGGTCTTGCCGATGGCCTTACGCGCGTTATCGACCACAACCATGGTTCCGTCGTCGAGATAGGCGACGCCCTGGTTGTATTCCTTGCCTTCCTTGAGCACAAAAACGTGCATGATTTCGCCGGGAAGGACGATTGGCTTCAATGCATTCGCCAGTTCGTTAATATTCAGAACATCAACGCCCTGCAATTGCGCAACCTTATTCAGGTTGAAGTCGTTGGTGATGATTTTGCCTTCGTAGACTTTCGCCAGCTCGATGAGCTTGAGGTCCACTTCCCGCACCGCCGGAAAATCATCTTCCACGATTTGAATGTTGAGCGACGCCACCTTTTGCAAGCGCTGCAGGATGTCCAAACCGCGGCGGCCGCGGTTCCGCTTCATGGAATCGGCGGAGTCGGCCACCATCTGCAACTCGCGCAAAACGAATTGCGGGATCACGATAACGCCGTCAAGAAAGCCGGTCTCGGCAATGTCCGAGATGCGGCCGTCAATAATGACGCTGGTGTCAAGAATCTTGTGAACCTTCCTGCCCTGCTTCTCGCCACCGAAGAGGCCGCCCAGTGCGGCCAGATTCAGCAGCGAGCCCTTGTTCGCGCCCACCACCAGGCCCACGTAGGCCATCAGCAACATGATCAGGATTTGCAGGAAGCTCAGCGTGTGGCCGGCCGGCATGCTGTTACGCAAAACCAGCGTGAACAAGTACGCGCCCAGAATGCCGAGGATGCTGCCAACCGCAGCGCCGATCAGGCGAGTCAGGCTGGCCAACCGCAGGCGCCACTCAAAAACGATAATGGCCGACCCGATGAGAACACCCAACACCGCTTCAATCCGCGGAGGAAGGTCGAATGGTTGGACCACGAAGCAGGCGATCGCCACAACCACAATAAAAATAAGGCGAACTACAAATAAGTCCACGGAGAAAAACCTCCCAGGAAGTTCGGCGGCTTCCAAGAATTCAAATGCAGCCACCACCACTTCCCGCGGCACCCGATCCAAATCTGGGAGCCGGTCTCAATATGAAACTTTATGAATTTTTATTCACAGCCTTAAGTACTTCTAAAATGCATATCTAGTATATACCCGGGACAACCGCCTGGGGTTCGCGATGCGTCCCCTCGAAAGCTTGCTAAACTCGGGAAATGAAGGCCATTGTGATTCCGCGGTATGGCGGGCCGGAGGTGCTAGCGGTCCACGACATGCCCTCGCCGCAGCCGGCGGCGGGAGAGGTCTTGGTCAAGACCCAGGCGGCCGGGGTGAACTTCGCCGACATCATGTCCGCCGCCGGGGGCTATCCGGGGACGCCAGCGCCCCCGCTTATTGCGGGGAGGGAGTACTGCGGAGACCTCGAGGGCACCAGAGCCCGGGTGATGGGCTACACGCAATGGGGAGCGTTCGCGGAGACCGTCGCAGGGCGGCAAAACTATCTCTGGCCCGTGCCCGCGCATTGGACAGCGCAGGAGGGCGCGGCGTTTCCTGTGAACTACTTCACCGCGTATCTGGCGTACTGGAAGGCCGGACTGGCGGGTAGCCCACAGGTGGCGAGCCCACAGGAAGATCGTGCCGCGGGGTCGCCGAGAGCCCGTGTTTTGATCCACGCGGCTGCGGGCGGCGTCGGCACAGCGGCGGTACAGATTGGCAAACTGCTGGGCATAGAGACCTACGGAACCTCGTCTTCGGCCGAGAAGCTAGCACGGGTGCAAGAGCTCGGCCTCGACCACGGGATCAACTACCGCGAGCGTGACTACGAAGAAGCAGTCCGGGAAATGACTTCCGGCGAAGGCGTCGATGCTGTTTTCGAGATGCTCGGCGGCGAGCACACGCTCAAGAGCGTGAAATGCCTCCGCGAGTTTGGCAGCGTCATCGTTTACGGTGCCGCCACCGGGAAACCCGGAACTTTCGATCCGCGGGCACTGTACGCGAAAGGGACCAGCGTGCACGGACTGTGGCTGAGCGTGCTCTCAGGGAATAAGAAAGTTATGGACGCGGCGTGGGCGCGGCTCTCCGAGTGGATCGCAGCCGACCAATTGCGGCCCATTGTCGGACATGTGTTCCCCATGGCGCAGGCCACAGATGCGTTCCAACTTCTCCTGCATCGGCAGAATTTCGGGAAAGTTGTTTTGACCATTCCTTAGTACAGATGGCTTTCCTGCACACCGCACCCCGACGAATTGTCTTGTCTGTATTCCGTCCCCATCCCGTCCCTTTCGATTTTCTTCCTCGCTAACCGCATCCTCCTCCATCCGTCTGAATCTAAGTAGAGAAAATCGGCGGGCTCAATTTTTGTGGGAACTTTTCCTGGGAGTCCATCGTAGTTGCCAGTAAGGGCTTTCATGTCCGGAACAATCACGGAGAGGTGAAGGCTAAAACAGAGGCTAAAACAGAGGATTTGAGCAGGTTTTAAGAAGTAGGACTTAGAAGTAGGGGTCCAACAGATTGCTCCGCTTGTGCTTGGCGGCCCTGGCGGAAACAATCTAGCGACGACGGTTCAGTGCTTTGCGGCACATGCTCTGTCTGTTGAACCCCGCGCCAGCAATTGTAAGCCTCGCGTGAAAGAACGCAAGCGTTTTCCTCAGCGTTGTTCGCGCAAGGTGCAGCCGGGCCGCCCCAACCGAATCCCTGCGGGAAATCCCAGGGGGAAAGAAAAGGGTAAATGTCATGAAGAAAATCGCGGTTCTAACCTTCGCTCTGTTGCTGTCCACCAGCCTGTTCGCCGCCACGTCTGGTTCCATGAAGCTGACGCAGCCAGTCCAACTCAACGGAACGCAAATTAAACCTGGCGACTACAAAGTGACATGGGAAGGCACAGGCCCGGAAGTCAAGGTCAGCATCCTCAAGGGCAAAGAAGTGGTAGCGACGGCCTCTGCCCACATGAAGGAACTCGACAAAAACGGCGCGTCCGATGCCACAGTTCTACAGAAGAACTCCGACGGATCAACCTCGCTGAACGGAATCCGCTTCGGCGGCAAGAAAGTCACGCTGGAGTTCTCCGAAGAAACAGCAGCCGCGGGTGTCAAGAGCGGCACGAGCTCGAATTGAGGTAGCTGACTATCACCCAAAGCAAACGGCCTGTAGGTAAATCCTGCAGGCCGTTGCTGTTTTGCCGGGATCCTAGAACGAGTAACGCGCTCCGATCTGCATGACCCTCGGCTGACCCTGAATCTGGATGAAGTTCGACCAGTTATCGGGAGCATTCAGTCCACGCAACGCGGGGTCGCGGCCGATTCCAAATCCGGTTCGACTGGTATCAATCGCCCCAAACGTCTGGTGGTTGACCACGTTGAATACGTCCCAACGCAGTTGCAGTTCATGCCCTTCATGCCACGGCAGCTTCCAAGTCTTCCCTATCCCGAGATCAAGATCCACATAGCCAGGCAGCCTGAATATGTTACGGGGTCCTGTCTCCCCAGGATATGCATTGCGGAACGTCTGATATACCGCATTGACGTCCTTGCAGCCAAACAACTTCGGGGATCCCACGATGGTGCGCGTCGGGCAAGTATGAACTGACCCTGTTGGCGACGTGTTGGCTTGGTCATTCCAGTTAGTGGCCCACCGGGCATCGTCCGACGGTGCCGTTTGAGGAAGGCCCGTGTTCCATCGGAAGATGCTGCTGATTTGCCATCCGCCCAGGATCGCGTCTGCGGCCGCGGGGGCGTTGCCCATCCATGAGTGACCCTTGCCGAAAGGCAATTGCCAAATTCCGCTCGCGTTGATGGACTGCTTCGTGTCGAAGTCGGAAGTGGCATAACTGTCCCGTTGGCGAATGGGATTCTCGATGAAAGCCGAACCATATCCTCCAGCTCCTTGCAACCCCGATGCGTCATCCAGTGAATGCGAAAACGTGTAGTTAAAATCCAACGTCAGGCCATGCAGGCGCTGGCGAGCGGAAAATGTGAAGGCGTTGTAATTGGAGTTTCCGATCGTGCTCCAAGCGGAAAGAGCACCGTATTGTGGCTGCATGAATCGCGTCGGGAAACCGGCGTCCGCTAGCCCGATATCGACCAACGCCTGCGTGTCGGTCCAGTCATTCCCCGAAAAACAGAAGACGGGATTTGATGGTAGGGATCGGCTCATCATTCCATAGAACAGCTGCGTCGGCGTCCATGCGGGGTCAAAACCTGGGTTCACACCCACGTCGCCGCCGCAAACCAATTGCACAAATGGGTCATTATCCATCACGGTTGCCAGATTGGCCGGGAAGAGGTGGTCGAAGAATGGCTGCGATGCGACTTGACTCGTATCGATTCCCGGTTGTTGGCGCTGTTTTTCGAGAGCCGTCGCGGCGTGGTACCAATCCACGCCGCTGGCTGGATCACGCACATTGTTGAAGGCTGCCACGTCCCTGCGCGCGAGCAGGTGCTGGGCCTTTCGTCCAATGTAAGATGCCGACAATACAAGACCGCCGCGCATCTGACGTTCGTAAGTAAGATTCCAAACGTATTGCTTGGGCGCCGTCAAATTGGAATCCAGTGAGGTCTCGATGCGCTCGCCTTGATCGAGCGGCTGAGCCAAAGGGAACGTCAAGTTTGCGGGCACGACAACACCCTGGAGCCCGCGAACATCCTGTCCGAAGGCCGTGAAGGGAGGTGCGAGCGCACCTGTCGTGCCGTACGTGTTGGCATTGATGTTGAATTGGGAAGTGAATCCAAGCGTATTGTTTAGATCAAAATCCACCGCCAGCGCCTGCCCGTAGTAGTCAGTCGTAAGGCCAAAACCACCACGAATAACGGACTTGCCACTCGTTCCAGCTGGTGACCATGCAAATGCGACGCGCGGCTGGAAGTTCTTTTTGTCCCAGTCGTACATTGGCCCCTTATGATTGGCAGGACCCGAAAGATCCACCACAATCGGGTCGCCGAAGTTTTGGCCGTTCGCCGCCGCCGCAAGACGGTTGGCAAAATAGGTGCTGAGTGGCACGGTCGGACGCACTTCGAAACCCTTCTTCTCATACACCGGGCGTTCCAGGCTATAACGGAGCCCAAGCGTCAGGGTCAGATTCGGGCGGACTTTCCACGAATCCTGCACGTAGAAGTCGTAGGCCTGAGTAGCAAAGTCGCGCGTCGACGGTGTTCCAGCGTTGAAAGTGCTGCCATCTTTGTTGAATGTAAAATCGGCGTTGTATTGGTTAAGGCGGCCGATGACTGCCGTGGCCGCGTTTTGAACTTCCGAAATGGAGTTGAGGGACTGTCCGCTCACACCACCCGGAAGAAGGTGTGCGCTCAAGTACGACTGAAAGCTCCCTGACTCCGTATCGCCTCCACCCTGATACCAGGAGGGGTTCGTCGTAGCGAAATCAAATGCATTGGCAAAGCTCACGCGGGCGTTGCTGACAGCCCGGATATTCGTTCCAAACTGGATGCTGTGGTTGCCGTGTATCCAAGATATGTCATCGGTGAGATTGTGCACCGGCGTAACGCGAGCAATTGAGTGTGCCTCGCCCGTAGGCTGGAACACAAAGCGGAAGTCAATATCGTTTCCGAAGCTGTCCCCGCCTTCCGTGAAGGCCTGCCGGGTGTAACCATAGCGAAAGTTATTGACCCAGTTTTGTCCGATGGTCCAGGTGTGTCCAGCGGCCAAGCCCCAGGGATGACTCCATACTTGCGGCGATGGAGAGTCGGGGAGCCAACGCGGAAGGGTCTGATGATCATCAAGAACGTTCAGCCGTATCAATGCTGTTTGGTTCTTCGTGATGACGAAGTCGAGTTTCCCAACGTGTGAATTGAGGTGCAGAGGTGTTGGGGAATTGAATCGGAAGCCGCCAGTGTTTAGACCGTCACCTTGCGACGAATCATTGGTCTTATATTTCGTCACTGAATTTTGAAAGACTGCCAGTGCCGCTGGGTTAATGCCCGCAACCCCATAAGCTCCATTCGGAGCATCCAACTGCGCCAAGTCCAAGGAACTGATACCCGTGGTAGCGCAAGGTATGTTGGTTGGATCCACCGGATCCGGAATACAGTACGAATAATGGATGGTACCGTCACCCAAGGTCCGGGGATTCGTCGGATCCGGCGAAGTGCTCAACGGGACTACACGCGTCTCGCCGGTCGAGGTAGCGTCGCGGCGGCCTTCATAGTTGTAAAAGAAGAAAACCTTATCTTTAATGATGGGGCCACCGATGCCTCCGGTGAACGTGTGCCGGATCAAATCTTGTCGCCCAATTCCGGAATGGTTGTTAAACCAGTCATTTGCTGTGAATCCCTTGCTCCGGTAGAACTCGAATGCGGAACCGTGGAACGCATTTCCGCCTGCCTTCGTACTCAGATTGATCTGCGATCCGGAAGATCGGCCTTGGTTGGCATTACCGTTGGCGGTAGTTACACGAAATTCCTCGAGCGCCTCGGAATTCAGGCGCAGGACCGGCCCTGTCGTAATGTTGCCGCGATCATTGTCGATCTGACCGATTACGAGGGTATTCGTGGTTCGCGGTATCTCGGTATTTCCAGTTTGCGCGTTATTGATATCCACGCCATCAAGCGTCACGTTCGATTGATCGGCTCGCGCTCCGTTGACGTACCCTTCCCGCGTGGCGCCAGGCTGCAGGCTGAGCAGATCCAGAACGCTCTTCGCTTCGAGCGGTAGCTGGGTGATCTGCTCGGAAACAAAGTTGTTACCCAAAGATGCGTCCTGCGTGTTGATCAAGAACCCGGCAGCAACCGCCTGAACCTCGACCACTTCTCCGGCTGCCCCGACCTCCAACTGAACTGTAGCCTCAGATGCCTTGCCAATCAGCGCGCGGACATTATCGACCGTCTGCTTCTTGAACCCCTTTGCCACCACTTCTAGGCGATACTCGCCGGGGGTAATCAGATCAAAGTTGTATCCGCCGGAGCCGTTCGTCTTATTCGTGCGGGACGCACTGTTAGCAAGATTGGTCAGCGTGACTTCCGCTCCAGGAACAACACGTCCCTGCGGATCGGTCACAGTCCCACGAACAGTCGAGGTGCCGGTTTGGCTCCATGAGAGGACGCTCAGCAACAACAAAAACGTGACCAGTGCGATTACAACTTTACCTTTTCCCTGGACTGCTTTCATAGGCTTTCTCCCCTTCGCGACCGGCGATCCGCGGAAATCCAGCTCGTGTAACTGCATTGGACAGATACAACTGTTTGCGAGGGCTGACAAATATCTAAACCCTCCAAGGTTAGCAATTCAGAACCCAACTCCGAGACAGACACGGTATCAAGATGTCTAAGTTGAATTGGGAGAGAACGTTACACAACATAAGGGAGAGTTGTCAATTGTCTTCGTCCCACCCAATCTTTGCCCTGTAATCCCGTTTTCTGTAGGCCTTGCTCCTGAAATTCATAGCCTATCGCCGGAAATAGCCCAGCAGACGGTTTTCGGCGGACGCAGGGCTCGGCAACACGCTCGATTCGCCTCGGCTACACTGATTCCCGTGAAGTCCGTCATCGTAGGTACCGCAGGCCACATTGACCACGGCAAAACGGCCCTGGTGCGCGCGCTGACGGGCATCAACACAGACCGGCTGGAGGAGGAAAAGCGCCGGGGCATCACCATCGATCTGGGCTTCGCGCACTTAGATCTGCCGCTAAGAGATCTGCCGGCTGGAGACCTCGCGGCCAGCGGCGACCACTTTCGGCTGGGCTTTGTGGATGTCCCAGGGCACGAGCGCTTCGTGCGCAACATGCTGGCGGGAGTCGGCGGGATCGACTTGGTCCTGCTGGTGATCGCCGCCGACGCATCGATCCAGCCTCAAACGCGGGAGCACTTCGGGATTTGCCGTCTCTTGAATGTGCAGCGCGGAATTACGGTGTTGACCAAAGTAGACCTCGTCGACGCCGAAACATTGGATGTAGTTCGGCTTGAGGTCGAAGAGTTCCTGCAGGGATCGTTCCTCGATCCGCAGAAATCACCATTGGTGGCAGTCAGCGTGAAGACCGGGACGGGCATAGCCGAACTCAAGCAACGGCTGGCCGAGGAAGCGGCGAAGGTGGTGGCTCGGGATTCCTCGGCCCTGACACGGCTGCCGATCGACCGGGTATTCACCATGAAGGGCTTCGGAACAGTCGTTACTGGGACGTTGGTTTCTGGAACAATACAGAAGGAAGACGAGTTGGAGGTCTATCCCTCCGGACCAACCTCAGTCCGGGTGCGTGGCGTGCAGGTTCACGGAGCCGCCGCTGACCGAGCCTTGGCGGGCCAGCGGACCGCGTTGAACCTGTCTGGGGCGACCGTTGAAGAGTTGGCACGCGGCATGATGCTCGGCCCCGTAAATGCCTTTCAGGCAACGCAGCGGGTGGATGTCGCGATGACGCTGCTGCCCTCAGCCAAGCCGCTGAAGAACCGCGCGCGGGTGCATCTGCATGCCCACGCGATGGAGGGGATTGCGGAAGTCGTCCTGGGCGAGGGAAAGCAGGTTGCACCAGGCGGACAAGCCTTCGCGAGACTGCGGCTTGCCGAGGCGGCGCTGCTGTTGCCGGGGGACCGATTTATTCTTCGACAGTTTTCTCCGGTCATCACGCTGGGAGGGGGCGTTGTGCTCGATGCTGCGCCGCTACGGAAGGCGAAGCGGGAGACTGTCGAGGCATTTCTTCAGCTCTTAAACACTGGCGGTCCGGAAAGCATCTTGTTGGCGCGGCTGGGACGGCGAGGCGCGGCCGGGCTGACTATGACCGCAGCAGTGGCGGAGACCGGCTGGCAAAAAAGTTTCATCGAAGGAACACTGTCGCGACCGCTGCGTGACGGTACGGTCGTGCGAATCGGCGAACGCTATGTGCTCGGCGACACCCTCGAAGAACTGGAGGCGCGCCTGATCGCAGCGGTTGCTGCGTTTCAGCGGAGTCATCCTCTGGTCGCCGGCATGGGAAAGGAGACCTTACGCGAGGAATTTGGCGTTCCCCCGGAAATCTTTGAGGACATACTGAAACGGTCGGCACTCGCGGGGAAGCTAACCGTGTCAGGCGAGGTCGTGCATCTGCCGGGACAGGGTGTGGTGCTCAAGGACGAAGAGGCGGCTTCCAAGCAGATGATCGAGGCAGCATTTGCGGCCGCTGGATTCAAGGTGCCTGCCCTTGGGGAAGTGCTGGCGGGGCTCAAGATTGACGAGGCGCGCGCGCGAAAGCTCGTGACTCTGCTCTTGCGGGACAAGATTCTCGTAAAGGTCACGGACGATCTCGTATTTCATCGAAATGCGCTGGACGAATTGCGGGCGCTAGTGCGGTCCCGGAAGACTCAGGCTCCCACGATTGATGTAGCCGCGTTCAAGGATATGACCGGTGTCTCGCGCAAATACGCAATCCCTCTTTTGGAATACATGGACCGTGAGCGAATCACGCGGCGAGTCGGCAACGAGCGAGTGATCCTCTAGTCCTCCGTATAATCGTCTGAGTCCCTGTCTTCCAAGCCATGTCTTTCAAGCTATGACACAACCCATCACCATCATCGGCGCGGGATTGGCAGGTTCGGAAGCGGCGTGGCAGTGTTCGCGCCGCGGGGTTCCGGTCACGTTGTACGAAATGCGTCCCGTGCGTTCGACGCCCGCCCACCAGACGGAAGACTTTGCAGAACTAGTCTGCTCCAATTCGCTGAAATCCAGCAGCGAATACACCGCGCCCTGGCTGCTGAAAGAAGAGATGACCCGCGCCGGCTCCTTGTTGCTGGAAATCGCTCGTCAGTGTGCAGTGCCCGCAGGGCACGCGCTGGCGGTGGATCGAGTAGCGTTCTCGCAGAAAGTAACGTCCGTCATTGCCAGCGAACCCCTAATCGCCATACGCCGGGAGGAAGTAACGAAGCTCGACGCGAGTCAGTTGACGATCATCGCGACCGGGCCGCTCACCTCCGACGACTTAGCAGCCAAGATCGCGCACCTTACCGGCAGCACGCGATTGTTCTTCTACGATTCCATCAGCCCCATCGTGGAAGCCGATTCCATCGACCGCTCCAAGGTATACATGGCAGCGCGCTACGACAAAGGCACCGCCGACTATATCAACTGCCCCATGACAAAAGGAGAATACGACCGCTTCCTGGACGCACTGCTGGGGGCGGAGTCGGTCGAAGAAAAAGATTGGGAGAAGCTCAATTACTTTGAGGGCTGCCTGCCCATCGAAGAAATCGCGCGCAGGGGACGAGACACGCTGCGCTTCGGCCCAATGAAGCCGGTCGGCCTGATCGACCCGCGCACCGAAAAGCGCCCATACGCCGTGGTGCAGTTGCGGCAGGAGAATCTGCGCGCGGATTCCTACAACTTGGTGGGCTTCCAGAATCATCTGAAGTTCGGCGACCAGACGGCAGTTTTGCGTTTGATTCCTGGGCTAGAACAAGCCCGATTCTTACGCCACGGCCAGATTCACCGCAATACCTACATCAATGGCCCGGAGTTGCTCCGCGACACCTTGCAAATGAAACGGAATCCAAACATCTTCTTTGCCGGACAGATCTGTGGCGTCGAAGGCTATGTAGAATCGATCGCCACTGGGCTTCTAGCTGGTATTCAAGCCGCGCGCCTAGCGGCGGGCGAAGCGCCGGTTGGTCCGCCAAGGGCCTGCGCCTTCGGGTCCTTGCTCAACTACGTAACCCAAGCGGACCCCAAGCGCTTCCAGCCCGCCAACATAACCTTCGACCTGCTGCCCGCGCTGGAAACGCATGTTCGCGAACGGAAAGAGCGCCACCAGAAACAATGCGAAATTGCCCTGCGTGCATTCGAGGATTGGATGACGCAGCTCGGGACCGTCGCGGTAAATTCCTAAACGCCAACCCCGATGGGCGGCGCATTGACCTTGACCAGCGCACCCCGGTAACGTTGGCTCAGGAGTCTTCATGGCGTTATCAGCCGTCGATACCATTTCCCTCGCCCTCGAACACACCAAGCAACAGTTGTTTCGTCCCTTTCGCCTCGGACAGTGGCTTCGCCTCGCGCTCATCGGGTTCATGACCGGAGAGCTGAGCAGCGGCGGAGGTTGCAACCCAAGCGCATTCAGCGATCTCAAGAAAATTCGGAACCAACCCAATGGCAGTGAAGAGTTTTTTGCCATGCCGCATTTGGATCCGCATCTGATGGGATCGATGTTCATGATCGCAGGGATTACGATCCTGCTGGGTTGCGCATTCCTACTGGTCTGGATGTATGTCGGCAGCGTCTACCGCTTTATCCTGATCGAATCCATTATCACCAAGCGCGTGAGTTTGCGAGAAGGATGGCACAAGTGGCATGCCGCAGGCCGCCGGTTCTTTTTATGGCGTCTGGTGTTTCAGTTCGCTGGGGGCATATTTTTTGCGATCCTAGTCGGAATCCCGCTCGTCCTCGCCCTCCTGCTGGGGTGGTTCAACAACCCCGAAGCACACATGCTGCCGCTGGTTCTCGGAGCAATCCCGTTTGTTTTTTTGCTTTTGTTATTCCTTGTCGCAGCAGCGGCGGTGTGGCTGCTCGGCAAGGACTTCATGGCCCCCATCATGGCCGTTGAAAACCTGGACTTCGCTGATGCCTGGAACCATCTCCTTGCCATGATGAAGAAGGAGAAAGGCGCATACGCTGGCTACATCGGGATGAAGGTCGTACTCGCAATTGCGGCCGGCATTCTGTTCGGCATCGTGATTGTCGTAGCCATATTGCTGATCGCCATTCCCTTTGGCGTCGCGGGCGCAATCGCTGTCATTGCTGCCAAGACTGCCGGCCTGACCTGGACCGTAGAGACGGTTACTCTTGCCGTCGTTGCGGGAACGGTTTTCTTCGCGATACTGATGCTGGTAAGTTCGCTGCTCAGCGTGCCCGTGACGGTGTATTTCCCAGCGTATTCGATCTACTTCTTCGCATCGCGCTATCCCAAGCTCGACGCCTGGCTGCACCCACCGCCAGAACCCATAGTTCCGCCTGTTCCGCCCGTGCTGGACCCTCCGCCGCTGCCGCCTCTCTCGTTCAATGATCCGGAGCCGATTGGCTAGCGCTACCCTTTGCCGCGCGTCTTGATCCAGATTGGCGCGCCCACGAATCCAAAGGCCGCTCGAATTTGGTTTTCCAAATAGCGCTGGTAAGAGAAGTGCAACTTCACCGCGCGGTCGCAGAAGAGAATGAACGTAGGCGGCGCTACCGCCGCTTGCGTCATGTAATAGATCCGCACCTGCTGGCGCGCGGGGACGGGAGCGCGCTCGAAGTCGAGGTGCTTGAGAAAGCGATTCATTTCGCCCGTGGAAATACGCTTGTTGCGCTCGGCGGCAACTTCCACGACCTGTTCGAAGACCTGATCAACGCCGCGCCCCATGGATGCCGAAACGAAGAGTACAGGCGCGTAGGCCAGAAACTTGAGCTCGCCGCGCAGGCGCTGTTCGTAGAGTTCGCGGTCGGCGGTTTGCTTCGAAGTTTGCAGGCGTGCGGCTTTCGACAGACGACTCGCTACGGGCGCTGTGCCGTGGGAGGCCGCGGCAGCCGCCTTCGTGACCAGGTCCCACTTGTTGACCACGACAATGACAGACCGCCCGCTCTCATGCGCGTATCCGGCTATGTGCGCGTCGAGCGCAGCCACCCCTTCGGGCGCGTCGATGACCAAGAGCGCGATGTCCGCGTCTTCCAGATGCTTGCGCGCCATGATGACGGAAAGCTTTTCCGCCATCAGCTTCGTTTTGCCCTTGCGGCGAATTCCGGCCGTGTCGATGAAACGAAAACGCTGCCCGTTGCGCTCAACAACTTCATCGATAGCATCACGCGTGGTGCCGGCGATGGGAGAGACGATGGATCGGTCCGCGCCAGTGAGCTGATTGAGCAGGGTGGATTTGCCCACGTTAGGACGGCCAATGATGGCGACTTTGATTTCAGCGGGAACAGCCGGAGGACGAGAAGCCTCCCCGTCGGTGTCAGTTAGAGACTCTTCTTGATCCGCGTACGACAGTTCCAGTTCTTCAGCCGCGGCCTTGGCCTTTTTCCACGCCTCCGACTTCTCTTTCATCGCAGGAATTTCAAACACCGCTTCAAGTAATTCTCCCACGCCAATGCCGTGCTCCGCCGAGATGGGGTAAACGTTGCGAATCCCAAGCGTACGGAAATTTTCCGCCAGATGCTCCTGCTTGTCCGAATCAATTTTGTTGACTGCGAGAAACAGCGGCCTGCCGGTGCGATGAAGCAGGCGAACTAGTTCCATATCAGGACCAGCGAGTTCGCTGCGGCCATCGACAACTACGATAATCGCGGCCGCCTCGTCCAGCGCGAATCGCGCCTGGCGAAAGATTTCCGAGGGAATGAAATCGTCATCATCGGGAACAATTCCACCTGTATCGACTAGCCGAAAGAAATTGCCGTCCCACTCCGCTTCCGAGTACAACCGGTCGCGAGTGATCCCAGGCTCGTCGCCCACGATAGCGCGGCGGCGTCCCGTGATGCGGTTGAACAACGTGGACTTGCCGACATTGGGCCGACCCACGATACAAAGTACAGGCAAAGCCGTGCCAGAGGCAGCGGCCTCCGAAGTGGCGGAGCCGGGGACTCCTGGTCCTTCCAGGGCAGACTTCACCGCCGTCTCCGGGTTTTTAGATTTCTTTTTTTTCAATGTGAGATCACTTGGCCGGAAGCTTGCCGCAAACAGAAGGAAGTTCGCGGAAGGCAAGCCCCTAACTCGGTATTATAGAGACTCCGTGGTTGTACCCACCAAATCCGCGCCAACCAGGCCCGCTTCCCTCAAAGATATTTCGCTGCATCAGTTCTTCGGCCCCGGCGGCGTCCTTTCGCGTACGCATCCAGCTTACGAATTCCGACGAGGCCAGTTACTCATGGCCCAAGCGGTGGAGCAGGCGCTACAAGAAAAGCGCCATCTAATCGTCGAAGCTGGCACGGGCACCGGAAAAACTCTCGCCTACTTGGTGCCAGCCTTGCGTTCCGGCAAGCGGGTGATCATCTCCACGGGCACCAAGAATCTGCAGGAACAACTCTTCTTCAAGGATATCCCGTTTCTCGAGCAGGCGCTGTATCCCAACGGAGAAGGTCGGCTTTCCGTCTGCTATATGAAGGGCCGCAACAATTATTTGTGCCGTAAGCGGCTCTACGATCTCACCGCGCAGCCCGTGCTGAACGGCCTACAGGAGATCGACCAATTCCAGACGATCTCAGCCTGGGAGCCCAACACCGAGACCGGAGACCGCGCCGAAATCAACGGCCTCCCCGAATCGAGCATGCTCTGGCCCAAGCTCGACGCCCGCTCGGAAACTTGCCTCTTCCAGAAGTGTAGCCAATACGACCGATGTTTCATTACGGAAATGCACCGCCGCGCCTCCGAGAGCGATATCATTATCGTCAACCACCACCTCTTCTTCGCCGACCTGGCGATCAAACAGCAGGCGGATGGCGCGCCCGATGCCGGCATTCTGCCCGATTGCGGCACTGTCGTGTTCGACGAAGCGCACGAACTCGAAGACGTCGCCGCCAGCTATTTCGGGATCGCAGTCAGCAATCTACGCGTGGACGACCTCGCCCGCGACGTGGAAGCCTCCCTACAGCGCAATCGCAGCCTTTCCGCCGCCCTCTCCAGCGCCCTCGGCAGCCTACGCGACCGTTCCCAGTTCTTCTTCTCCCTACTGCCTCCCGGCGAAGGACGTTTCGCCTTCGACGCCCGCCGCGAATTTCTCGAAGAAAATGGCGAGGAATTCCTCGGCCTCATCCAAGCGTTGACGCGCCTTTCCGCCGAGATCTCGGCCATGCCGGAAAAGCCGGAGGAATCTTTCACCTTCGTACGCCGCACCGAAGAACTGCGTGTGCAGTTGACTTTCCTGATGGAATCGGAAGAACCCAATACAGTTTTCTGGATCGAGCGCCGCGGCGGCCGCGGCCGGCACAACGTCTTCCTGCAAGCGACACCGATCGATGTGTCCCCAATCCTCAAAGAAACGCTCTTCGCCCGCATGGACTCCGTCGTCCTCACCTCGGCGACGCTCGCCGTTCGCGGCGGTTTCGAATACATCGAGCGCCGCCTGGGCATCGAACACGCCCGCGATTCCGTGCTACCATCTCATTTCGATTACGAAACACAGGCTCTGCTCTACGTCCCCCCCGACCTGCCTGACCCGCGCACTCCTGAGTTCGGCTCTCGGGCGGCAGACCGCATCCGCCGTCTGTTAGAAATCACTCGTGGCCGCGCGTTCGTCCTTTTCACCAGCTATGCCCAGATGAACGACATTTATCAGCGCCTTCTGGGCGTCCTCGACTTCCCTATCCTGCGCCAGGGCGACTCCCCCAAGAACGCCCTGCTGGAAGAATTCCGCCTCACGCCGCATGCGGTACTCTTCGGAACTTCGTCGTTCTGGCAGGGGGTGGACGTTCCCGGCCCTTCGTTGTCCCTGGTGGCCATCGACCGGATCCCGTTTCCCAGGCCCGACGACCCGCTGGCCTCGGCCCAGCCGTTGTCCCGGCCCGGTCCGGCGCCGTCGAACACCTCGTGGTTGAACAGCTTGCCGGAGTCGACGTCGTCGAAACCCCCGCACGCCAACGGTTCTACCCCCGCTGGTACGGACGAGTCGTTGAGCGATCAGGAAAAGCACCTGCTGCGGCAGTTGCAGGAGGAGCTGGCCCGGCGCGAGCAGGAGGAGTCCGACCAGTCCGGCAGCCGGGTGCTGGAGGCCCGCGGCCGGCACGGCGGCAGCGCGGCGAACGCGTTCGAATGGCCCAACCCCAATGGCAACCCGACGGTCATCAACGGGGTGCCGCCGCAGCACCCGGACCAACATCGCTGACCCAGTGCGGACGTGACTCG
>Ga0137418_10000332_pt2 | contig 36702 bp, 24 predicted proteins | sample CZODoug3_1_2_16f_FD_122242 | JGI IMG/M metagenome (GOLD analysis project Ga0137418, IMG submission 122242) | Vadose zone soil fungal communities from Angelo Coast Range Reserve, California, USA - CZODoug3_1_2_16fungal (Hybrid Assembly) | ecosystem: Environmental > Terrestrial > Soil > Vadose... | reverse complement strand
AGCGGTGGCAACTGGGAGACCGATGGAGAGTGAAGCACGGGTGCGGCGGATGGACGGGGATTATCGCTGGTTGCTGATCCGCAACGTTCCGCTGCGCAGTGAGCTGGGAAACATTGTTAATTGGTATGGAACCGCTATCGACATCGAGGAACGCCACCGAGCCGAAGATGCCCTACGGCGGAGTGAGGCTTACTTGGCCGAAGCGCAGCGATTAAGCAACACCGGAAGTTTCGGATGGAGCGTTTCGAGCGGAGAGATCCTCTGGTCCGAGGAAACCTCTCGGATCTTCCAATACGACCGAACCACGAAACCGACCGTGGAACTTATTCTCCAACGAGTTCATCCGGAAGACACGGTCCACGTGAAGCAAACAATTGAGAATGCGTCGATGAATGGAAAGGACTTTGAACATGAATATCGCTTGGTGACGCCGGATAATTCAGTCAAATACGTCCATGTTGTGGCTCATGGCTTTAGTGGCAAGTCGGGGAGAGTCGAGTTTGTCGGAGCGGTAATGGACGTGACCGAGCGCAAGCGTGCTGAGGAAGCGCTGCGCGAGGCTCAGGCGAATCTAGCACGCGTCAGCCGGGTTACCACCATTGGAGAGCTAACAGTGTCACTGGCGCACGAAGTGAATCAGCCGATTGCCGCCGCCGTTACCGACGCCAATACGTGCTTGCGCTGGCTTACGCGCGATCAACCTGATCTGGAAGAGGCACGCGCCGCTGCGTCGAGAATCGTCAAAGATGCAACTCGTGCAGCCGACATCATCAGCCGAATCCGCTTGCAGTTCAAGAAGGGCACTTTAAAACGGGAGTTACTTGATGTAAACGAGGTTATTCGAGAAATGATTGCCCTCCTGCGGAGTGAGGCAATGCGATACAACATATCAGTCCGGACGGACCTGGCCGCAGATCTTCCCCAGATCATGGGAGATCGCGTGCAATTGCAGCAGGTGACGATGAACTTAATCATTAACAGCATCGATGCGATGAAGGAAGTGGACGGAACGCGTGAGATAGCCATCAAGTCGCAGCGGGCGGAAAACGAGCAAATTCAGGTGTCCGTCAGCGATACCGGCATAGGACTGCCCCCGCAGCAGGTGGACCAGATCTTCAATGCGTTTTTTACAACCAAACCTCACGGCACCGGCATGGGGCTTCGCATCAGCCGGTCAATCATTGAGTCGCATGGCGGCCGCTTGTGGGCCGCTGGCGCCTCCGGGCGCGGCGCAACTTTTCAGTTCACCCTGCCCGTCACGCTCGTGGCCCATATATGACCTCCCTGGCTGCTCTCACGTGGTAGCGAACCTTCGTTCTCAATAGGGGCTATCCCGCCGTCAGCACGCACTAGTCCGCGCCGCGCCGCTCCGGTCCAGGCCGTGCCCGTGTGAACGACTGCTCAGCTTGGCCCAATAAACCCACAACAGAAGTCCTCCAATGGCTCTGAACTGTTCGCACTTATGTCCGACCAGGCGCCTTGCTCTAAGGTGCAGGGGGTTGTTTCCGTCCACTGAGTATGTGCCGACCGCTGGACACAAGTGTCGACCCGTAGTCACGGCCGCCGCCCGATTTTTTTCCCCGGCCCTTCGAGCTCGCTCAATGCTCTTCATTTTGAGCCCTGCCCAATGAATCGAACGATTTGTGCCTTGGCTGCTCAATTGCTCCAGTGCTTTCACGGTGAGTTCGCGCCGTGTTGCTCACTCATTCGAACGGAGACAAACCATGGTTTTCAAATCCCGCATGACGATCGGCATCGCCGTTGCTTTATCATTGGCCACCGTTCTGAGCATAAAGGCCCAAGACCCCGCGACTCCGAGCGTGCCAGTCAAGTCAAGCTATCAGTTTCCGGTCGCGGAGGAGGAATTTTCATCTTTCTTTAAGAGGATCAGCGACGAAAAGCCGGAGGTGCGCAATCGCCAAATGAACGTAATGAACGAACGCTATGATCTGAGCGACCGTCCCGATCCAAATGCCAAGATGAGCCGCGGGAAACCAGTTCAGACGGGCGTGCGAGTGAAGCTGCCCGCTAACGTTACCTGGGATCAGCTCTCGGCGATGAGTCCCGAGGAGATTCGCGCCAAGCGACTATTCCCCGCCGGCTTTCTCCCTTTACCTCATCCGAAGAATGAGGAAGGGGGCATGGTCTTTCCACATTTTGCGATTGAAGAAACCAAGAAGCAGACCGGAAGAGACTTGCAGCGATTTGACGTGGACTTCGACATACCGGACCACTTGCTGCCCGAGTTTCCCGCAGCAATTTACCTGACAACACGCCCCGACCTCGGAGACGTCTCCCGCGGACAGTTGGTGACATCGAGCAACTATTACGAACTTTTCAACGGCATCCTGAATCCTAAACAGTTGGAAGGCCTGCGGTTGCTGCTGACGCCGTTTGCGCAGCAACAGTTCAATGAAACCGCGGATCGCCGCTCGGAACATCCAAGTCTGGGAGTAGCGTGTTTTGATTGCCACCAAAATGGAAGCACGAACGGGGCCACGCATCAGGCAGGGGACGTTCGTCCCCAAGAGGTGCGCCACCGGATCGACACTCCAGCACTTCGCGGAGTCAACATTCAACGACTATTTGGTTCGCAGCGGGCATTGAAAACGGTCGAAGATTTCACGGAATTTGAGCAGCGCGCAGCCTACTTCGACGGAGACCCGGTGATCGCGACCAAGAAAGGAGTCAACATTCTAGATCGCGGCAGTCAGGTTCACGACATGGGGGAATTCCAGGAGATCTTGGACTTTTCGCCTGCCCCCAAACTGGACGTCTTTGGGAAGCTCGACCCCCAAAAGGCGACGCCGCAAGAACTCCACGGCCAGGAGGTTTTCTTCGGCAAAGGAAAATGCGCGTCTTGCCACGAGGCCCCCTACTACACTGACAACCTAATGCACAATCTGCACGTGGAACGCTTCTACAAGGCACAAGTCATCAACGGTTTGATCGCGCCCTCGGGTGGAGACGGACCAATCAAGACCCCCGTTCTGCGGGGCTTGAAGGATACTCCGACCTACTTTCACGACGGACGGTTAATGACCTTGGACGACACTGTCGAGTTCTTCAATTTGATTCTGGGCACAAAGCTGACTCCCCAGGAGAAGAAAGACCTGGTGGCATTCATGCTGACCCTGTGAAATTCAAGAGAGGGCAGGAGCTCGGTGCTCATGCTCCTGTTGCCCCGAGCACCGGATTCTGATCCGAGATTATTGTGGGAGATTTCATGTTCAAAGACACGGTGACTCGTTGACCATTCATCCTACGAAGGTCTTCCGGAAATCACGGGCAGTTAGGGCGGACGTCAATCAAGGGAATTGGCTCGATCGTCCAGCAGGCCGTGCGGCGATGAGGCTACGAAGGCAACTCCCAAAGACCTGGCCCAATCGGCGAACTCTCGCGTCGAGCACCGTACAAATTTCTGTGAGAACAGCGGTCCCATGCTCGCCGAACAGCGGCTGGGTCCAAAGGATCGACATTGCCACCAAGCAAGAAGATCGCGATGATGCCGGTGGGAGTGCGGGGTGATAGGCTTGGAAAATCTTGCAAATACCGTGGGCTTTCTGGCACTCGCGCTCCACCGCGGCCCGGCTAATGTGCTGGCTCGGTATATCGCCGGGAAAGAGCCAGTGCTCAGGCCTTTTCCACTCGCCACCACGCTCGCAGGATCTCTAACAGCTGTGGGGAGAGCATCACGTAACGATCCTTCATTCCCTTGCCTTGCTCGACCCGCAAGACCATGCGCTTGCTATGGATGGCCGGGGGTGTAAGAGCGATAGCCTCGGAGACGCGCAAGCCGGCTCCGTAGCAGGTGGTCAAGATTTCACAGTGCTTCCTGTTTGCCACGCAGGCCAGAAACTGTACGACTTCCTCGGGACTGAGGACCACCGGCAGGGTCTGAGGCTTTTTCGGAGCGGGGATGATGTCTGCGAAGGTCCAGTCTTTCTTGAGAGTGACTTTATACAGGAAGCGAAGTGCGGAAATGGCCATGAGGATCGAAGTGGTAGCCAACTTCCAGAAGCAGTTCGTCTGATTTCAAGACTTCTTGGACCTTCGGCAGTGACGCGGGTTGCGCTGGCAGGCCATTGCCGGGATCATCCTCCTTTGTCCAGGCCAGCCCAAGCCGCCGCTCATATTCAACCAATCTATCCATCAGTTGCTCGCGCTTCCCTGTGCTGTTGGTTTGCATCAGTTGCACTTGGAGCGCCGCAAGGTCTGTTTCCAGCGATTCTGTCTGCCCAGACTCGGCCGTCGGAAATGCCTTCCTGTCTTCGAGGACCCAAACCAGAGTCCGTCCGCGTACTCGTTCCAATACATGGAAAGCACCCGGCACATCGCCACTCTTGGTGACGAGTTCGAAATGCTGCAAGTACGTTTGACTCATCGAAGCAGCAACGGAGCTGTTCCAATACGGCTCATCCACGCTGATTAACATGCTCTCAATCACGTCTTCGGCCTGCTCATAAAGAGCGTTGGCTTCGCTAACGCGACCGCGGCGTGCCTTCAGGTCGGCAAGAACGGTCAGGTTGCGAGGCACATAATGATGCCAAGTAGCGCCTGGGGATCGGTGGACTGTTGTAGGACCGCGGAATCAACGGGAGAACCAGCCGCATTGCCGGAAACCGTTCGGTAGTGGCGAGTGTAGGCGTAGTAAGAGCAGATTGTCAGGAACACCACAACCGGAGCGGCTAGAAAACCCGCCCAACCTGGGACACGTCTGCCCACTGAGAAACCACCCAAATAAGGAATCTACAAAGTCGTAGCGACGAGGCGGCGCAGAGCAGCGGCGATGCGGATTAGAACCCAAAACGTTCCCAATAGTTTCTCATCAGATAACAAAGGGCAAAAGGTGGTTCTTGCCCGAAACCGCGCCTAGAGCAAGCGTTTTGGCGAAAGCGACCTCTCGGAGTCATTGACCAATTGGCAGTCGCGGTCAAAGCACAAACGGATCACACGGCTGGCCGGACTTTCGGACAAGTAGCGCATTATGGCCGTGCACACCGAAGAAAGCCATGAAAGCCTTACAATATGGGGGCAAGATGAGGGGGTAGTGAGCCGCCCGTCGTAGCGCAGCACAGCTCCGGGCGGCTCTCGCTTTTGTCCTCCGAACGATCGAAGCGTGCCGTAGGTCGTTCCCGAAGACGCGCCTGAGGTCCGGTTCAACTGCCGCTGAAAGAGCCAGGACGCTAGTGTCCCGGCGGTTCTGCGTGAGGGAAGACGTGGGTTACTTCCGGATAGCCGACGATTCGGGAGTTAATAAACTGTGCTGGTTCAGTGTGAAATGGAGAGCTGTCGTTCCCCATTAGCGAGTATACAGGCATTTTTCGGCAGGCCCGTTTGGAAGGAGCGCCGATGTAGTGGCGGCGAGTGGACCAAGGCAGGTGCTGAAGCTGCAACTGGTTTCAAAAAGGAAATCAGGCTGCCTTGGCCCCGATTCAACCGATGAGCAATGAACAAGCAACTCGAATCCCGAGCGCCGGGATTTCGCGGAGCGGAAGGCAAGTGGATGCCGGAACCAACGTTGCGCGTTTGAGCGGGAGTCGCGGAGATCCGGGCGCGGATCGCAGCGCCGGCTTGGTGTAGAGATGAAGCAAAGAAAGGCCATAAATCCTGCCAGCGTTCGCGGACTTGGGCCTGCGGGCGGTTTACGCCATTCGGAAGAGATCCCCGAGAAGGCTTGCAGCCGTGCTCTTGGCGCGCTGTGCCTTTTAGGAGCGACGTCCGCCGAACTCCTCGGCGTGAAGCGACACAAATTCCCGGACGCTCATCGCCGGCCGGCCGGTCACCCGTTGGACGCCGTCCGCCCGCCTGTCATAACGACCCGCCCGGTGCAACTCGCCCATCGCCAAAAGATGCCCCGTCAGATGCTCCGGCATACCTTGCCTTTTCAGCTTCTGTTCCCACTCCTCGGGGCTGATGTCGGAGTACGTGACCTCTCGGTTCAGCGCGTCCGAGAATTCGCGGGCGACCCCATCCAGGTCCTGCGACTGCGGACCGGTGAGTTCGTAGATCAGGCCCAGGTGCGGCACAGGGTCGGCGAGAACGGCAGCGACTACCTGAGCGACATCAGCCGCTGCAACCGGAGAGGTCTTGCCCCGCCCGAACGGCAGTTCAATGCGGTCTCGGTTGCGGACGGTCGGAGCGGCTAATTGCAAAAAGCTCTCCAGGAACATTGTCGGCCGGATGGTAACGACAGGCAGGCCCGACCACGCGAGCGCCTGCTCGCTCAACCAGTGCTGCCGCTGCTGATGGCTCGGGGTGGTGTTCTGGATGCTCATCTCGGAGACTGTCATCTGGGACATGTTGACCAACGCGTTCACTTCGGCTTCCCGCGCCACGGCCGCCATGGTCAAGGCCGCCTCGAGGTACCCGGCGGACACGGACATGCCGAAGTAGACCCGCCGGCAGCCGCTGACGACGCGATAGACATCACCCGGTTCGAGCAGGTCGCCGACCACCACCTCGGCGCCCGCGGCTCGTAACGCCGCCGCCCGGTCGTCCTCGCGGCGCACCATGGCGCGAACCGGAAACCCTCGATCGAGGAGCAGGCCGGTGACAGTGCGCCCGACCGACCCGAGTTGGCCGGCTGCCCCGGTTACGAGTATCAATCCGTTATCTACCATGCGCCTTCCCTGTTAGCGTTAGGCAACCGCGCGATGATATCTAAACTCCCACACTCGGAGAAGGCGGTTCGACTTTCCGCCTGCACAGAGCGCGATTGGCCTCCAATGCGTTCAGATATCGCCGCAATCACACCCTGGCACACTCGCACGAACGGAGTACAGCGCAGGCGAACTCGACCTCGAGCGGATCGTCGGCTAATCGGAAGTAATCCCAACAGCTTGCATCGTCGTTGTTCCCCTCGGAAGACTTGACAAATAAGTAACTGTTGAAACACCCCATTTCACCAACTACGGTTGTGAGTGACGCCTGGTTTCAACTATCGGTAAGGCTAAGCAACAAGGAATGACTTTTCCGGCTACTTTAGCTTCGCGTACTCCGCCTTGGCTTCCTTCAGGATCGGGATGTCGGGGTCGGCGCCTTTCCAGAGGACAAAGAAGTCCTGATATGCGGTGCGGCTCTTGGCGGTGTCGCCAGAAAGAGCATAGGCGCGAGCGAGGCCAAGATCAGCCAGAGCGCCCAGCGGAAAGTTTATGGTAAGGCCACGGTGGTCGAGAAACTTCTGGAACTCGGTTTGTGCTGCGTTGCCGTTATGTGCCATCAGTTGGGTTTTGCCCCGCAGGTACACGGGGTACAACGTTCCCGCTATTGTCGGTGGTGGCGCACCCAGTTCGTAGGGAGCAGCGGCTTCTAAAAACACAAGGGCTTGACCTGAATTGCCACCGTTGAGTTCAATGGCTGCCTTCAGTGTAGGCAGCCAGTACAGCTTCAGGACTGTGTTCAATGGGTCGCTCTTCTCCAACTGCTGGACCATTGTTTTCGCCTGGGCAGTATCACCGATACGAGCCAAGGTCAAGGCTGCCAGCACCTTCACATCTCGACCGGGAGCCAGCGCCAGAGCTGATGTAACTCCCTGCTTGGCAGGTGCTAAATTGCCGAACTCAGCTTCCCTCAGTGCAGCATTCACCTGCCACAGTCCGGCCGTCTCCTTGGAGTCGGCCCGGACGGCCGAATCGACCGCACGACGGGAGAAGTCCCGTGCTCTCACTAAACGGCCATAATATGCCTCGGTGTCGGACTGGGCCGAGAGTAGCTGGTCTTCAGCTCCTGGCTTCCCTGCGCCCCAAGCCAACTGCTCCTCCATTTGCGCCGAATCACTCCGGAGGAACGCAAGGTAGTACATCACCAAACGCAAGATTCCCGCGTCCAGCTTGTGTGCTACCGCCTGTTCAAACATGGCCTTGGCGTCATCTGGACGATTGAGAGCGAGAAAAGCTCCACCGAGATTGGCGTAGGCGAAGACGTTGTTCGGCTCAAGGCGCATTGCCTCTTGGGTTTCGGCCACCCCCTTATCGTATTGTCCCAAGACCATAAAGTTGTTGCCTAAGTTGCCGTGTGGTATAGCGTCGTGCGGATAGCTCTGAATCCACAGCTGATAAGTCTGCGCCTCCTTCTCCAACTCCCCCGTAACCAGAGCATAGTAATTTGCAGAGATACGGAGTCTCTCCCTTTCGCTAACCCTCGCCCTCATTTCATATGCCTTCTTCAGGTTTTGCGCTGACAGGCTAGGCTGGCTAAGGTTGGCGTAGGACACTCCCAAGGCCGTATAGGCCGCGGCGAAATTTGGATCCAGCTCAATCGCGCGCCGGAAGAAGGGAATAGCTTCGGCGTCACCCTTTTCACGTCCTGTGATTATGCCCATGCTGAAGGTCTTTAGCGCCTCTAACGACGATGTAGTCGCTTCAACCGGAACATTGAATTTCTGCACCGAGGCCAGCGATTCACCCAGCTTGGTTCGCACACTGGAAGTGACCGTGCCTAATGCTTTCATCACGTTTTCCTTGCTCGATGCCTCGGCTTGCTGCTTGGCCAGCGTGTCGCCGTTGGCGCAATTCACCGCTCCCAAACCAACCATGTACTGACTGCCCAAGCGGGAAATCGAGCCTGCTAGCACCGCCTTGCTCCCCGTCCGCAAGCAGATTTCCTGCGCCACTTCGGGTGTCACTCGGTCATTGGGTTGGCGGCCCATCAGGCGAAGTGTCTCGGCCACCCTGCGGGCGGAGAGAACGTTGAGGAAAGGTGACTGCTCCAGATCGACTGCCAGCGCCTGCTTCAAAGCATCGTCAAACACAGGATCGCCAGTCGTGTTGGAAAAGTCGGCTAGTACGATGGTGTCCTTTTCAGTCAGCGGCGTTGTTGTACGCGAGCGGATGTAGAAGCCACCGGCAAGCAGGGCAGCGGCAACAAGCACGCCAGTGGGAACAAGAATCTTCCAGAGCTTCCTACCGTCGACTGCCGAAACGTCAGCCACCTTCAGTGTGCCCGATGACAACGATGGAGCAACAGCAGGAGTCGATGCCGAGGTTGGGATCGGCTGCGGGATTGCCGGTTGGGTGCCACTCCCCTGCGCGACGGGCATTGCCCCAGAACTTGCCACCTGTGAACTCCCTGTCCCCCTATCGCGCGTCAGTCGCTGTAGCTCAGCTCGCATATCCGAGGCGTGCTGGTAGCGTAAGTCGCGGTCTTTCTCCAAAGCGCGGTTTATGATTCGTTCCAGTTCGGCTGGTAAGTCCGGATTGAATCGCACCGGTGTTACCGGTGCACGATTCAGGATGGCATCGAAAATCGTTGCCGTACTTTCGCCGCGAAAGGGTAACGCTCCAGTGGCCATCTCATATAGCACTGCCCCGAAGGAGAACAAATCGGTGCGTGCGTCCAATTCCTTCGCCCGCGCCTGTTCCGGCGACATGTATGCGACTGTTCCTAACGCTGCTCCCGGACTGGTCAGGTGCTGCTCGTCCACCATGCCCGTCTCCGTTTTGGCCGCGGCAATCTTGGTCGCAGAACTGGTCGTGGGCTTAACCTTCGCTAGACCGAAATCCAGAATCTTGGCGTGTCCACGCTTGGTCACGAAGATATTGGCGGGCTTGATGTCGCGGTGGACGATGCCCTCGCTGTGCGCTGCATCGAGTGCGTCGGCAATCTCGATCGCCAGACTGAGCAGAACATCGGTCTCGACGGGTTTTCCGGCGATGCGATGCTTCAGCGTCAAACCGTCCAGGAACTCCATGACGAGGAACGGATGGCTGTCTTGCTGCCCGATCTCATGGATCGTGCAGATATTGGGATGGTTGAGAGCTGAGGCCGCCTGCGCCTCCCGCTGGAAGCGGGCCAAGGCTTGGGTGTCTTTGGCGACATCCTCGGGCAGAAACTTCAGGGCCACAAATCGGTGGAGGGTTACGTCCTCAGCCTTGTAAACCACACCCATACCGCCGCCGCCCAGTCTCTCGACGATGCGGTAGTGCGAGATGGTCTGGCCGATCATGGAACCGCGCTATCGTAGGCGGGATGCGAGGGCAAGTCAATGAAGGCCTTGGAGTTGATACCACCTCGAAACGGTTGTTGGTGAAAAATTCCCATCTCTGACAACGGGTTCTGAGTAAAAGCGCCTGGTTACAACAGTTGCGCTGGCCGACGTTGCGAGCGTGCTTTAGTGCGAGTGGATTACTTCCGGGTCCGCTACTCCTCATCCATCCAATACGAGCGGCTCACTTCGCGGAGAGGAAGCGGAGGATCTCGCGCATCACGCGGTCTGCTTGATCGGTTTGGAAGAGAAATTGAGCGTGGGCGGAGCCGTCGAGAATGATTAGCTCTTTTGGCTCGTGAGCTTTCTCGTATTGCTTGCGAATGCCGGGGAGGCGTGGCCCATCGCCGCTCGCATCATCACCTGCCACGATGAACAGAGTGGGTGACTTGAGTTGGTCAGCCGGGCCGTTGGGTGCCGCGCCGAGGAATACCAAGCGATCGATCTCACCTGGCCGCGAAGCGATTGAAGCGTCGCCGGCAGCACTTCCTCCCATGCTGCCCCCGACTACCGACACGCTCTTGGCGCCCGTCTTGTGCAGATAGCGGACAGCGGCCAGAACATCCAGGTGAAGCGGCGCGTCCATGGGGTCGGAGTCGCCGGGGCCCCGCGACTTACCGTAGCCGCGGAAGTCGAGCGCCAACACTCGAAAGTTTGCCGCAGCAAGGGTTCGAGCCTGCTTCTCCCAGCTTTCCTTATTGAATTGACCTCCGTGGGCCAGGACGATAGCTCTGTCACCTTCACCGTAAACATCAGCGTAAACTACGCCTCCGTCCTCGGTGGGAAAGGACACGGTCGTTTGCGCGGCGGCATACCCCGAGAGCAACAACGCCACGATGATGAGAATGAGCCAGCGCACGCTGCAAATTTAGCACTACTCTGGCGATGGTCGAAATCGTATCAAGTGGCGAAATATCGGCATTGCAGTCACTGACCCGGTTCCGGGTGTCGCAACCGTCGAACACGGTCAAGCAGTTGTGCAGGGAGACAGTCGAAGTTCTCAGCAATTTTGGGCGTCCGCACGGTATCGTGCAAGGCTTGGCCCATCAGCGCCGGCACGTCGTGGAAGTCATAGGCCGCATCCTCATCTGCGACGTCGAGGAGAGCGGTGCGAACCTGATCGCCATGCTTCTCCACCAGATCTTCAAGGCGGTGAGGATCGCGGGCCGTGGCGACGAGGCGATCGCCCGATGCGAGCACAGCTTCAGCGATGTTGCGGCCCAAACCGCTGGCGCTGCCAGTTACCAGCCAGACCTTAGACATGAAAATCCCCGTGCTGCTTCGCGGATGCACTACAGACGTCTACGTAATGAATGGTACGTCCCCGCGTCAGTGAGTAGTATCTTACTCGGCGACGGCTTTGGAGTAGAAACTGTGAAAACAGTCCGAACGGAAATCTTGGAGATTGCCTACGAGGAGGGAGGCCCCCAATTTGGTCCTCTGGTACTTTTGCTTCACGGATGGCCGGATGCACCGCGCGGTTGGAGAGCGATAGCCCAACGGTTGCATGCCAAAGGCTGGCATACGGTTGCGCCGTATCTTCGCGGTACAGGTCCAACGAAATTTCTACGGCATGAAACGCCTCGCGTTGGCGCCGCCGTCGCCCTTGCGCAGGATGCAATCGATCTTGTTGACGGCCTCGGGATCGAGCGTTTCGCTGTTCTGGGGCACGATTGGGGAGCCAGGGCCGCCTACGCGCTTGCAGCCCTATTTCCCGAACGGATCACGACTGTGAGCGCGTTAGCTCTCGCGTACCAGCCACGAGGTCTTTTCAAGATTCCTTCGTTCGATCAGGCAAGGCGCTTTTGGTACCAGTGGTTTCTATGTGTGGATAGCGGCCTGGCGAAGGTCCACCACGACCCAGTCGGTTTCGCGCGAATACAGTGGGGGACTTGGAGTCCAACCGGCTGGCTGGACGAGACGGAGTTCTCGAAGACCGCCGAGAGCTTTTCCAATCCAGATTGGGTCAACATTACAGCGAACGCATATCGGTCTCGTTGGCTCAAGGGCGAAGCTTGGGATTCGCGGTACGATTCACTCCAGCGGAAACTCCAGGAGGTTGGAGTGTTATCTACTCCTACGCTCATGATCCAGGGAGAGTCCGATTTCTGCGACGCACCAAGTGAATCGGAAGGGCTTGAGGCGTATTTCACAGGAAGCTACCAACGTGTGCTTCTGGGCGGCATCGGCCACTTCCCTCACCGGGAGGCGCCCGATGCAGTTGCCACAGGCATACTCCGGCACTTGGACACGCATAAAGAGGGGGTCGACTAACAGAACCAATGTGTCTCGACGCGGACCCTGTCACGCGAGTCCCCGCCGCGCTTCTCGCAATATATCTTTCGAGAGGGCCTCATCGTCCACGGCTCGGGCCAGGATCAACGCGCCCACCATAATGGAAAGCATGCGAATCGAGTCTCCTCGTGCAGAACGTTTCGATCGCCAGGAAAAGTTGGCAGCCATCTTTTCGATGATGGCCTTTAGATGCGCGGTAAAAGGGCCTTTCACCTGGGACTCCTGCCGGATGTCCGCGGCGAGCGCGGCCATTGTGCATCCGCTACCCGGAGCGTCACGATGCGCGGTGCTGAAATAGCGGTCGAGATACTCCGCTTTCCTTCCGGGCGAGCTGCCGACGTGCTCCACGCCGGCCAGCGTATTTCTCAGTCCATGCCCCACGCTCTCCGCCATCAAAGCCTCCTTTGATGGGAAGTGGTTGTAGAACGGCCCGTGCGTCAGGCCTGTGGCCTGCATGATTTCACCGACGCTCACGCCGGAGAACCCACGTTCGCGGAAGAGCTTCGCCGCTTCGCGAATGATTCTTTTGTGCTTTTTCGCAGTTTCGGATGCCGGATACCTCATGAAGACCTCCAGATCTCTTCGGATGCGCTCCAGACATTATTGCATGATGGTGATAATGTTTGAATCTCTGCAAGCATGACGCTCATCATGCTTAGTGGGCAGTCATGAGCTGAATTTGACGGGTTGCCCCACAAAGAAGAGAAGCATGCGTAGTTCCCTCTCAAAGCAGCAGAGCATGAGTAATTTCCCCTCCAAGGGCACTGCCCTCATCACCGGCGCCTCTAGGGGTATCGGCGCCGTCTATGCCGACCGTCTCGCGAAGCGTGGCTACGACCTCATCCTGGTGGCCCGCAGCGAGGCGCGGCTGAATGCGCTCTCCGCCCGCCTGACGAGCGAGACCGGACGCTCGGTTACTCCGCTGCCGGCGGACCTTAATCACAAGGCGGATCTCGCGAAGGTGGAAACGAAGTTGCGGGAAGATCAGACTATCAGCATGCTCGTGAACAACGCTGGCATCGGCTCCGTCGCGCGACTGCTGGATGCCGACGTTGAGAAGATGGACGACATGATCGCTCTCAACATCACCGCCCTCACGCGCCTGACCTATGCCGCTTCGCCTGCGTTCGTCGCCCGTGGGGCAGGCACGATCATCAACGTCGCATCAGTGGTGGGGATCTCCCCCGAGACGCTCAACGGTGTGTACGGCGCGACCAAAGCCTATGTCATTGCGCTCAGCCATTCGCTGCAGCACGAGCTCGCCGATAAAGGCGTCCGCATCCAGGCGGTGCTGCCGGGCGCGACCGCGACCGACCTCTGGGAAATCGCCGGGCTCCCATGGCAGAACCTCCCCGCGTCCATCGTCATGTCGCCGGAAGATATGGTCGATGCAGCGCTGGTCGGGCTCGACCAGGGCGAACTGGTTACGATTCCCGGCCTTCATGATGGAGAAGAATGGACCCGTTTCGAGGCCGCGCGCCTCGCTATCTCAAAGCGGTTCGGCAATTCCGCGCCGGCGGCCCGATACCGGACGGCTAACGCTGCCTTGTAAGCGCAAGCCAGTGTGAGCTGACCGATGAGGACGGCAAACAGGTCGCCAGGCCAAACTCGACTTGCTTCGTTTTGCGCGCGAGCATGCAAAAGAGCGGTGAAACGCGGGCGCTGGCAAAGAATGGCGAAAAATGGCAACTAAGGAGATTTACATGAAAAAGCTTGAAAGAAAAATTGCACTCGTCACCGGCGGCAACAGCGGCATCGGTCTTGGGACGGCGAAGGAGTTTGTGAACGAAGGCGCGTACGTCTTCATAACGGGCCGCCGTGATCCGGAGTTGGCTGCGGCGGTAAAGGAGATCGGGAAAAATGTAACCGGCGTACCGGGAGACGTGTCGAATCTTGGCGATCTTGATCGCCTCTTCGCACAAATCAAGCAAGAGAAGGGCAAGCTGGATATTGTGTTCGCTAATGCCGGTGTTGCAAGGTATGCCCCCTTGGGCACGATAACTGAGGAGTTCTATGACTCGATCTTCAACATCAATGTGAAAGGTCTCGTCTTCACGGTGCAGAAGGCGCTTCCGCTGCTGCCGGATGGCGCCTCTATCGTCCTAAATGCGTCCATCGTCGCCAGCAAAGGGTTGTCATCGAACAGTGTTTATAGCGCCACAAAAGCCGCGGTACGTTCGTTCGCCCGGACATGGACAACGGACTTAAAGGATCGCCGCATTCGCGTGAACGCGGTGAGCCCAGGCTCCATCGACACGCCCGGACTGAGTGACCTCCTGGCTTCCTCCGATACGGGCCAACAACGCTTGAAGATGATTTCCAACGCTGTTCCGCTCGGCAGGCTCGGTACACCCAATGAGATCGCGAAGGCCGTGGTGTTTCTCGCATCTGACGACAGTAGCTACATCACGGGAACCGAACTGTTTGTGGATGGCGGCTTCGCACAGGTGTAGGCCGTTAATGGCGGAGGTGATTCCAGGTGGGCCAATCGCGTCATAACTTCCGGCTTGCCGACGACACCTCAACAATGGATGCCGACACCTGCTATGGAAGGACAGCAGCGCTATCGGATCACGGGCAGGGAGGCGAAATACGAAAACTCAAATCTACCTGCGACCTTACTGTAGGCTGAGGGCGGTCAACCATCGCTCTTCTTTTGTGAATGAGCGTTGTAACCATCCAGAGGAATGTCCATATAGTCACCATGTCAAAGTAGGTAGCATTCTGCGCTCTCGTTTATCTCTCCGCCCAGCTCCTGGCGGGTCGGACCCCGTCCGTGCGCGAGAAGTGGATCGAGGATCACCGTGTCACCGAGAGCGAGCTCCAACTCTGCAAAGAGTGCCGGGCGAAGGTGCGCTTGGTTCACGCCCACGTGGCTGCACCATGCCCGCTTCGAGAAGTGCGCTGGCATTGGCCGCGTGATTCGCCAAGTAGTCCCATTCTGCGAGAAGTGCGAATCGGCCACCCGAGGAGCGCAGGTGCGTCCAGGAAGCTCCTAGCCCACTCAGCGCCGCGGCGAGGTGGAGTTGATGATCGGACACAAGACTCACACAAAAATGAAACCTAGCGAACCATAGTGGCCATTCGGGCCCTGTAGTTTCAGTAGCCTCCCTTACGTTCAATCCGACAAATGCTTCATCTGCGTCCCTGGCCGCTATATTTTCAACAACTTACAAGCCCTCCGTTCCTTGTCCGCTATCCTCTCGATTTCTCTCCTCGATGGCCGTAACGAGATAGTCTCGACCAGAACGATTCAGAGAAATCATTGCCGGTTCCCACCGGTCGTCGCTGGCACTGCCTTCAGTCGCAACGTCAAAATCTGAAAGGGACCGATCTCTGTCTGCACGCCATGGGTTGAAACCTCTAAAGGCCGCCGATTTTCCTCCATGGCATTCGCCGTCCATGCGGACTCAAGCTTGAAAAGCGGTGCGCGAATGATCACCTTGCTCGACTTTCCGTCAGTTTCGAGCAGTCGCAGTATTGTTCCTTGACCGTCCTCAGCAGGTTTCCATGTGACACCTTCCACATTTGGCGGGTCGATGGTCAGGAAGCTGCCCTCCGCGGCACTAAGCGTCCGCGGGTTATCGACGACCTTATCTTCCATGGTGATCTCATTTGCTTCCAAAGGCGTCATCGATTCCGAACCGAAGCGAGCTAGTGCTCCCGTATTCATTGGTCGACCACTGCTCAGCACATAGCGGAACACGAACTCTCCCCCTTGGGCGGCGATATAGTTCGAGGGCCAATAGTTATTCATAGCGTAAGAAAAAACTGTTCCTTGTCGCTCCCCAAAATCGCGTGGCCAAAGCCCGCGGACAATGTCCCCGAACGTCACCAAAGGTGCATCCGCAGGAACCAGTGTCGCTGAAACGTCCCCCTGCTCGACCGACACCCAATGCTGGACTGAGAACCATTCCTTTCCTGCTCCCGGCATCTGGTCTTTGGTCGGGTCGACAAACCCGTTTTGGATTGCGTAGCGAAAGTTCGGGTGAGGCATGGCGAAGGGAAAAGCGAAGTAGACAGCCTCCTTGGTATAAATCTTGTCTTTTTTCACTCGGTTGATGAATTCAATCCTCTTCTGTGAATCAGACAGGATGATCTCCGTTTGGATTTGAGGAGTGTTGACGTCGGAACTTTCCAGGCGCACGACAGTTCCGAACGGAGTCTGAGTTACCGATCGCAGCCGCCCTTCACGAGCGCGATGGATATCGAGGCTGGGAGGCGGAGTGTCGATTACGGAATCGACGAGACTATTAGGGCGCTGGTCGCCACCAGTGACGTACAGATACTGATCAAAGCGATAGGGGCTCGTTACATCGACCAGCTCCTGATTCACATCCTTGTCGAAGATGCTGCGCACGGCGCCACTGTCAGGATCCAAGGTCAGTCGATAGTGGGCACTCTCGATCGTGGTGCGGAAGTCAGTCGGCGCGTTTTGGATATCCGCCCGGGCAGGCCGCCTGGCATAACACTTGTAGCCCATCGCCGGGACATCGGTGGCCAGGAAACGAATGTGCCGGAAGGACTCACCGCTAAAGAGAACCTCAAACCGAACGGCTTCATTTTTTGACAAATCCCACAGCTCCTTGCCCTTTTCAAGGTCGACCTCCACCAGTCCGCTGCGCACCCAACTGAGCGGGTTGAAGATCAGCAGTGTCCCTTCCTCGGTCGGAATATAGTCCTCGATTGCGGCGAAGGCTCGGAGGAACAGGTGGTTGAGCAGGTGCTTGCCCTCGATCGCAAAATTCTCTTTGATCTCCTGTTGCCGACTGTGTTGCTCGGTGTCGGGGGAAGTCGACCGGCCTTGGATTCCATAAGTATGTTCGTCATAGAGGAAGGCGTCGTTCCAGAGTTGCCGGAATGACTCGGGTTCAGGCTGAAGAAGGGGATTGATGAGAGAGCTGATGGTCGCGAACTTTTCAGCCGAGGGCGCACGCCATTCGTTCGAGCGGTTCATGGCGGTAAACAAAGCGTCGGAGGCCACTCCGTCCTCCCAAAACGGGCCGCCGTCCCCACGCACAACCGGGAGGGGATTCCCTGCCTCGGCGACGATGTTGTCCATCGCCTCCCGGACGCCGGAAAATTGCACCCGAGGATAGGCAAACTCCTTGTTCCAGTCGTCGACCAAAGAGATTTGTTGAGGGAAGAATCCAACGTTGTCTCCTTGCGTGCCATACAACAGCACCGAACTCGGGTTGTAAGTCGCAGCCGGATAGTTTTGCAGAAACAGAGGAAGAGCGTCCCGGCCAGTTTCCACCTGTGGAGGCAGACCAAACACCTCCTCTAACTGTGAATAGATGCGTGAGTACCAGGTTAGAATCCGACTTCCATCCGGCCCTTCCCACCAGAAAGGAGATTTTTCGTGCAAGCGCCCGGCATAGAGAATCGGGCCGCGATAGCCGTTGCTGCCGGCGACGAAGTATTTGAGACCTGCAGCCGCGAGAATGGAGGCATACGACCAAGAGTACGATGGCACATCGGTGATCGCGGCATAATTGAAGTCTCCACCGTGGTCGGTGAAGAAACGGTGGCTGGGATAGAGAGAACGGATCAGAGTTTCAAGAGACGCGGACCCGGTCAGAAGGTTTGCATACTGAGCCGGTAACTGGATCTTCTTTTCCGCTACGAGCTGCAAAAACTTTCTCTTTTCTTCTTGGTTGCGACTTTTCCAGAACTGCTCGACCACCCAGAAACCATCCGGTTCAAAACGGAAATCGGGCCGGTCATGGATTGCCTGAATTACATCGTCCAGCATGCGCGCGTGAATTTCCGAAACTTTTGGCTGGTAATCCGTATAGCCAATGTCCAGGTGCGAGGAAGGCACCATGAATATTCTCCATTTCTTGGCTGAAACAACAGGTTCAGTCTGAAGACTCCGCATCTTCACTGTGTCGCATAAAACCAGTTCGCCTTGGATTGGAGAACTAAATTCCGGCACTTCCAACCTTAGCAGGTACTCTCCGAAATCGCGGCCGGATTCCAGTGTCTGAGAATATCGGTGGTTCCCCAGAACAAGACTGACATCGGAACACCTTGAAAGCTCTCCCAAGCGCAGAAACACATCCACCAGTTCCACAAGCGCCTGGCCCCGGCGCTTGTAAAAGATCGTTGGCACAACGTCCACATGGCTAGGAGAATGAGTGCCAGCAGGGTCGTAGTCCATTTCCAAAGCGTCATAATCGATCCGGCTCTCTCCGTATCGATAAGATCGATACGTTGAGGAGCGCGTTGCTGGTTGAGAAGGCTCGTCGAGTGCTGTCAGCACCAGTCTATTGGCGCCTCGCTTGAGGAAATATGTGGGGATCTCGAATTGGATTGTGGAGCTTGCTGAGGTGGGAGCGGCGCTGGCATCCATCGCTCCTGAGGCATACGTTAATTTGGGGTGCTGATAGAACCAGCCGCGGTGACCATTGATTTCGGCTTGCAGCCAAGGCACCCGCAGAGTCCTTGTCAGGAGGCCTATCTTGATCGAATAGAGCCCCTGAGGAGCATCGGACAAATCAAACTGAATGGTGAAGGGATGCGGCCTCGCCCCCCAAGTTGCATCATGGGACGCAGGTTGAAAAGCGGTCCAATCCTTCGCCGGATCGCTCTTGCCGACCACATACACCAGGTCAGCGAGAGGATTGGTGAAATCAACTTTTCCGTGGAATTCGTTGCTGGAATCGTTGAACGTTCCGATCTGCCAAAGAGTCCTTGACGCGGCATGGGTCACCTGCGGAAATGATAGGCCAGTCACGGTCATTGCGAGGACAAGCAGGCTCATTCTTTTGGCATCGTTGTAAAGAGGCACGTCCACTCTCCCTTTTCCAAAATACCGAGGGCGTATCTGAAGTTGCGCATTTCCGTAAGTTGTGTCCCATGACGGGATTCCTCGGCGAGCGCTGAGCCGCCCGGCGCGGGCAGGGCCAGGGAGAAAACTAAACGAGCGTTGCCACCCGCCCCGGATTTTCTACCAACATGGTTCGGATATCGTTTCCGCTCACACCCTGGGCGCGCAAGCGCGGAAGAAAATGAGTCCACAAGTAGCTAAAGCCGCGACCGCCGCGGCATTGTAGCTGCGACAAACGGCCTGTGTCGGTCGATAACATCAGTTGGCGCGTGTATCCCTGGCGAATCAAGCTGGCCAGCCGCTGCGCCCTCACCTCGTCCGTCATGCTTCCGGACCATTGATGGTTCCAGCCGATGAGGTCGAATTCCACGTAGGCGCCACGATCGAGGATGGGGAGGTAGTATTCCATGTCCCGTTCCTCCTCAACATGGGCGTGCGCATCGCAGTGCCCAATGACCACGCGAGAGAGATCGGCACCGGCGCGCTCGAGCGTGTCTAGCTGTGCATGCCCCGCGCGCCCCAGACAGGCGTGTGTCGAGATTGCGACGCCCGTCCGCCTGTGCGCCTGCGCGGCAGCACAAAACACCTTCGCCTCGCAATCGTGGAGACGATATGCTCCAGCATCGGGAAGGAGTTCGTTGTGTGACGCGATTTCTCCGATGAGTCCTGCGCGGACTCCGCCTTCGCCCTCTTCAATATGCCGCACGAAGAAATCCGCGATCGCCAGCGACGTGGCCGACCATACCCACTTTGGATAACTCTTCGACGTAGAAACTGATTCCGTGCACGATCGGCACGCTCGAAGCCGCGCTAACCTTTTTTTTGGCGCCGGCGGGTTATCGCCCAACCCTAAGAGGGTTAGCTCGAAAATGGCGCCGCCACCGGCTTTCTTCAAAATCTCTAACTCGTGGGGAATTACTGTCCAATCCGAAATCCGATCCTGGGGTTGTCCACCGGTGAGGGTAAAATCGCAAATCAGGTGCTCATGCGCTAGCACAGCTCCCAGGTCCCCAGGAGGGAGCTCGCCGCAAACTGTAATCACCGCTTTCGAACTCATCGTAGAAAGCTCCCCAGCCGCCCGCTCTCGTGGGAAATTAGCTCAGAATCTGGTTCCGCAGCGCGGTCACGGCAGAGCATGACAAGACAGCTGCCCTGGTACGCCAAAATGGTTACACATTTCCGGGAGTAGTCGTCGCTGCCGACCCTCTCCATGCGAAGCGGAAGTTAGCCGCCACCGGTTGGGGGAAACCGCCCGTCCATCACGAGGTCACCCAAACGGTGGAATGGTATCTGAACGACAGACTTCGGCGCGCCGGACTCTTTCGGGTCGCGCAACCGCAATTCTTCCACGTGGCCCAGGCGTGATACCGCTGTTCCCTGCGTCACTCGCTCGCCGCCGGCATCGAAAAACACGACCCCCTGTACCCCTTGCTCGTACCAGGAGAGTGCCTGGCTGATGGTATTGTCGTATGAGGGGGGAGAGAACACCGTGTATGAGGGGAAGAATGGGATGCCTTTCGGGCGGCAAACCTCGAGAAAGAAATTTATGTCGACGCCTGCCTTCTTTCCGCCGATGCCATACTGATCCGTATAAATCTCATCGATTACGCCCTCCGCTACCCACTGTCGCACATCAATCCCATAGAGCAGGTTATTGTATTCGTTGCTGAAAGTCATGGCGCTCAGCCCCAGGTGTTTGCCGTCGCCCCGGCGCTTTTGTTCCTCGTCAAGCATGGCGCGAGCTTCGCGCATAAATGTTGTCACGACCTCCGCCCATGCTTGCTTGATGCGCGGATCCGACTCCTCGTCCAAATTCCGGGGATCTTGACCATATCGTTTCTGAAAGATCTCGAGGAACGACGGCTCGTACAAAACGACGGGGACGCCGCGGCCGAAGACCAAGTGAGCGCCATCGGCGCCGAAACTCACCGCCTCTCGCAGCACATCGATCAGATGCTTTCGTACCTCGGGCACAGCCCAACTCATGCGCGTTGTCGACGTTCCGTCGCGATCCACACATCGCCAGCCGGGATGAGCTTGATAGAATGGCGAGTCGAAGAATCTCCGGAGAGGCTCGTAATAAGTCCAAATGGCCGGGCGAATGCCCACGTGAACCTTCATGCCCAGAGAGTGCGCGCCTTCTATCAGCACCTTAGTGGGATTGATCCCCTTCCTAGCGAGCTCCCGCACCGCCTCGCCGTATTGTCTGTATGTGGGGTCTGGGTAAACCAATCCATCCATTTGATCCGAAAGCATGTGGCCGTATTGAGATGGGTAGTCGCACCCATCCGCGCCGCCCACGTGGAGAATCAGCGTGCCGAAATCGGTGTTGCGAAATACTTCGATTTCCCGCAAGACTTCCTCAACCGTAGTGGGACGATGATTGATGAGGAAGCCTAGTCCGTCATTTGTTGTCGCCAACCTGCGAGTGTCGCGTTGATCGCTATCAGCCTGGAAGCCGGAGACTTCCCCTTCACTCAGCGGAATGAGTTTGACGTAGACGAGCCCGGCAGCCACGGCAGCACCTGCGGACTGCTTTATCTGTAACGTGTCGTTGTTCAATTCTGCAACCTTGAAGAAAACCTCCGTGAAGCTGCCATAGGGGGCATACTCCTCGCTTGTCCGGGGTTGGGCAGAAACGTCCCCGTCCAACTTCAGCCACAAGGTTGACGGTCCCAAGACGGTTGCGTAGATGCCGACAAAGATAGCGTGCCAGCCCTTGGCCCCTAGCGGCAATCGGATTTCCGGCGCGTTCTGCTCCATAGCAGCCCAGAGCAGTTTTCCTTGCTTTCCATCGACGAGCTCGTAAGGAACGACTTGCCAGTGTCCAGTTCTCGCCTGGGGTGTAAGTGCTGAAACCGGATGGCACAGGCTCATGTCCATCAAGAGAGAGGCCTTCGACACATTCGCCCATTTCCGAGCCACGACATCGGCCCATGGCTTGAGTAGGTCCGGCTGGTGTTGACCATCCGAGCTCTTGTCCTCCGCGTAGGAGCCATCGGAACTGGAGGGGGCGGGACCTGGCTCGGCCTTAATACCGAGGGCGGACGCGGAAGAGCCCACCAAGGTGAGTCCAACCAGGCATTCGAACTCTCGCCGCGTCAATTTGGCGGTCATGTTTTTTGCACTCCTTATCGTCCGACATTCTCGAGGAATGCAGACCGTGATTGACCGAACTTTGGTTTCTTCGTTTGGTTTGTGCGACGCAGCGAGAGCCGTTTGTACCCAAAAACCTTGACTGGTTCCGACGGGCGTCCTTATCGCGCCCAGGAACTCCGATCCCTTACTCAATTTGGATTCGGATCCATCGAATACCTGTGACGCAGTCCTCTTGGCACCAGAAGAGCAACAGAACCTCGCCTGGGGAGATTTGTTTGATGCTCGGGGAGCCGAATTTCAATGCGCTTAGTTCTTGGGCGCTATTGCAGCCGCCCTGCATACCTGTCGCGGCTCCCTGCCAGAGCGAGACTTCATTTAGCGTTATCCATTGCTTGCCATCCAATCTCGCTACCGTCCCCCACAGACCCGGCCGCTCGGAGTCGCGGAAAGCGGCGAACAGAAGCCCGTTTCGCAACTGAATCAACTTACACGTCTGAGCTCGAAACCCAGTGAGCATCGGTACGCTGAAGTGCTCGCCACGTGATTCGCTGAGGGAGTATTCGGTCGGGAAACTCTTGTTGTTGGTCAGGTCGTGAACCCATGACACCGCTAAAATCCTACCGTCTTTAAGTTCCACCGCGGAGACTTCGAGATGGCTCCGGCCGCTTTGCCGGCCGTCAAAAATGCGCCCAAACTTCGACCAACTGTTTCCCTGGTCGTCGCTGAGAAGAGCCACGGTCTGCTCGCCCGAAGGGTTTTCCCCTTGCCACCCGCGCCACGTTCCCACCGGAGCAATCCAGCGGCGGTCTCTGAGCTCCACGACCGGATGGCACACCTCCCAGCAGGGGCCGGTCAAAGGCGGCACGATGGTTTGGGGTGCAGTCCACGAGCGTCCACCATCCCCGGAACGGACCAGGAACAGATCGGTCGGTACAAACCCAGAGGTCTGCCGATTCAGCAAACCCATCTCCGGGTTATCGCGATGGAATAGAGCGCCGAGACCGACGAGAGATCCATCCGCAAGACGGCTGGTTCTGATGATGTGGCTTGAACGTGGCGGCGGGTCTTGCAGAATCTTGCCCTCGAGTTGCCATGTCTGGCCACCGTCTTTCGAGCGGGCGAGGACAGTATGGTAATCGAGGGACTCGACGGCTTCCCCCAAATCGAAGGTTGCGAGAAGCTCGTTCTCAGAAAGAAGAACCAGCGACGGATGATAGGCCACAATGCTTCGGAGGTAGGGCTGCGGATTCCGGTAGACAAACCCCTGGCCGACTGCGGTAATTCTCGACGTCACGTGTTTCCTTTCCCGACCCGACATTTCCCGCTCCCACGGCGGCGCGGCGCGCACTGCTGAAGCGTCGACGAAGATGTACCCTCCCGTCGACCTCACCGAAGGAACTTGTGCCAAGTTCGTTGTGCAATGAGTAATTGACAAGCCATCCGGCCGGGCGGCCGGATGGCTATTCAAAGTGCGTCGCCTGCAGACGTTCAGCTTCGCTAGAAGAACAACTTTAGCGCGACCTGGATGTCGCGGGAACTTCCCACGTTCTTAATGCTCGGATCATAGGTGTAGAACCAAGTCGCGCTGGGCCCTATGAATGAGGGATGATTGAACGCATTGAATAGTTCCGCGCGAAACTGAAGCCGTGTGCTTTCGCGAATGGGGAAGAATTTTTCGATTCCAATATCCCAATTGTTTGTGCCGGGACCAGCGATAATGTTTGCGCCGGCATTGCCGTGCCTCTGAACCTGGCTTTGTACCCCCGTTATCGGGTCAGTAATGGTTACGAAGGGGGCAGGAACGAAGCAGGACGTATCGTACCAAACCGCAACAGTGCGCTTAGAACTCGGCAGGTTTCCGTTGCATAAGCGGTCAGGATCGGCACCGCTCGCGTCGCGGACTGAAAACGGAAAACCGCTTTGGAATGTCACAATGGCGTTACCCTGCCATCCACCAAGGATGCCATCTACATAACGATTCCAGCTTTGGCCGAAGAGCTTACCCCGGCCGACCGGGAGCTGCCAGCCTCCGCTAAAGGTGAACCGCTGGGGTACGTCGTAATCGGCGTTTGATCGTACTTTTTGGAACGCCAGGGCGCCGTAAGCGTCAATGGTCGACGTTAGTTGCTCATTATTAACGTCATTAGAGGCATCTGCGATGGAGTGGCTCCAAGTATAGGCGGCAAGAAAGAAAAGTCCGTTCGACATATCCTTGCGCAGGGTCGCCTGCAGCCCGTTATAGAAGGAACTGAATCCCTCCTCATGCATGGCTTGGTATCCCCAGCCGTTCATTTTCGCCTTCAGATCGGCCACCATGGATTGTGAGAAGGTAGATGTTGCTATCTCGCCGCTTAGGTTTACCCCTCGCGATCCGACGAAGCTCACTTCCGCGACAGTGTGGTGACCCAAATCCCTTCCCAAGCTCAAGTTGTAATTCTGCATGTAACTCAGGGGGAAATGCGGCGCTATGAAGGTGAAGTAACCCGGATTCTGGCCGAAAATTGTGTCAAGGCCAGGTACAGGTTGGTCGATGGTGTAGAGCGAAGTTGCTACTTGGGGGACGCCGGCCGGCGCTTTGGTATAGATATACCCGCTGGCTGCTTGGAAAGGGTACGCGTAGGAGCCGAGGGTTGTGAGGTCTGCGGGTTGACTGATAAAGAAGATCCCATAGCCTCCACGAAGGACGGTCTTCTCATTTTTGAATGGTCTGAACGCAAAGCCGATGCGCGGAGCGAAATTTGTAAACGATGGATCGTACGGCCGGTTCGGTCCATCGGTCTCGTAGGGATATTTCAACCCGGCTAGCAGGTTCGCCGGCGCTCCTTTCGCATACCGAACCGTATTGGTTTTGTAATCCATCGTCATGTACTCGCCATTCTGCATGGCGAATGGCGCGTCGTAGTCCCATCGCAAACCCAGGTTGACGGTCAGCCGCGGGCTCACTTTCCAATTGTCTTGCACGTACCCGGCGAGCGTGTTACGAGCGAGAGGCATATCTTTCCCTCGGCCCAGACCGGCTACCACCCAATCAGGGATACCGGCTAGCAGGTCCCCATAAGGACTACCCGTATATCCGTAATATGTCTGATATTGCGCATAGGCGGATGCTCCATCTAGGAACCCGAAAGCGTAAGAGGCAGTGCCGGCGCCATTAATCCATCCGAAGTATTGATGCCTGAAATCGCCTCCAAAAAGCAGCGTATGCCTACCCTTTGCCCATACCATGTTGTCATTGAAAATCATGGTCTTATCTTTGTGAGTATATATGGAGGCCCCGCCGGAGTAGTAGCCTTCCTTTCCATAGATGTCTATCCCAGGAGCACCATTTGAGTTCTGCAGTACCGTGTTGATCCCCCAAGTCTCTGCGTAGTTCTTGTCGGCGACGGAGGGCAGACTCCCTGCCGCGTAAAGTGAATACGTGAAGTGCAAGTCATTGACCAGGGTAGGTTTGAAAATATGCGTATAGGTGGCGGTCCAATCTTGGTTGTGATTCTGGCTAACCGTGTCGCTGTAGATATCATAGGAGGCGTTGCCGCTATTATAGTAGTCGTAGTCGTAGGTTGCGGAAACCAGGTTACTCCCATTAAAGGTGTGATCAAATCGCCCCAGATATTTTGCTTGGGTGAACTTGCTGCCGCGGAATAGATGTAGGTTTGCTAGGGGGTTGGCTGGATCGGAAAAGTTGGGCTTCGGCTGGAGAGTCATCAGGAATTTTCCGACCGGATTGATCAAGCTGTCAGGCAACACGTTGCCCGGAATGGGATCTCCGGTGTACGGATTCCTTAAAACCACTGGCATCCCATCATACTGATTAACGCTTTGGGAAAAATCCCCGTTCCGCTCTAGATCAGTAGGCGCTTGACTCAGGATCAAATTGCTGGGTTTTTTTTCGTTAAATCGTTCGAAAGCGAAAAAGAAAAAAGTCTTGTTCTTCCTGATCGGCCCGCCAATGGTGGCCCCATACTGGTTGAACAGATAGCCTGGCTCCTTCGACTTGGGATCGGTGAAGAAGTAAGGAAGAGCATCCAGCGCCTTGTTGCGGTGATACCAATAAAGATCGCCATGGAACTTGTTAGTGCCTGAATTTGTAATCGCGCTGACGATGGCGCCGCCAGAGCGACCATACTGGGCTGAATACATGCTAGTTTCAACCCTGAACTCTTTGATGGAATCCAGAGGGGGGGAGGACTTGAGGGAGCCGTCGTAAGGGTCGGTGGCCTCCGCCCCGTCGACGAAGTAATTGTTATAAGAGGCGCGGGCTCCGTTGAAGGCGATAGAATACCCCCGGCTGTAGATCGCACCTGTCTTCGGGTTGCCGGAACTGGCTCCCGACACTAGAGCGGCCAGTCCGATAAACTCCCGGCCGTTCAGCGGAAGGTTGTCAATCGCCTGACTGGAGATTACGTCCCCGATGGCCGGCGTCTCGGTATTCAGCGTGCCGGCCGTGGCAGTCACCGTGATCGTCTGGCTTGTGCTTCCGACTGCCATCTTCAAATCCGCTCGTAGCAGTTGGCCGACCGTAAGCGTAAGGCCGGTGAGGGCGGTCTTTTCAAACCCCTCCATCTGAGCTTGGACTTCGTAACCCCCGGGCTGCAAAAAATCCACGCGGTAGGAACCTTCGTGGTCGCTCACGACTTCCCGAGTGACGTGCGTATCGATATTTGTCACTGCGATAAGCACTCCAGGCATGAGGGCACCCGATTGGTCACGCACCGTGCCGAGAATGGAACCCTGATTGGTTGTTTGCGCCCCGCAAAGCGGAGCGAAAGCCAATGCCAAGAGAATTAAGCAAAAGGAATAGGTTTTCATTGACAGACCCCCAATATGTCTGCGTCTGCAAACATCATACGGTCGACTGTCGGCAGCACACACTCCTATAAGCTTGAATGTGGGACTTTGTCAAGAACTTTCTTCATGGCCCCATTCGAACAAGTGGCTCATTTGCCTCAGCACCGGGCAAATCGTTCAGTTTGGCGATGGAAACCCCAAGTTCAATGTATATTGGGCAATGATGCCACCCCTTATGTTTTTTCCCCGGGCACGCGTCGTCAGACCGGCAACGCGGGAAGGTCATGGCATGATCCTTACTCGGCCAAGCTGCGGTATACTGTCGACATCGTAAAGGCGTTTTCACGCTCCGGTGGGGCACGAGTTTAAGTGTCGCTCCGGGCGGAGCCCATTCATAATTCTTCTGGCATCCATCGCCACTACGTGGAGCGTCCGGACTTGATTTGCCATGTCTATGCATCCCACTTGAGCAAGGATCTGTGCCAGTCGTTAATCACCTTGGAGATTTCCAACGCACCGGAACCCGACACTGCTGCCCCGGGAATCAGGACGATGGTTGGGGTTGCGGATCGACACGCGGACGGTTACTGGGTCGCTAACCCAGGACAAGCCACGGAGAGTTCGATACTGACCATCCGACGGTCCCGGAGGATCTACCTCAGGACTGCTCGAGTAGTAGTGGTCGGTGTATATGTCGTTCACCCACTCCCAAACGTTCCCTAGTGTGTCGAACAGCCCAAAGTCGTTCGGACGCTTCTGAGCTACCTCTCGTATCGTATTGTCGTTCTCCAGCAAACGCTTGACGAAGCTACCGGGATCGTTTTTCAAGATCCGCGTACTGTCCAACCGTTGCTGCCCACTGTTGTTGCCGTACCAGGCGATATCATCCAACGCCCCATAGTGGGCCCGCGGGCTGCCGCCTCGAGCTGCGTATTCCCACTCCGCTTCCGTGGGCAACCGCCCACCTCCCCACCTACAGAAATCGCGCGCCTCGTACCAGCTTACGTCGACGATCGGCATCGCGGCGTTGCTCCACGCACTATTGAGGGGTCTTCCGGAAAGGTCCGGTTCCGGAGGCATGGCTTTCCCGGCGCTTCGAGAGAACCGCTTGTACGCCCCCACGGTGACCTCGGTCTGTCCCATCCAGAAACCACTGCTGATCTTCACTGGATGGGAGGGTTTCTCATTGCTTCGACACTTGTTATCCCCCGATGAGCAACCCATTTGGAATTTCCCGGGCGGAATCCATACGTATGTTAGGCCATCTCTCGGGTTCTCTCGGACCACCGCAGATTGAGCAATACGCTTCTTCGACATCGTAGCGCTCGTTTGGGCTAGCACCTCAGTTATAGCAAAAGGTGCCACGATAAGTGCGCTTGACCCCCAGATACGGAGGCTACGTAAGTCCATCTTCGTCCCCCTGTTCGGTTTTTGCGCGATGTCGCATACTCCTTCCGCCCTGGCTCGGCAGCCCCCTTCCGGGCTAGGAGCCCCACCCGTTTTTCGGATCACAGACTGCAGCGATTGCTTATCCAGACCCAGATCCGCCGCTACTTCCTCAGCCGTATGTTCTCGTCACGCAACTGCGTCGCTTCCGGCGCCTAAGTCACGTCCATCCCGCCGTACCTCCCTTTCCCACGCGTAGACCGTGTGCTTCGACAGCCCCACTTCCCGCGCCGGATCTTCGGCCTTCCTACCGCCACCAGTTGCTTGAGGGCCCTTCGGTCGAAGGGCCGAGCACAGCACAGATTTGGGCGTCACCGGGACTTGTCCGCCATGCACGTCTTAATCCACGCGAAGATCATATCGCCCATCTGGCGGTAGCCGGCTGCCGCGGGATGGATTCCATCAATTACTCGAGCACTCTCTGAGCTGTTTTGTGCATTCCATGGTGATGAGCGTGTAACGAAGTTGTGGGCCGCATCGAGATCCAAATACGTGGGGACGAGGTAGAGTTTTTCCTGGTCGCGGCCGCCATAGCGCTCTATCATCCGCTCGATCAATCGGTGCTGGTTGCGGCGATATTGCCAGCGAACTTCGCGCTGAGAGCCTTTGTAGTTCCAAAAGCCGTCCTGCGAGGTCGAAGGCGGAATTGTGAGCAGCACCCCAATCTTCGTCGAACCATTGTACTCATGTACCATTCCTACGAGCTCGTCCAGATACGCCAGCATCTGATCCACGATGGCGTCGATATTTTCGTCGGTGCCGTAGGCAATATCATTGGAGCCGAGTGCGAATGTTACGAAATCCGGGGCTTTGCCCATGTTGAACTGCGCACAGTACTTGCTGAAGTCTAAGCGTTTCGCGCCGTTTTCGATGTAGACAAACGGACTGCCCGTCTCTTCTCCCTTGTAGTAGCCGCTGCGCGACAGCGGTCCCGCACGGGTGACAAACGCATCGGCAGTCCATCCGCTATATCCCTCGTGGCGGTTTGCCCCATGCGCCGGGCTGTTCTCCGGGCCGCGAGAGCCGATGAGCCTGAGCGCCGGGCCGCTGGGTCCGTCGGACAGTTCGAGCAGCCGCTGCGTGTAGACCGAGGCCTCCGTCAGACTGTCGCCAACAACTAGCAGTGTCGCCCGGGCTCCGGGTCCAGCGCTTCCGGTCATTACGAGAATGGTTGACCGCGCACGTGCCACGATGGCGTTCGATTCATCGCGCACTTCGAGCACAAGAGGAAATGCGCCCTGTTCCTCCCCACCGGGTGTATAAGTCCACCTGTCTGCGAACAGAGAGCCCTTCTCACATCTCACGTCGAAGACATAGTTCTTTGAATTCGGCGCCAGGATAATATTGTCGAAATATATGTTGGTTTCAACATCTGACACAGCGTAGATAAGCTTCGGCAACGCCAGTCGGACTTTACCGGGAAATTCGGCCGCGGCGGGAGGCGTCGGTTGGCCGATGGCCGAGGCCGCGAGGACGATTACTGCAAGCACTCCGAGAGTGCCTGCGCGAATTCTTGCAGTTACCATATTGTCTCCGCCCCGACGCGGTTCATTGGCCTCGACCACCTTGTCGAGCGACTGTGTCTTCGCCTTCCTGGAGCTCCAGTTTCGAGGAAATGCATCGCGTCTGAAGCGACCGATCGGGATTTTCTACAAACCTGGCGGACCGTGGGTCCACAATCTTTACTTTGCGTCGCAAAATAGCCCAAAATCGTTCAGGTGCCAATGACTAAGGGCGGGAGTTGAGAGCTTGCTGAATCGCCTGTTCGGCCAGTGGCGTCATGACCGCGAACCCGGCAGCATTCGGATGCAGCCCGTCGTCGGAGAACTCAGTACGCAACCTGCCGTCGGGTCCGACCATATGACTGAAGTAGTCGAGATAGATCAGGTGGTGATCGGTGCAGTACTGCTGAAGCCACCGATTCAGGGCATCAATCTTCTCCGGCGACCGGCGCAGCGTAACTTTCACGGGACCGCGATCGTGTACCGGCAGCAGCGAGCTGAAGACGGCGACCACGCCGTTTCTCGCTGCCAAGTCCGCCATGGATGCACAATTCTGCTCCACGGCATCGAGCTTTGTTGGCCCAGTGTTACCCGCAATGTCATTGGTCCCGGCCAAGATGACGACCACCCTCGGTGCAAGGCCGATGACGTCGGCGCGGAAGCGAAGCAGCATCTGGGGAGTGGTTTGCCCGTCGATGCCGCGGTTTAGATATGGCTTGCCGGGAAACCAATGGACCAGATCCCAGGAGTCAGTAATCGAGTCCCCGAGAAAAACGACACGTTGCTCGCTAGGCGCCGGCTGCACAGCTGCGAGATTTTTCTGACGATAGCGCCCCAGTTGTGGCCAGTCATATTGCGAGTACCAGAGCTCGTCGATCCAAGCCTGCGCATCATGAAGAGACTCGGGATGGGGGACACTCCCAGTCGGCATGCTTTCCGGCAATTGGCCACCCGGGCTGATCTCTGCTTCAACCGAATCAACGAGAAAGCCGGCGGGATCGGTATAAAGAGCGGTGGACCGTAAACGCACATACGAGATTCCGTCGCTTTCGTGCTGCATCCGAAGTACTACCACTTGGTGCCCATCGATGACGACACGTCCCTGACGTACAGCTGTATCCCAGTCCATATCCAAATGGTGCCAGTGGTTCGGTTCCAATTTTCCACCGTCCGGCAGACTGCCATCTGCGCCAATCGCCAAGTTGTACACATTATAAAAACGGTCTGTTTCGTCGTAGGGCACCGAGTAGTGGTCGGTGAGACCGATGAGTGCGCCGCCAAAGCCCGGCTTCAGCATAAGATTTAGCCGCACATGGCCCCGGGCACCCATAGGAAAATTCCACACCGCGGCTGCGGGCCAGTGAGCCTCGGTTTTGCGGATGCTGAGAACTTGAGAGCCGGAACGCGTCGGGTTAGCGATTAGTTCTACCCCCTTCACCCCGAAGGCTGACCAGTCGTCCAAACCAGTCGAAAAATCCGTGCGCTGAGAGGTTTCTGAGAGCCACGCAGGATCGAGCAGCGTGAGATCGCGCTTCTGCCTGGACACAAAGCCAGGGAGGTCATCCGGCTGTCCGCTTCGAGTACCCGTGGCACAGGCGAGAGCTAACAGGACCTTGTCGTCCTTCGTAACCGCAGGATAGGGGTATGCAGGGCCAAAGTCGCCATCCGGCGGAGGGGGTTCCTGCCGTAGGGGATCGCGGACGACCTCGCGGTAGCCATGCCAGGTTCGTCCATCATCATCGGAGATGGCGGCGTGAAGTACGTGGCGTCCGCCGTATGCGTAGGGGAATCGCAAATTGCGGTTCAAAAACATCACGATGCGCCCATCCGAGAGGCGAACGAGGCCGGGCGGGGAATCGGAGGAAATCAGGGATGTGGGAACGGCCGGCGACCAGGTATTGCCATCATCGGTTGAATATGACTCGTAGAAACGGCCCATCTGGCTGCGGATGAGCATCCAGACGCGCCCGTCCTTCAATTGAAGAGCGACTGGCTCGACCGCCCCTTCAATGGTTTCGATATCGGGCGTCGTTGTGCGCAGAACACTCGGCGACTGATGCCAACTCTCGCCGTTATCATCGGAGTAGAGAGCAGAACTGTCGAATTGGCCGCTGTAAGTGTAGGCGTCGAAGCCGTCACCGCGTTTCCCCCAACTGCGATGGGTGCGGTAGCTAATAGGGAGCAGGAGGCGTCCGCTGCGCAATTGGATGACCGATAGCAGGTCCCCACCTCTGCCCTGCCATATTTGCTTGGGCGCTTGCCACGCCGTCCCACCAGCCGTCGATTTGATATACCAGACATCGAGCTCCGCCTCTTTGGCGGGAGCCTGACGATGGGTCCGACGCCAGCTTGCTCCCGTAGACGGATCAAGCAGGAAGAAAAAGTGCATTTCACCTGCGCGATCAACCAGGAAATCGTAGTAGCCGAAGGTTCCTTCATTGCGCGGCAGACTGAACAATGTCGAGGGCTCGCCCCACGTCCGGCCATTATCCAACGAATAGATTGCGACGGCACGCTGCACTCCCTCTATCGTGGGTAGTGCGACCGCGATAAGTCTCCCATCTTTGAGCAACGCGGGTTTATACAGTTCGTCGGTACGCGCGACCACCAGCGGTGGAAATGCACTTCGGCTCGCTGGTTCAGCTACGGGCAAGCCTGCGGCTTGCCCTGTCAGCGCCATGCTGGCAAGTACGAACAAGCCCGCGCATGTCACGATGAGTATGTGCCGAACGGCGGGTATGTCTGTCGTCTTCGATGAATCACGATCAGCACTCTTCATGGGCTGGGACCTCCGTTTGTGGAACAGGCGCGTGCCTCACTTAAGTTCATCCCGATGGTTCGTGATCTTACAGTTCCCTCTCTCTCTTGTCTACTGTCGACAAAATATAATTGTGAGATCCAGTAGGCACTGGTGTTGAGATCTGGTTAAAAATTATAACTTAAGCCAATATTATCATATAGTTACTAAAAACAATAACATTATCACCAGTCGCATGTCCACTGTCGACCTAAGGCAATATTTCGCATTATAGATGGAATGTTATCACAGGAAGAAACGGCAAAGCGCTAGCAGATCCGGGTGAATTCCTGCTGGAGCAGTTACTTCTTAGTTTTTGAGTTGATGTTGCTCAACCATGCTTTGGGAAGTTCAGCTTGGAAGTTGCGTTTACCGCGTACACCAGGGCCCACCTCGCCGCCGGTTCCGACCACCAGATCACCAATGCGGAAAAACTTAATGTCCGCGACCTCTTGCGGGAGCGGCGTGACCGGCTGAAGGTTGCGCTGCGAGTCGTAGATGTAAACTTCGCGGGCAAAGTCGTCGGTGTAGCCCGCCAGCACCAGTGCGCGATCGCCCAGGCCGATGGCCCACCAAGCGCGTCTTGCCACGATGAGATCGGGGAGGCGCGACCATTTCCCGGCAGCGGGATCGTATTTGTAAGCGTCGCTGAGGTTTGCGACCTCTGGCGCGCCCGTGGTCGCACCGCCGAAGACATAAATACTACCGCCAATCTCGGCCATGGCGTGGTTGATCCGCCCTGGTCCGGGAAGAGAGGGAAGCACCTCCCAGCCTTTTGACTTGGGACGCCAGCGCCAGAAGGTATTGGTCACGGAGGTGTAGTCGTCGACTTGGGACATTCCGCCAAGAAGGTAGATGTAGCCGCGCGATGAGATTGCGGTTGAATATCGCCGCGGTGCGGGCAGGTCTGCCCCCGGCAAGGCGGTCCACTGGCCATTGCGCAACACCAGTCCATCCTGGCGCACGTCGGTGTCAGCGCCTCCCCCAAAGATGTATATACTGCCATCCAGTTCGGCCGAAGCAGCATCACTCCGTGGAGCGGGAAGCGGCGTTTCGTTTCGCCAGGTATTGGTGTGTGGATCAAACACCTGTACCAAGTCACTCCAATGCTTGTGTTTGTTTTCCCAGTAACTGCCTCCGATGATCAGCAACTTTCCGTTGATCACTCCCCCCATGTACCCGGCGACTGATCGCGGCAATTCAGCCCCTTCTCTCCAAACCAGTTCCTGGCCGCTGGCTGCGCCCCCGAATATATTTGCGGCAATCAATAAAAGACCGAATTTCAACATGAAGCGCTCCTTCGCGGGAATTACTTCTTAGAACCTGTCATAAATTTTGTTAGCCGCGGTTGCGTGCTTCCATTTCGGTTCCTCAAGATCCGGGGAACTCCATGGATCTCGTTTGGGTTTACGGGGGCTTTCTGTACTGCAAACCCACCACAGATCCATGCAGGATCCGGGTGGAATCCGTCACTTTCTCCAGCTTTCTGAGACATCCGCGGCGACGGATTCGACCAGCAGTCCTGCCCTATCCGTCTGCTCTGCCGTCGAGACCAATCTGAGGTAGCTCACCCCCGAAGCAGCCTCTCTTGTGAGGGGCAAGGTCGCAATGGGGCGACCATCCGCCGTGACCCGGCATTCGCGCCTGGTATCATCCCAGTCGAAATCCAGGTCGTGCCAGCGACCCGGTTCCAGCTTTTTTCCGCGAGCGAGCTCGCCATTTGGGCCGATTTCCAGATTGTACAAATTGTAGATTCGGTCTTCCGCGTCGAAAGGAACCGAAAAATGATCGGTGAGACCCAACCGCGCGCCCGCAAAACCAGGGCTAAGCAAAAGCTTGACCCGCAGACGCCCTATCCTACCCATGGGGAAGTTCCAGACCGCCGCCGCCGGCCAGTCCGCGACGGTCTTGCGGAGTTGAAGGGCCTGAACTCCCGGCTTTTCTCCGTTCGGCACCACCTCGACTCCCCTAGTTCCAAAGTTGAACCAGTCTTTTAGCCCGGCGGAAAAATCCGTTCTCCGGTCGGTTTCATAGAGCCACTCCGGGTCAACATGCACCAGGGCTGGGGCTGGCGATTCGGGACGGGGCCACGCTGTTGTATTGAAAAGGACTTTCTGATCTTGGGTCACAACCGGCCAAAGGTAAGCCACACCGTAATCACCGTTAGGGGGATGGGGTTCATTAACGCGAGGGTCGCTTGCTACCTCGCGGTAACCACGCCAAGTCTGCCCCTCATCCTCGGAAATGGCAGCGTGAATGACGAACCTTCCGCCCTGAGCATAAGGATACCTAAGGCAGTTGTTCCAAAACATTACGATGCGTCCATCTTTCAGGCGTACCAGAGCAGCCGGGGAATCAGAAGAAAAAATACTGGTTGGTTGGGGATGGGACCACTCTGCACCGTCTTTGGAGAAGGACTCATAGAAGCGGCCATTCGGAGTGCGGATGAGCATCCAGACGCGGTCGTCTCTCAATTGAATAACTATGGGCTCAATCATTCCATCGCCGCCGATATACGGCATCGAAGTCTTGAACTCTACGGGCGAGAGATGCCAACTGTCTCCCCCGTCGTCCGAGTAGCCCACCTTGGAACTAAAACGGCCCACGTCGGTGAAGGCGTCGAATCCCGCTCCTGGCGTGCTCCACGTCCGCGGCGTCAAAACACTGAGAGGAAGGATGATTCGGCCGCTTCGAAGCTGGATCACCGAGTTCATCGATCCGTAGTACCCTTTCCAGAGAGGCTGAGGAACGTTCCAGTTCTTTCGGCCACCGGTGGATCGGACGTGCCAGACGTCAATGCGCATGTCATAGATCCCTTTACCTTCTCCCACATTGTAAGACAGCGTGTAGAAGAAATGCAGTTCACCATCGTGGTCCAATAGGATATTGGATATGCCCCACTCGCCATTCTCCTTGGGTAACTTAAACAGCGTTTCAGCTTCACTCCAGGAAGTCCCATCGTCCATGGAGTAACGCGCAATAGCTTCCTGAACGCCCTCGACGATTCGCTCAGAGATTCCCATTAGCCTTCCGTCACTCAGTTGAGCATAGAACGGGATATAGTCCCGTAGCGGTGTAATCGTCGGCGGTTGTGGGGAAAGCTGTCTCGTTTTTTGTCCTGACGCCTTATTGTTCCCCGTTTCCGTCATCCCTGCGCTGGTAGACATTGGGAGTAGGGCAAGTACTACAACAGCAGTCGAAGTCAAAGCCGCCAATTTATGGAAAGTCATTTTGTCCCCTTTTACCTATGTCCTACTCAACCCAATTCTGGCCACTAAGAACATCAATCCCATCGCGACGCGTTGTTCCCCGTGCCGGCTGCGTTGGTCGATTTGTATCCGCGCAGTAGACCCCTCAATCGATGAATCCACCTTCCACTATTTGCCGCGAATGGCAGAAGCTCGAAGTCGCAAAACTACTACCAAGTCTGTTACACCGTTTCGGAACGCCGGCCGGGGAAGGGCGGGGCATATTTCGCATGGGTCTCAACCGCCTGTTGTTCGTCGCATAGAGTGTTTTTTTCAGCCGTCTGTGGAACATATAAGACCTGGTAGGCTGCCCAGGCCAACCATCGGTCCTGCCTCTGGTCCGCTCCCCGCCGCTCGCTCCTCATTGCCTCCAGCATGTCCCTGCCCGCGCCTCCGCAGGCCAGCATCGCATTGCCCACCGTCCGCCATCCCCATGCCGCATCCGTCCGCTTGCTGTCATCTCCAAATTCGCGGAACAGCCCCGCCAGCGCCGTCAGCATGTCCCTCAACTGCTCCGGCGACATCGCCGGTGCCATCTGGGTCAGCGTCTGTGCTATCCACATTTGAACTTTTGCTGTTCCCGGACCGAGCGACAGAAGAAGAGCAGTGATTACTTCCGGCGAGCGATAGCCTGCCAGGGCGTTGACGGCATGAAACAAAGGCAGGTCTTCTTTCTCATCGCGGAGCACAGAAAGCAATGCCTCCTGGGC
>Ga0137418_10000443_pt1 | contig 36704 bp, 25 predicted proteins | sample CZODoug3_1_2_16f_FD_122242 | JGI IMG/M metagenome (GOLD analysis project Ga0137418, IMG submission 122242) | Vadose zone soil fungal communities from Angelo Coast Range Reserve, California, USA - CZODoug3_1_2_16fungal (Hybrid Assembly) | ecosystem: Environmental > Terrestrial > Soil > Vadose... | reverse complement strand
TCGACCGTACGCAGATGCAAGTGGATGACAAGCTCGTTAACCTCTCTCCAGGCATGGCGGTCACGGTAGAAATCAAAACCGGATCTGGCAAAATCATCAGCTATTTGGTTGTCGCCAGTTGCCCAATATAAGCAGGAAATGTTTAGAGAGCGATAGGGAGCCCTTCATCTCCTCCAGCAATGACTGCCGGAGCGTTGAGGCCGCCGATGATGGAGCTTGCCTTGTTATTATTATTAGGAAAGGTTTTCCTTTGGCCTGGCTTAATTTTACCCTGCTTTTTCAAATGCTTATAGGCTTTAAATGCGCAAGCTTGGATTGATATGAAATTTGAGGACCGCCAGATTTAGTTAATTCGAATGGCGTGATTTAGCCCTTGCACTCTAGGTTAAGATTCGGTAAATTTGCTTTGAGTTTATTTTAGAAGTGAATTTTTTGCATTGTCGGGAGGCGCGTTATGAACTCTGGCATTAAGGGCTGTCTTGCTGCAGTCGGTATGTTGGCGTTGGTCGGGCAAGCGCACGCTTCATTGGTGGTAACATTAAGCCAATCGGATCCCTCTGCCGGGTTGGGATCAGGTCCCTTCGGCACGGTGACGGTAACGGATTTTGGAACTGTTGGCACCGGCGTAACCGTCGATGTCACACTGAATACGGGGATCAACTTCGTCAACACAGGTGGTCCCCACACGCCTTTCGTCTTTAATGTGGACACTCAAAACTGGATTTATAATCCTGCTCCAAGCGCACCGTTTACGGTACCGGGGGGAACACAGGATACTCCGTGGGGAGTGTTTACAAACGGCGTGAATATGACGGGCGACAATGGGGCAGGAGGAAGCAACCATGGCCCGATTGACTTTTCGATCACGCCAACAGCATTGCACACCTTTTCAACCGCTAACTTTGTAAATAACTCGTTGGGCCATATTTTCGCGGCGGACATCCTTGTCGTTGCCACCGGAAATACGGGTGCCGTAACAGGTCCAGGGGGTATGTCATCTGTACCCGAGCCATCGACATGGGCGATGATGATCTTAGGCTTCATGGGGGTGGGCTTCATGGCCTATCGCCGCAAGGGCCAAGGTCACTTTCGGCTCGCATGACACCTTCAGGCACATCCGCAATCAAAGGCCGCCGAAAGGCGGCCTTTTCGTTTTCGACGCCGCTCGCGGCGGTCGTCAGTCTTTTACAAACAAACCCAATCGAAAGCGCCGCCGGCAATTCGGGGTCGTCATAAAAGCCTCCAGGGCCGACAGATCAGGCGTTCGGCTTGGTTTGGCCCCGCCCGAGGGGTTATTGGGCTTCGCGGCGCGTTGCGCCCCCGCTATCGCTGCAAGGGGCTGGCAAAGCCGGCCGCGGCTTGCTTACCGAGGTTGCCGGGCGATTTAATGCCGAGGCTTTTGCTTGTAGTTCTTGCGGGTATGCCGCAGAACTAAACAGCCCGAACATGAATGGGGGCAGAAACCTTCAGGCTCCAGTCCTTATTGAACTAATTGCTGCCTGCTCGCGACTAATATTGGCCGTGCCAGTTGGCACACGAGTTGCTCGGAAGGAAACCCACAACTACCTTAAAGCGAAGGAGGCTCACATGGGCAAGCAGCTGCATCTTCCCAAAACGTTGCGAAAGCAAAAGCTAAGAAAGAACGCGGCTAAGGTGCCGTCTGTTAGGTACCTCGCCCAGCGTTTCGTTCAATTACAACGCCTTCGGCAACAGGTGCATGCGGCTGAAAAAGGGCAGGCGGCCGGTCGGCTGGCACAAGTTTCGTAGCGCCGGTTTAATCTGCCCTGAAAAGAGAATTTACGATGTTGGCGTCCGAGAAGATCCACCGCCCGTTGGCTGGCAAACGGCCTGCGCAGCATCTCGAGACCTCTTTTTATCAAATCCTGCTCAAGATATTTTATCTCTCTGCAATTACCATTGCCACAATTGGTTGGCTCTGGCTTCTCGCATGGAGCGCAATGGATTTAATCGCCTAGTATTTTGTTGATGGCCATGGAACGTTGAGATCAATCCCAATCCGTTATTCGAACATTTGATTCCTTGGCCCGTCCTCACCGGAACTCGGATGAAGCTTCTTGTCGTCATCGTCGGCTATCGTGTTGCATACCCGACTATCGATTGCCTGCATTTCCCTGGCAGAAGAGGTGGGCCGCGTTGGCCGGTGATCGCGGCGATCAGCCGGTCGCACAGCGCGGCGGAGGGCTCAAAAGGGGCCAGGAGGGGGCCTGTGGATCGAGCCATTGGGCGGTTTGCGGCCATTTCGCCAGCACCCGGTAATAAACGGCGCTTGTGACTGTTTCCAACTTTGGAACGGCTCATTCGCGGGGGCGTTTACCTCCGCAATCGCTTGTTGGAGTACCGATAGGAGCTTGCTAATTCTCCAGACATGCGCACCGCGCTTGATTTTGAGCGAAGCTTACGAAGCGGACTTTGCGTGATCAGCAGCATCGTCGCGCCCTTAAGAAACTGGCGTGTCTTGACATCCCCGGATGTCTGGGCCGAGTTTTACGCGCCAACCCTGCGAATTCGGCAAGAGCCTTAGAAACTGTTGGCTCCTGCCCTCGTTTGTTAGGCACACGTCTGTTGAGTGAACGCCTACGACTCCAATATTCGTTATTCTTCCGCGTGCAGGTATCCGCACGCAGAAGCCAAGCGAAGAATCACAACCTAAAGCGAGTGACGCAATCGTGAAAAACTCGAACAATGATGCGCTCTACCTTGGAAGCGGCGACTGCCGATCAGTAATTCCCATTCCACTTTCCCGCGCGGGTTGTGTCAATCACTCCCGACCAAAGATAGCGGATTAACTGTGGGACCGCCGGAGCGGAGTAAAACGTCTGGCGGTCCCTGCCGCTCAGCTCTCACCGGCGATTTAGGGTCAATCGGCTACAGCCTTGCGACCCTTCGACGATAGCGCGGGCGCTAGACAGGGCAATGAAACTCGCCTGTTAAGCTCGATGCTGGCGCTGCGGGTTAATTCGGGAACCGGCATTGGCGCTGGGCCAGTTTTCGGGTCACTTGGCTATTGAACCGGCGGCGAAACCACCCAAATTAAATGCAGGGCGACGAGTGGAATATGGGAGCATGTGATGGCTCCGGGCCTCGTCCTTGCATTGTTGGCGGTTGCGTCTGGAATCGTGGTCATCGGTGCGACCGTCACCACCGTCCAGCAAGTAAGACTGACCGTATCGGTACATTCCAAAGGCGGTTCTGGCCCTGCATTAATCAAGCAGCTCAGCACTCCTTCTGTGGACTCTAGATATGAATATGAAACCCGACGATCTTAAATTGATGTCCATCGACGAGCTTTGGGCTCTGCACCTGGAAATCACTTCCGTTCTAGCGAGCAGGATATCTGCCGAAAAAACTCAACTTGAGCAGCGACTGAAGCAGCTCCAGTCAAGCGGTGCATCGAACGGAAAATCTCGACATGAACGGCGCCCTTACCCGCAGGTTTTTCCCAAGTATAGAAATCCAGCGGAGCCGTCCGAGACTTGGGCAGGCCGTGGGAAACAGCCACGCTGGCTCACTGCACAGCTTCGATCCGGTAAAAAGCTCGACGATTTCCGGATTCAACCGTCGTCTAGTCGGAAGCAGCGCGCAGCGAGGCGGTAACCTCCGCTGCATCATTCCCGATCGAAGAGACAATACCAAGACCTGTGACAACTACCCGTCTCATGTGTTGGACCTTTTCCTTGTTATCTCTCTTAAACAATGGACGCCGTCCATTCTAAGCAACCGGCGGCGCCCAAGTGGCGTTCACTCTGCCTTTTCGCGGAAGAGGCCGACACGCAGGTCGGTTGCCTTGTAAATCACTTCGCCGTCTGCCTTCATCCAGCCGTCGGCAATGCCGAGAACCAGCCAGACTGCCTGACGAAGCAGGAAGTAATAGGAGTGACCGTAATCGTGCTCGTGCCGATTCCTCCCTGGATTATGCTCACGCTGCTGGGAGATGCAGAAAGCGCGTAGTTCGGCTGGGGCATCACGGTAAGCGCAGCCGTTTGCGTCACACCGCCAAAGGACACGGTGATGGTGAGCGTGGTTGATGTGCTCACCGCACTGGTGCTCACCGGGAAGGTCGCGCTGGTGGCTCCGGCGGGAACCGTCACACTGGACGGCACGCTCGCCGCACCGCTGCTGCTGGAAAGTGTACCTTGCACACCACCTGCCGGTGCTGCCGCGCTCAGCGTGGCTGTGCCGGTGGAGGAATTTCCACCCGTAACACTCGTTGGATTCAGCGAGAAGGAGGAAAGAGAAACAGACGCAGGAGCTGAAGAGAGTTCGAAGTCCAAGATTGCGGGATTGGGATCGCTCAGTGAAACCGCCACGAACTTCGAAGGAGAGATCATATAGATGACGGCGTTGCCTCCGGTTCCGGAAGTGACCGTCGTGGTTCCCCTGCCAGTGGTTGGCGATGGGGATATCGAGTAGGTGGCATTGAAGGCCACCCCTGGATTCGGTCCGCTCTGCGCGCCGATGTCTTCGGTGCCGGTCATATTGCCCGTAGGACTGGCACCGTCGGCCGAGAATTCGCCGGAGAAGACAACCACTCCGAATGCCACCGGGTTGGTCGCAAAACCAGCATACCTACCCGTCAGCACACCATTGGTGAGCGAGCCAGCTGCCTGGGGTTCGCCGGACCCGAACAAAACATTGGAATCCGAGACGAAGAGGAAAACCTGATTGGAGTTCACCAGATACGCAACCAAGCTGAATCCTCCGACCGTAATCGATGTACGCCCGTTGCTGGCCACACTGTACGTTCCCGGCGCACCGGTGATGGAATTGGGCGCCCGGCAGAAGTTCTCGTCGTAGGTCAGGGAGAAGGCGCCGCTGCCGTCGGCCGTGAGCAAACCGGCACCCGCTTTGGGCACGCCTGATCCAAAGCTACAAGAGGAGAGTCCGGTAAGGTAAATCACCATGTTGCCGTTCAGCGAGGCATTGGTGAATCCCCCCGCGGGAATTTGCTGCTGCACAACGGCGCCATTGAGCAACGGGGTTGCTGTCGAGACCACGTCACTCCCCATCACAAACAGCTTTCCAGAATTCACGACGTAAAAGACGAAATTCAGGCTGTCCGGTGTTCCGCCAAAGCTGAAGGTCAGTTGCATGGTGCCCCGGCCAGTGGCGGTATTGGAAACTACATAGTTCGCTGCCGTAAAGTTCATCGGATAATCCGTGCCGTAAGCGTTGACGTCCCCGGCTGCGCTAGTGAGAGTGCCTATCCCGTTAGAAGTAAAACGGCCCTCGATGGCGGCCCGATTATTTGCGTTATCGAAGCCGGCAGCACCAAAGGCGTAGTCACCCGTTATGCTGGCAGTGCTGTATGCGGAGGTGTCCACCTTTTCCATGGTCCCCGAGCCAATCGTTCCGCTCCCTCCTCCGGCATCGAACTCGATAAACTGGGTGTTGCCGTTGGCCATCATGGCGAAGGCCAGCCTCGCCGTGCTGCCACCAGCCATATTTAAGGTCATCACACCCCGGTAGTCCGCGCCGATCGTATAAGTCCCGGTAAACGATTGCGCCGTTAGCACCGCTCCTGGGGCTACGCCATTGGTGTCCAGTTCGCCGTTGGTCAGGTTCCCAGCCCCGTCCGCTGTGAATCTTCCCAGGGCGGCATAAACAGACGACCCGGCACTGCTTCCAGTAATTCCGTTGAAGGCAAACGCGTAATTGCCGTTCAGTCCGGCGTTGTTAGGGGGGCCGCCTGTTCCTGCAACGGTGATGCTCAATGCTTGAGTCGCAGTCTGTGTCGGAACACTCGAGTCGGTCACTTGCGCGGTGAAGTTGCTGGTCCCAGCGGATGTTGGCGTGCCTGAAATCTGTCCGCCGGTGGACATTGTCAAACCGGACGGCAAAGTCCCCGAAGACACCAACCAAGCGTACGGGGCGGTGCCGCCAACGGCCGAGAGAATCTGGTTATAGGCTACCGATTGTGCGCCGTTGGGGAGAGAGGTGGTGCTGACTGAGAGTGGGAGACTCCCACCAAAATTGGAGTTAAAGACCACATCGACCCAGAAGTTCGAAGAATTGTACCCATTCGAAGGGAAAACGCTCGTGCTGCCAAACGCGTAAACGCCGTTCGCACCTCCGCCACTATTTGCAAGAGCATGGAGCGGGGCGTTATCCACGCCGGAGGCCACAAAGTAATTCAGATCGTCACTGAAATGCCCCACATTGGTGTGGTAGGAGGCCACGTAGACAGTGTTGGCTGTGATGGCCACGGGATTTGAAAAATTCACCTGCTGCCAGCCCGCAGCGCTCTCCCCGGTGAAAGTAGCACTCGCCAGGAGAACGCCTAGGCTGTTCCACAAGTTGCCCACATGCGTGCCGGCGTTAGCGGCACTCTTGTAGAAGCGAATGCCGGTTATGTAGCCGCTGCTGTCCGAGCGGAACTGCGCCCCGATTTCCAGAGGCGAGTTGGACCCGGCATCGGTGGTTGTCGGTGTTGCAGTGCTCGGCCAAATGGTGCATGGACATGTTTGCGGAAGAGCGGTGACCGTAATGCCTGGCGCGGGAACTTCCAGATTGCCGCTATCATCTACCGCCCGACTCAAGATGCTCAGAGGCCCGGAATTACCAGCCACGAGTGTGTAGCTCCAATTCTCCCGACCCACGGCGGGGTGCCAGGTTTTTCCTCCATCCGGTGAGACTTCAACTGCGCCGACGACACCGCCGCCCGAGTCGACTGCAGTACCAGAAATAGTCACCGAAGAACCCGCGCTTATTGTCGCCCCGAGAGCAGGCGAGGCGATGGTCGATCTAGGCGGGGTAGTGTCCGTGGAAGGAATTGCTGGAACGATGCCACTTTGCAACGTTGCCGGCTGAACTCCCATGTCTGCAAGAAGATTCACGGTTGCCTGCTGCATGTTGGGATCGGTTGGCGTACCAGCGTTAGTGTGTGTAGCATCCAGTCCCCAGGACCACTGCATCGTGCCCGCCCCGAAGACAAGGGCTCCACTCGAAGCGCGGTACAACGTAAGGTGATGTGTGGCGGTGCAGGTACCGATGGTGTAGCCGAGGATACAGGTTGGGACCGTCAAAGTGGTAGTCGAGAGGAGAAAAAGCCCAGCCGGGCGGAATCCATTGTCTGCATCCACGTCCCACTCGTAGCCAAGAGTTCCCGTTGGGAGGGTCACAACTTGACCCGGTGCCAGTGATGCAATGGTGGTATTCCGCCAGAAGCGCATTCTGCCGTCAGCCTGAGGCACGTTAATCGGGTCGGTTCGAGGTGCGTCCACCCAGAAAAGCGTGCCGCTCAACGAGTTTTCCGGGCGACCACCGTCAGCCGGTGGACTGAAGCGCGGGTCGCGCCATATACCTGTCCAGGTGGGGGGATCCTGAGGGTCAATTACTATATTGGCGAGCGTTTCCTTGTAGCAGACCAGCGTGCGATACGCTACATTGGCGGCATCAATGCTTGGTTCCCAGCGGGTCTTCCAGAAGATCTCGTTGCCGCTGAAAAATGCAAGATGGACGCCAGCTGCACGAGCAGCTTCTACGTTGGCGCGTTGTCCGCCCGACCAATATTCGTCATGCCCGACCGACATAAAGATTTTGTGCTGCGTGATCAGAGCGCCGTTACGTTCCGTATCTACACCAGCAAAATAACTTACGTCGTAGCCGTTTGCTTCGAGCCATCGCCACATCGGGGACTCGGCGCTGAAAAGCCACGTGGGGGGGTTCGGTATGTTGAACGGCCGGTTGTAACTGACTTTGAAGGCGCGGCTGGTCGGTCCCGTATAGAGACTGCTACCACCATAATCGTTGTAGGCTTGCCAGGTGGGGTCGCATGTCTGCACCAGGATGTCCGAATGGCTGGAGTCATTGCGCACGATAAAGACAACCATGCCTGTTTCACCGGTATCCTGCCGCACAAGTTTGGCAAAATAAACTCCTGAGGTGGCGGTACTGGGCACCGCCCATGACGCCGATACGGCCCAGTTGCCGCAGTCGGTTAACCCAGTTGAGGCGTTTGTCAAACAGGCCGGCTGAACTTGGGGCAGCGGCACCGAAGGTAAAACCACGGCCACCAGGCGCGCGCCGTTGCCCTGGTAATAGCCCAAGCGGTAGATATTAATCGTGTAGGAAGAAGCGTTGGTCTGAATCTTGAAGAATATGGTCTGGCCCACGTTCACACTGATATCGGTAGTAAAGCCTTGAATATTCGGAGAACCTGAGCCGTCAACGTACCAATCACTTGAGGGATTCCCTGGGAGGCAGTTCTCCGCCTCAATCGCGTTCTTGGGAGTCGTGCACGTGGCGAACGCCGAGAAAGCCAAGGTGGCATGTACGAGCGTAACGAGTAGAACGCTGCGTAAGGCAAGGCGGATCGACACGATCAATTGCGATTGGCGGAGTTCTTGCAAACGGGGTAGTTCATGTGCGGGGTCTTGGGCACGATTCATGGTGCTACTCCTATCCGCCGCGGCAGGCTTGCCGGTAGTTTCCCGTATTCGTGGGTTCGTCGAAAGGAACAGTAGAGACTGCGCGTTTCCTGCTAGGTGGCTGGATTGGAGTTCGTTTCGTTTCGAGGTTTTGCTAACGGCATGAGCGTCGAGTGATATCAGACGCCACGGGGAATCTCAAACTTACGCCGAGCTTCTCCGCTCCGGTTCTCGCCAGCTCTTGTCTCGGGCGGGAGAGCAACGCCGCGATTGCACTAGGAGCTCAAACAGGCTGCGCGGAGCATGTGCTTCAGGACCCCCTTTCTGCAGACAACGGCATACTTGGAATAGTGAGTGGCTGCGCCTCAACCGGAACTGCTCCGGGGAGACCGCGCGGCATCGCCGCGCCAGGACCAATGTATTGTTTCCACCAGAGCGCTACGTTTAACAGTGCCCACCCTCTTTTCTTCAGGAAAGGCAGGACACCCTCCAATTGAAAAAGGTCGGTGTTTTCGCAAAACTCCTTCATCTCCTTCGCAACATATTTCCCGAATGTAGTGTGGTACCACTCGTAGACAGGTACGCCGAAACCTTGTTTCCTTCGGTCGATAAGCTCGTCTGGTATCACGCCCCTGACAGCTTTCTTCAGGATATGTTTGAGTACGCCGTTTCTCGTTTTTACCGCTGTGGGAATACTCATTGCCAGCTCTACGAACTTGTGATCGAGAAATGGAACGCGGGCTTCTAAACTCACTGCCATGCTCATCTTGTCGACCCGCATGAGCAGCAGTTCCGGCAATCGCAGATTCAAATCAAGATAAGTCATCCAATTGAGGGGCGAGGGCTCCCAGGCTTTTTCTTCAAACCGTTGTCGAATCGGCTGGAGGGCCTCCCAAGAGCTCACCTCGCCGAATTTTTTGCGTAATCGCGGTGATAGCAGTCGCTGCTTTTGCGTGTCACTGAACACTTCAGCCCCGCCCCAGAATACGGGCCGGTTTGACAGAGCTCTCCGCAAAACTTCACATGAGAATTGGCGTCGGTATGAGGTCCCTCCGCCCCCGTCCAAGAGATTGAGACCGGCAAGCCCCAGGTGGCGAAGCGGCTTGGGAAGTGGGAACAGGTTGCTAAGGCGTTGCAGCCGCAGCGAGTCCCTCCAATACTTGTAGCCCCAGAACAGCTCGTCCGATCCTTCTCCTACCTGGCAAACAATGACGCCGGCATCGCGAGCCAGCTTTGAAACGAAGTAAACCGGCATGCAAACGGGATCGGCCAGCGGCTCATCCTGATGTCGAATAATCAGCGGAAGAGAGTCGAGTAGATCGCTTTCCTTGAGAAGCAGCTCATGGTGATCCGCGCCCACCTTTTGCGCAATCATGCGGGCATAGCGAAGCTCGCTGGGGTAGCTCTCGTACTCCTGGTCATAGCCAATCGAGAAAGTCTGGACCGGCTTCCCGTCCCCTTCGGAAAACAGGGCAGCGTTCGTGCTTGAGTCGATGCCTCCCGAGAGAAAGACACCGACGGGAACGTCGCTGATCTTGCGGAGTTTAACCGAAGTGCGCAGCTCAGATAGGATGCGCTCGGCAATCTCTGCCTCGGACGCATTCGTCAATGGCTGAGTGTGATCCCAAACATCCCAATATCGGGATTCTTGAACGTGGCCGTCTTCGTTGACTCTTAGCCAAGTGCCTGGAGCGAGTTTCTGGATGCCCGCAAAAAGCGTGAGCGGCGCGGGCGTGGCATTGAACGACAAATAGTAGTAGAGAGCTTCCTCATTAACTCCCCGTTCCTGCTCCGCATCTTCGAGCAGGGCCTTGATTTCTGACGCAAAGGTGATACGTCCGTGATGAATGCTGTAGTAGAGTGGCTTGACCCCGATGCGGTCACGAATCAAGCACAGTTGACGCTGTTTCGTATCCCACAGCGCAATCGCAAACATGCCACGAAACTTCTGAACGCAGTTGATCCCCCACTGCTCGAATGCATGCAGAATCACTTCAGTATCAGAATGGTCTGTCTTCCAGCGGTGTCCTCCTAGCGCTTCCAATTCCGCGCGAATTTCGGCGTGGTTGTAAATTTCGCCGTTGAAGACCACCCAAAGGGTGCCGTCCTCATTACTCATCGGCTGCATGGCTCTTTCCGATAGGTCGATGATCGCTAGGCGACGAAATCCCAGGCCAAGCCTCCGATCAGGCGAGACAAAGATTCCCGCACCATCTGGTCCGCGGTGTGCCATCACATCCCGCATGCGTGTCAGATAAGGTTCGGAAACCCGGAAAGCACTGTTAGTGAACGAGAGTACTCCGGTGATGCCGCACATCAGCACACCTCCTCAACAGCTCTGTGGATCCTGGACACTCCGCGAGGTTCCGAGGGTCTCCGTGCTGCGTTGATCCTCGGGAAGAACTTGGCAGAACGCGCGAGCGTCAATCTCGCTCTCGCAACGTAGGGGACCGAACTGCAACTCATTCAAGAGGACTTTGCACCAACCTCTGATCAGCGCACGGTAAAGTGGCCCTATCAAAGTCTTGGCCATCGAGCAGTCGACGAAAGAGGCTGGCCACTTCTCGAGCGCGGACGTCCCAAGTGCAGTGCCGAACTGCGTCTTGTCGCAGCTGACGCTCGCGATCCGAATCGCGGGCTAGAGCCTCATCAACCAATCTGAGGAATTCATCGGTTGACCGGTAGATTTTTACTCCCGGCGTGTGCAAGTACTCGTAAAGCGGAGAAATGACGACGGGCTTGCCAGTTGCGAGATATTCTCGAACCTTAATGGCGCTTCCGTAGCTGATAAATGCATTTTCTTGGTTCCAAGGAAGCACGCAAACATCGATGTGACGGTAGTAACGGGGAAGCTCGGAATAAGGCTTGGAACCGAGAAAATGGATGTTGGGACCAGATAACTGTACAACATTTGATTTCGCGCCGATGAAAACCCAGTGCCAATCGGGCCGCACTCTGGCAACATGCTCGATTAAAGGCACATCCATCGCGTACCAGTCGGCGGCGCCTACGTATCCGAGCACTGGCCGAGGAATTGCGGCGATATCCGGAGGCGTCTCCGGAGGCAGGTTGGCGAAGCGCTCGTAGTCCACTGCCTGCTCGAGAAAATAGCGGTGGCGGATTTCGGCTTCTTCGTAAAGCTTGCGTCCGGAGTACATCACGACCGCGGCGTGCCGCTTCAGGCGAGAATCCATGTCGCGGATTATGGCACGCGAAAGCGCGCTGTCTTCGTTGACATCATATTTGTCAGAAACCTGGTACACCAATAGTTTGGCGCCGAGCGAGCTCACGAGGTCAGCGGCTGTAGGGATGGCGACCCACACGATTGGCCGCCCAAGATTAAGAAAGAACATTACCAATCGGAGCTGCAGGACAAGCAACAAGCGATTCAAGGCGCGTACCACTCTGGAGCCGTACAGCGGCACGTTTATCGGCGTCATCACCCACAGTCCCTCGGGCGCCTTGCGCAACCAGCGTAGATAGCTGCGAAATTTGCGACGAATCTTGTGAAAGAAATCAGGATTGCCGATCGAAGGCAAACCCATGGTGATGGAGTTCACGAAGAGCACCCGATTATGTTTGGCCAGCCGCTTAAGGATATGGTTCTTCGAATGCGGATGGTGATACCACCAGTCCTCGCCCGCAAAGCACACGATGGACTGCCCAGAAAGTGGGTAATCGGCAAACCTTTGACTTCCTGCGAGTTCGCCTCCAACTGATGGGGATGTGAGAACGGAGCGATTGGAACTCATGCCGATTAGTCTCCCTTGGCAACGGCGTCGTAAAACTTGGTTTCCTCTACGGAGTCATGCTGGCGGTTTGCGATGTCGGCCGTCTCGGTTATATCGGCCCACGCGACACGGGTTGTAATGCGCATGGGAAAGGCGGCTCTTCCCCACAAGCGCAATTTTACTGCTGGAACTGTTACGTTGTAAGCAGGGCTGACAATCGATGGCTGGACAGCCCCCTGAAGCCCGGCAGGCCCAGCGACCGTGAGTTGAACTTGTGGATCGCCAAATACGCGGCACAAAATCCCACCTTCGGATACCGCTAGTTGCGCCTTTCGATTGGGAGCCAGATGAAGATGGATCTCGAAGTCGTGAACGCCATCGCCCTCGAGTTGGTCTTCGATAACCAAGGCTTGCTCGTCGTGAGCAGCGCGGATGGATCGGGTGTGCGTCACCCCCAGTGAGCGGTATCCGGCATGCGAGGCGCGCAGAAAGTAGCCCTGCGCATCTCGACCTCCCTGAATGGGGCTAACAGCTGCATCATTTCCAAGGATGAAAGCCCCGCGTGGTCCTGCGGGGATGCGATTCTGTTCCGTGCCATCGATCAGCAACGTGTTGTGTGCTGCGGTGCTGCGGAACCGGTTTCGCACTGCGAGATCCCGCGTATAGCAGCCCGTCCCGGAGTCGCAGAAGACCTCCTGTCCATGCACACGCAAAACAAAGCTGAGTTTGTCATTGTGGGTGTGGCTTCCCTTGCCAGAGATTCCGTTTGGAATAACAAAAAACAACAACTCTGCAGATCCATGTTGCAGGATACCAATCCCTGACTTTGGAAGAACTTTGACGGGGCTAGCCGGGCCAAGGTTTGTCTGAGATTGCGGATAAGGGATCTGGGCGGTGTCGGTGAGACCGTACCACGCCGCATCGTCAACAGGGCCCGTACCTGCGCCGAAAAGCCGTTGCCCCAGTCCGAGCAAGTGGGACACCTTGAGTGAATTTCGCTCGGCAAGCGGGCAATGGATCATTTGCTGGAGGTCGTCGACAAGCAGTTCAGTGCGACCATCGTCGCAGTCACCTACCTCGGGCAATTGGCCGGATGTGCTCGCGACTGTGTTTAGAAATTGAAACATCATTCCAAGCCGTTCAACGAACGTTGGCGAATCCGGGGCTGAGCGGTCCCTGCGCATCATCAGCAATGCGCTGGTGAAAAGCTGTGTTACCAATACCTGGTAACCCGTGGAGGCCTCGTAATCCCCGCCGTCTTCGTACACCTGCTTCGCCATTTCCCCTTCGATCCGCTGCCGGTATTTTCGTCGCCTCGCGGCCATGCCCTCGCCATCGAGGAACAGAGAAAGGCAGTAGAGCCCGACAATGTCACTCAGATAGTGATTGCTGGTGAGCAAGTGTGAAAACTCAATGTTTGCTTCTATGTAGAGCAGATGCTGTGCGAGGGAACGCGTCACCGTCGCGAGCCATGGTTGCTCTTCCGGGCGCAGGGGAGAGAGCAGATTCAACAGGAAGCAAACACTCATGGCACGCAGCGCCGCTTCCATCGCGATAGTCCAATTTACGCCCAAGGGAACCGGATTCGACTGAATCCAGTGCGTCAGGAGTTCCTTGGCCGTGACGCGATACGACTCTTCGCCGGTAAGAACGTGTGCCTTGCCAAGGATCGGGAGGAATTGTAGGCGCGAAAGCTCGAAGGGCACCTTAACGTCCGAGCCGTCATGGCGAATGCAGTCGCGACACTCGCTCCGCACATAGGGCCACTCTCGACCGGACACAAAGTCAAGGTTCCATTTCGGTCGAGCGCCGAGGTCTACTGTGCCATAACCCAGAAAGGGATACCTTCCTGCTCGAATTTCGTCCGCGAAGGCAACGATGAGGGTCTTCGTGTGCTCACTCAAGCATTGCAGGTCCGGGTCGCAGTAGGGAATGTTGCGGAACTTAACATCGCCAGGGTGCTCGATCCGAGCAAGTATTCGCCTCCTTCTCCATGCACGGTTTGCCCGCCAGATAACCTCACGAGCAAGCGAGAGTGGCGATTCGCGTTTGAGGATCTTTATGATTCGCATTTATGTTTAAGATGATGGGTTTGGCACGCACACTGCTGCCGGGTGTCGGGCGTAATTGCGCTTCCAGACGACAGCAGAAACGATGAGGAACATCAGAAAGTAGCAAACAGACGAAACGATCGACGCACCGGTTATCCCATAGCGGGGTATGGCCCAGAAATTCAGGGCGACGTTAACAATCGTATTCACAATCCAAGCTACGACGATAATCGGTGGAAAACCCTCGCTGTTCAAGAGTTGCACCATCACCGTTTCTAAGCCCAGGAAATACGTTCCCGGCATTAACCAAGCAAAGGGAGAAACTGCTGGCAGGAAATTCCGTCCGAACGCTATCGAGATAATAGGGGCCGCGGCCCATGCGGCAATCACAACCACCGGCAACATCAGAGCCGCCGTTACAAGTAAGGCTTTGTTCGCTAATTGCAGTTTCTCTTCCTTCCCTTTTATAGCCGACAGTTTTGGAAATAAGAGCAATCCTACGACTACCGGAAACATCATGGTATTCTCGGCGAGAACCTGGCTTATCGAGTAGTAGCCCGCTTCCGTCGCGCCTAACATGTACTTGACCATGAGCAGATCAATTCTAAGCAGAAGAAAACCGAAGAAAGCGATGGTATACGCTCTTGCTCCGATGCCGATGCTCTGGCGAAACACGGTCCAAGACAATTTCGGGGGTTCCCCCGAGACACGTCTAAGCCGCAGAAGGGCCCAAAGGAAGGTCACCATCACTGAGGACAAAGTGGCGCCGAAAAACAGTTCTACGGTGCCTGCGTGACCCAGCGCCAAAATGCAGATCAGCATCAGCGCCAAGAGTTTCCCGCCGCATTCAATATTGTTGTATGCCCGCACCTCGTCAACGCCTAGCAGAAGTCCTTGAGTGAGCAGGTAGGCAAGACCGACAGGGACCGAAGCCAGCGCGAGCGGCAAGAGCGTTCCGTGGACGGGCGACGCGTTCGGCCAGAAGGCAAAGCCAATTCCGCCTATGGCCGCAACGATCGAAGCCACAAAGACGACCGCCAAGGTGTTACCAATGAGAGCAGGAAGGAGCCCTCGGTCTCTTGCAACGTAGTAAATGTTGGAGGCATGCAGGCCAAGATTGCCAAACTGCGCGCCGATGGCGCCTAAGGTTACAGCTACTGCATAGAGCCCACGGCCGGTGGGGCCAAGTTCTCGCGCGATCACCACCGCCGTTGCAAACGTAATGACCAGCACCACGACGCGGGTGCCATAGGTCTCTAGGACATTGCGACGAAGTTCTGTTCCCGCCGCGATGCGCCAAAGCTGAGAGGCACACGACATACCAGCCTTCATCGCAGATTCTGCCTGGCCAAGTTTGGGCTGCGGGATGGAGTCGAGCCGGCAGCAGCGCTTCCCAGGCCGGATTCGATCGGGGCGGGTCGAGCTTCCGCATAGTGCGCGAGGACACGCCTGGCATTTTGGCGCCAGGTGTGGCTTACTAGGGCCGTCTCCCGGGCATTGCGGCCAAGTTCCATGCGGAGTTGCCGATCGGCAGCAAGACGCTTGATGGTCTCTGCTAGGTCGCTGGGGTCACCCGGCTTGACCAGCAACGCTGTCCTGCCGTGCTCCAGCACATCCGCGATTTGGTCCAAGGCGCTGGCGGCAATCGCCTTGCCCATCGCCATGTATTCGAACAGTTTGGTGGGCGAGCCGAAAAACGGACGTCCACCGGGCATGGAGACATGGGGCGAAACAAGAATGTCGGCAGCATCCAGGTACGTGCGGACGGACCTATGTGGAATCGCCCCGGTAAAAATCACTAAGCCATTTTGCGCATATGGCTCGAGTGCATTCCGCAACTGCGGCGCAAGCGGTCCATCCCCAACGAGAAGGAATTTCAGAGGACAACTCACGCTCTGGGTTTTGTCCAACAACGATCGGATCGCCTGTTCGAGCACCGCGACTCCATGCCAGTAACTAAAAGTGCCGACAAAGCAAACTACTATGTCCTTCGACCGAATCTCTAAATTCTGTCGCACTTTCGCACCGCCGCAATCGGGTTGGAACCACTCAGGATCGACGGCGTTCGGATTTACCAGGATTCGTTCTGCCGGTACTCCAACTTCCGTCAGCTGTTGTTTCAACGGGTTCGATACCACAACAATCAAAGATGCCGCCCTTACCGAGACTTTCTCGCACAGCCTTAGCCACGGAGAGAACCGAGTGGGATCCCAGTGCTTCGCCATCCAGTCTTCGGAAGCGTTATATTCGAGCACCAACGGAATTCCCATTACGCGCGACAGAAGTGCACCGGCAAAGAGAAATCTCCCGTGCCTCTGATACAGCAGGCGCGCTCTTTTTTGCGCCAGCAACTTGCGTGCAGCGGAAATGAACCGGATGTTGTATGACAGCGTCGACGCTTCGCGGAACAGGTGGAGGTGACGAGATCCCGAGATGTGGTGCACATCGCACGCGGTATGCAACGGCTGCCCTGAAAATACTACCGAGCGCGCTCCTTCCTGCACCAATCCTGAAAGAAAACCCGTGACGTGAGTCAGCGCACCGCCGGGCGAGTCCAAGCCCGCTTGAGATGGATATAAGAACGCGAGGTCTAGTAGGCCGACCTGCGCTTTAGGTTCACGCCCAAGTGCGAGCCACACCTGAAATAGCCGCAAGCCGATCCAAACACAAGCAAATACGATCACATCGGCCACAGCGGCGATGAGACTTCGCGAAAGCAACCCGAAAATTCCCGCTCTGTTGCTGGCCTCAAACGATCCGGAGGAGTCGACCAGGACGGTTTCCCGACATCGATGCACAAGCACTGTTAGCTTGAGAAGCGTCGGCTCTTGCAACGATTTGAACGAATCGGTAAATATCAGTAGCGCTTCCCCCTTAAGCTGTCGCAATCTACGCAGTTGGCTCTTCCAGCCCCTCTCGCGCAGCTCGGTTTTCGATAGAATTACAGCCTCGCATGCGGGATAGCGCTGCTGGGCAAAAGCGAGTGCATCTCGTTGCTGGCCCGCTAGCACAAGTACGAAAACTTTGGTTTGTTGGCTCATAGGAGAAATAGGAGCTAGAAAACTTGGGAGGGCACGCCGAAAGCTAGGTCGGAAACTTGCGCTTCCGCTGACTGCCCTAAATCAGGGTCCGTCAGCACATATTTGCAAGAAACAGCAATGGCGAACACATACCACAGATTCAGAGGGCTGTAGCCCGAAGCCTCAGTAAGCCCGGTGATCCAGTAGGATAGAAATATGTAAACGAAATACTTCCACAGCAGGCGACCGGAACTGGACAAATGGCGTAACTGCCACATTTGCCTCAAGAGGAGAACACTTGCCATCACGTACGGCACAAAGCCAAGGACACCAGTCTCCGTAAGTACCTGAGCCAGGTTGCTGTGCGGCCAGTCCACCGATGACACGCCGCGGTAAGACGCAGAGTAACGGGGTTCTCCGGTTACGTACCTGTTGAAGTTCAGATATCCGACGCCCAGCACAGGGTGGTCCAAGAACACTCGAAGGCTTTGCTCGTATTCGGCAATGCGGGCATAGCCATTTTCTGAACTGCTGCGATCTTCGAACACATTAGGTGCCAATAAGGGGACGAGGAAAATCACGCTAGCTGAAGTGAGCATAAGCGCAACGCGCCAGACACGGCGGCCTGTCCTTTGTTCCCACAACGTGTCGATAATCAGCGCGAGCAGCAGCGTGATCGCGACGGAGCGGAACATCGGCATCAAGGCCATGCCAATCGCCGCTGCCAGACCAATGGAGTGAAGTATTCTGCGGCCAGCGCTCACAGTCGGACCAAGCGCCGCACGAAGGAAGAGCAGCAAGAATAGGCTGACCGCGCCGATCAGCGCAAGCGTGTCATTGCCCTCGAACGGCCCATTTGGGCGAACGATGCCCCCATAAGCGGTTGCAGGAGTTCCAGTGGGGAACAAGTCCTGTCTTGTGACGATTTCGGCGGCTGCTACCGCTGCGCTGATGATGGAAGAGATGCACACGGCCGTGTGTATCATGGGCAGTCGACTGCGAACATCAAACTTGGCAATAACGCACCAGCCGAGCATGATCGGCAGCAGGAAGCTGTCAACCAGATTCCTCACTCCGTTAAGAGCATTCGCCGAGTCCCTCAGGGTGACGCAAGCGACCACAAAAAATGCCAACCAAGCGAGTCCGGCCTGGCGCAGCCTTTTCGGCACTGCCGTGAGCACGCTGGGGTTGGCGAGAAATAGCCCCATGAACGCAACGAGCATAATGACCCGGTCCAGGTTCACAATCGAGTGTTCTCGGGGAAATGCTGCGAAGTAGTAGCCGAGCGGAAAAACTCCGGCCCACCACACCAGTATTCCGTCGATTCTACCGCGAACCGCCTCACCGACCAGTGCGAGGAACCACAGGGCCACGCACCCGACAACAACCACCAAGCCCGCCTCGGGTACCAGGATGCAGCCGGCAACCGCAATCGCACCCACAAGAACAAGGACAGCTTCCAACGAGAAAGTTCGATGATCCGCCGGTATAGATATGCCACTGAACATAGGAATGAAAATTGTGTCGTCAGCCTAAAACGCGCTCGAACAGATCGAATAGGAAGGAACAGATATCTGCGAGGCTCTAGTCAGGCGCATGCACACTCCCCGTTGGCGGCAATATGTCGCCGCTCCGCGTCGGGTATTTCAGGAAGCGGCGCGTCGGGCGCAGCGGAAAGCGCGGCCTGAGCCAACTGGATGACCTGTCCGGTGGCGAGTGCTTGGTGAACCAGAAAAGTCGTCTCGGTGACCTCTACAAGTTCTTCAAATGAGATGGGCGACGGTTTACCGGCGCGGACCGCTTCGATTGTCAACTGGAGCTCCCGACGGTGGCCTTTGTCTTGCAGGCTCTTCAACTTTTGGACCTTCCCATTGCGTGCAAGTTCGAGCGTGTGGAAATCGTGCAGCCGCGCGATCGCACCTTGGCAGAACACTTCGAAATATTCCTTTGGAATGCTGCGGTCGCCGTTAGCCAAGTAAAGCAGATTAGCAACAGACCCGTCGGCGAACTTCAGGGTGACGGCGACGTTATCCGACGCGAACTGCGTGACGTTCGGCAGGCCTGTCGCAGTCACAGTTTGGATAGGAGAACCGATCAACGAGCGGGCCCAGTCCACGAAATGGCAAAACTCACCGATGATGCGGCCGCCCTGCGTGTAAATCCAGTGGTCGTGCGGGAGGTAGCCGGCGTTGACGCGCGCGTGAATCAGCATGGGCTCACGACGGCCAGAGAAGAATTGGCGGATTTTCTCGGTGAACGGCGCAAACCGGCGGTTGAAACCCACCATCAGGAAAGGCGCGCGGCCGGCTTCGACTTGCCCCTCATATACCTGTCGAACTAGTTCCAATTGTTCCCGATCGATGGCCAGCGGCTTTTCGACGAACACGGCCTTGCCCGCTTGCAATGCGTGAGTCGCATGGGTCGCGTGCGTATCATGGCGCGTCAAGATGAATACGGTATCAACATTGGGGTCATTCAGCAGTTCCGAGGGTTGTTCCGCGGTCTGAAACTTGAAGGCGCGTTGCGCCGAGGCCGCGCCCGCACCCGAGATGGTACCCACGGATTGCAGGCGCGCACCCTTGATAGACTGCAAGTTTGGAAAGATTACGCTCGACGCGAAACTGCCGGCACCGATACAGCCGACTCTCACTTCTTCGCTGCCGCGGGGCCGCGTCGCTACGACGGGTGACAAGGTCCTCTGCGACAACACGGTAGCTTTGCTGTACTTCAGAATCGCCGTGTACAGGCCATTCTTCAGGTCGGAGTATGCTTTCCCACCCTCATCGATGGCGTACTGGTGCTCGAGGAGCGGGGTGACGTCTATTTGTCCTGTGGCCAGTAGGTCGAGGAATGCTTCCATGTTGCGGCGCTCGGTCCAGCGCACATACCCAACGGGGTAATCGATCCCGCCTTCCTCATACTGCGGGTCGTACCTTCCCGGCCCGTAAGAGCGCGACAGAGCTAGAGACAGTTCTTTCGCGTACATGTTGCTCCGCGACACTCCCATGCCGACGGCCCCCACGACGATAATACGACCACGATCGCGCAGAATTTTCGCGGCCAGCTCAGCCGGCTCGGCGGAGTCGGTTGCAGCGGTTAAGATAGCGGCATCGACGCCGTACCTGGAGAACTCCTTGATGCTGGACAGCAACGCCGGGTCATTGGCAGCAATCGCAAGGTGTGCTCCGAACTCCGCCGCTCGCTCGACACGCTGGGGCGAAAGATCAATCGCCACAACGCGGCATCCAGCGGCGCGGACGATCTGGATCGTCAACACCCCTACGAGCCCGGCACCGATGACTGCGACAGTTTCGCCAATGCCGACGTCGGCCTGCCGAAAACCTTGCAGCGCGATGGCACCAATCGTAGTTAAGGAGGCCGCAGCCGTAGGCACCTGCGAGGGGATGTGTGCCGCGAGATTGCGCGGCACAAAGTTGATCTCAGCATGGTTGGCGTAGGTGCCTCCGCCGCAAGCGACGCGATCACCCGCGCGGAATTCGTGCACGCCTTCCCCAACCGAAATTACTTCGCCTGCGCAGCTATATCCGAGAGTCGTCAGTGTATCCAGTTTAGCGTGCACCTTATCGTACGCGGCTCTCACTCCGTTCTGCCGCGCGAACTCGAAAACTTGTTTGACGAGATCGGGACGTGCTTTCATCTTGGCGAGGAGCGACTTCGAACTCAACTCGAGAGTGGCGCGCTCAGTACCGGCGCTGATTGCTGAATATTGCGTGCGCACCAGGAGCCCACCAGGTCGCAGCTCCGGCGCAGGAACATCGTACGTGGATACCTCCCCTGATTTCCTATCCGTCAAGAGTGCTAGCATAAGTTCCTCTGCTTCGCATAGTGCGTGTGCGAATTTGCAGCGTGCAGTTCAGGATTTGGTTCTAGCGAACGACTTGCCATTATGTGTGACTCTCCCGGCGGAGTACTGTTCACTTAGCATGGCGTAACTCTCACCTCAAGGTATGCGCCAGATCGCCATCCCGGTTGCCATTTGCAGGACCGCCTCAGCTCCACGTTTGGCAGCGCTCTTCCCCGCGCTGTCGGGTACAAACACGACGTCGTCTGGTTGGAGTTGCAGATCAGGAGCCTTTGCGGCCAGAATTTTCTTAAGCTCGAGTGGGACATCCTTTGGGCCCTCTGGGGTCTTGCGGATGAGCTTGGCCGAATTCAGAGCCGCGTTCGGGTTGGTGCCCTGAGCAAGGGCGATGGCCTTCAAAACCGTAATATCGTTGCCATTTTCCATGATGAAACCACCGGGCTGGTGGACAGCGCCGACGACGTAAACGACACCCGCCTTGCTTACGACAATTGTGTCACCGGGTTCGACGGTGACGTTATTCTCCATCGACTCCGGTGTGCCAGTCACAAGAGGTACCCGAACCGGGTGCTGCGGATCATTGCGGCGCGTAATCAGCACATACCGGCCAGCTTTAGGTGTGGTGCCGCCAGCGGTGGATATGACGTCGTACAGCTTCCTCGATCCCAGCAAAGGATAAATACCGGGCTTCTGTACCTCGCCCAGCACCGAGATCCCTTGCGTCGCATACTCCTTCTCGAAAACTGTAACGTGCGGATCATTGAAGAGGCCCTTTTCACTAAGCTTGTGTTCAATTAGCAATTGAGCCTGTTCGACTGAGAGTCCGCTCACGGCCACGGCGCCGAGCATGGGCAACGAAATCTCGCCGCCAGAATTAACGCGCACATCGCTTTTGAAATCAGGCATGCCGTACAGGCTGACCTCGAGCAGATCACCGGCACCTATCAGCAGAGCCGGCGGAGAACCGATACTGCGTGCCACAACAGGCGTGGTCTGAGGTGCAGACGGCGGCGCCTCTGGGCGAACTTCTTGTGAACCGACACGGTCCTGGGCGAAGCCATAGCCCAACGGCAGTGCTAAGATCGCAAGTGCGGCGAGAGAAATGGATTTAGACTTCATAGGAACCTCCATGGATCAGGCTCAACAACAGAAGCTGCACCACCTCAGGATTTTGGTCCGTTCCAATGCGGCAGGCCCCAAGAGCAGCCATCGGCAACTGTTGGGTGCCTCGCAGATATTTGCGACGCACACTGCCATGCAACGGAAAACGACCGATCAGCAGCGGACGGTTTTCGACGAATCGATCCCCCGCGGTGGTATTCCGAGTGTCCACGACAATTTGCGATTCGCTCACAATTCATCAGCGAGAAACAAAAGGAGATTTGAAAGCGTTACACGCCTTCGCCGATGTGTTTCGGCTGGTCCTGACCGTAGTAGCCGTAAAAGTATCTGAAATCTGACGAGTCCAGCTCTGCGCCATTCAGCACGAAGCCCGTAAGGGGCGCGCGGACCGTGTGGAGCAAATCCTGAGCGCGTAAGAACTCAGCTTTTGTGACGTGACCAGAGCGGATGACCAGGATCACCGAATCCGCCTCGACCGACATGCGAACCGCGTCGGTCATCGCCAGTACGGGCGGCGTGTCGATAATGATGTGGTCGAATTGCTCCCGCCAGCGTTCTACTAACTCCTTGAAGCCGGAGACCAGTAATTCGGTATCCTCCTGCAGGTTAATTGGCCCAGCCGGTAGGATGTAAAGATTTGGTACATCAGCGCAGCCGACTACAAGCTCATCGAATGCGGCGGTCTTCCTGAGTAGCGCACCCAAACCGGTTTTAGCACTCAATCGCATGGCGCGGTGGACGCTGGGGCGCCGGAGGTCAGTATCGACGAGTAGCACACGCCTACGCATCCGCGCGAGCACAATCGCCAAGTTCGTGCTGACTGTGGTCTTACCATCCCCTGGAAGGGCGCTCGTCACCAGGATCACCGCCGGGTGAGTCCGGTGCGAAAGCAAGATGGACGTTACCATGGCTTTGTAGGATTCCGCGGCCAGCGACATGGGCCGAAGGGAGCTTACTAACTCCGGTTTCACGCTGGCGTCGACTTCATTGAGTTGGCGGGACGCGCCATTCTTGTTCTTTGCCCCCAGCAGCGGCACAGCGCCAAGCGAAGGCAGGGCCGACGCAATAACTGCCTGCTCCAGAGTGTTAATCTTTTCGTTCATCTTCTCCAAACCGAATGCCATCAACACGCCACCGAAAACCCCTAACAGGAGAGAAAGCGCAAAGTTCCGCGGAATATTCGGCTCGGCAGGCCGTCGCGGCGGTCTGGCAGGGTCGACAATCCAGATGTTGCTCGATTTCAAGCTAGATGAAATGCTCACTTCTTTCTGTTTCTGCAACAGATCCTCGTAGAGCTTCCGGTTTGTTTCGAACTCGTGCTTCAGGATGTTGCCCTGGATCGCATTTGCGCTCAGCTTGTCCGCCGCCTGTTTCTGTGCTTCCAGCGCATACCGCAGCATGCGCTCGCGTTGCATCGAGCTTTTGTAATCATAGGTTATCTGCTCACCGATTCTGCTGACCTCAGCATCCACCGACTGCCGCGCCTGAGCAATTTGCTTCGACAGTTCGCCAATTTTCGGATGTGCGGGGCCTAGCTGAACCGACGCTTGCGCCATCTGGTTTTCCAGATCGGCCCGTTGTGCGCGCAGTTTTGTGATGAGGTTGTCAGGCCCCAGTTTCGCAATCAGTTCCGGCTGCCCCAAACGCGCCAATCGGTAGCTGACCTCTTTCTGGACCCGGTCGGCTTCCGCTGCAGTGAGTTCCCTATTCAGGTCGTCCAGCTTTGCAGTCACAATGTTCTGCTTATCGTCCAAGCCAAAGATTCCATTTTCTTTCTGGTAATTGACCAGCGTCTGTTGCGATTCTTCAACCTTAGACTGCAGTTCCTTCAGTTGATTCGCGAGGAACTCGGAAATCTGCGTGCTAGCCTGGAACTGACTCTTATAGAATTGATCTAAATAAGCGTTGGCTAACCCATTGACGGCATCGGCCGCCAGCTTTGCATCCGAGTTTCGGAATTGAATCTCGATGAGACGTGTGCCTTTCACCTTAGAGATCGTGAGGTTTTTGTGAAACGATTTCACCAGTCGATCTTCGTTCCCCGACTGCTCCGCTCGACCGGCAAACTTCGGATTCTTATCGAGGTGGAGATCGTTGATGACCTGCATGGCCAACGCGTCGGTCTCCAGGATGCCGATCTGCGTGTCAATCGCGGCACGGTCTTCTGGATCTTCCAATAGCGACGTATCAACGCCCTTGAAACCCAGCACGCCAGTGTCATTTTCGCGGTGAAACACCACCCGCCCGATTGCTTCGTATTGCGGTTTCATTAGGAACGATGCAACTACGACAACCGTAACAACAACAAGCGTAAACGCGGCGACCGTCCACCCGCGGCTCCGGATGATTCGCCACAGACTTGCCGCGAACCTTTCCTCCGGCGCGTATCCCACCGACTGGGGGTAGCGGTTGGGTAGCTCTGGCTTAGACCTTCGCGCACCTCGGGTGGGAGGCTGGACCGCCCCGGAATCTTGCACGCCTTGGTTCATCAGTTCAAAATTCCTGCTCATTGCTCTTCGCCTTGACGCCGGCTGGCAGCGTCCGAGTTAAATGACGATCTGGGGGTGCTCCTCAGCTTGGGGTATTCTTCCATTGTGCCGGTCGAATCTCCTGACCGCGTAAGGTTATTCACAGATCCCCACGCTAAGTCATATGGACTCGTTTCAAAGGAAATCATTTAACACCCTGTTCGGGGAAAGAGAATCGGGGTAATAAAGGCATTCAATGTAGTACAAATCTTGAAAGCTGGATCGGGTAAATACCTGTTTCTGGTAGCTGCATTCGCCCCTTTATACTTCAAACTAGCTCGTACGCCAGCCGACGGCCGTGAAGAACGGCATACGCAACCCGCGCCTTATCCTTTTCCGGTCCTTCGATCACCCACTTGTTTCCCCGACGGGCCAGCTTCATCTGGCTCCGCGCTCGCCACCACTGGTTGACTTCTCGTGGAAGGGCAATCCAGATCGTCCCCTCCGACCGCAAATCAGCAAGATAGGCCAGCAGCGATTTGTATGTATCTCGTGTCCGTGGTTCCAAAATATAGTCCGGGTGAGCGATGAAGCTGGCCAGTCCATGCTTCTCCATAATCTGGGCAATTTGGCGTTTCCAATGGTCGATCGAATACTGTTTGAGGATATAAAAAAGGGAATAATCCTGGGTCGTAGTGACGGGCAACTCCAAGATCTTGCCGATGAAGTAGGGCATCACGGTGCAGCAGCCACCGCGTTGTGGATCCAGATGTGCGACATTAGGCACGGACATGTCGTAGGAAAATTCAAGCGCTCCGTACCAGGCAAGATTGCGATAAAGTGCACCTGAGCGAAACCCGTGCGCGCCAAGCGCACGGCCGTACTGGTTAATGCGGCGTGCCCGATCGAAGAACTTGGCCTCGCTGGCAAACAGCCGTCCGTCGTGGTTCAGATCGTGAACATTCACTTCGAAACCTCTCCAACGGATGCTCTGAATAAACGACGGACTGAGGGTGTACCGTTTCTCGGGAATCAGTTGAAAAGAGCTTCTTATGCCAAAGTTTTCATCGATGTCCATCAGTGCCGGACAGAAATCACGACCTTTGACGGCTTCCACGTCGTGAGTAACAACCGCGCAACTTGAAAATCCCTCGGGCCAAAACCAGATAAACGGCACTTTACCATCGTGGGCCTGCACGCAGAGGCGGAGCATTGTCTCGTGCACCTGCTCGACGGTTCGGTCGACGGGCCAGCGCGGAAAAGGAATCGACCGCCAATCGGCAAGTCTAAGTTTTTGGAGGTGCCGGCGGACGCTCACACCCAAAATCGGCCGTGCAAGGTAGTACAGCTTGTTGGCGAGTCCTCCAGAGAGGAACGAGTGTCTTCGTGAGCTGCCGCAATAGCACTCAAAACGGAGATTGTTAACGACCTGGTCGGGATCAAAAGACAGGCGTACCGCTCCGTCTTCCACCGCGGCATCGTTCAGAGCGTCGTGGAGTTCTCCTTCGGGGTTGTTGTGTACCTCCCCCTTGCTGATAGAACCATAACAGATCGCTTCGGGTCCAAAACGGAAATGGCCCAAATGACGCGACGGTTCGCCGTCTAGAAAACAGCTGGCGAACTGTTCGGGACAGCGATAGTAATCGACGAATGTTCGATTCATTGGTTGGAGCTTGAGAATCGGAAAGCCCGATGATTGAAGCCGGACGAATCCCCCCTGTGCCGTCCCGCCCGAGAAGGACCTGCCGCTACCATCTTGGCGCCTTATATTCTTGGGTGAGGAGGTTCATCCTGCAGAGTATCCGTCTCAGTGTTCGCCTTTATGTCCCCTCCGGGCTGCGGGGCACTGCGACTCTCTGCGGCGCACGCGTAATCGGCCGACCAACCACGGCGCGACGGGCAAGTACCACGGACTTGGCCACCGCACGCGCGGCGAAATCGGCTCCCGCAACGAAACGCATAAGCGGGCCGTAGCTCCGTGCCGCCGGCGCACCCAGGAAGTGCAGGCCGGGAACTGAGGATTCAAAGCCTCGCCCGAGGACTGGGCATCTGTCGATAAGGCGGAGCGCAGATACTAACGTATCGGAAAGAAATTCATACTTTCTCACATCGACGCGATAGCCAGTGGCCATCAACACGTGATCTACGAGTCCATGGGAGCCATCGCTCAGCTTGAGTTCCACTTGGTTTCCGCGGACCGCCGCCGAAAGCACGGCGAGGCCGGTGGAGATGGTCACATCGCGCAACCGAGGTTTCAGCCACCCCACACCGTTAGGACGAATTGACTTGACCCACCAGGAGTTCTGAAGTGAGCGCGGAAGCAGTCGGTAGAGATTGGGCCGTGCAACAGCATGACTTATGAACGCCGGCCCGACGTCTGGCCAAGCGTAGAGAACCGCACCGACGGGCCGGAACGTATGCAGCCACGGGCGTTGCCAGGTCCACTGAAGGGTGTTCTCTCGAACCACCAGTTCAACTTCTGCCTGGCATTCGTGCAGGAGAGCTGCCGACTCGAGAGCGCTCTGCCCACCACCGATCACCACAACTCTCTGCCCGCGAAAGCGAGTCAAGTCCCGCTGCTCCGAGGAATGCGAAGCCAGGTCCCGGGGGATGCCCGCAAACTGCGGAGGTCGCACAGCAAACGGTCCGATCCCTCCAGCGATGACGACGCGCCCGCATCGCACAACTTCTCCATCCGCCAATACCACGCGGAAGCCCGCTGTGTTCTTTTCGATTTCGACAACCTTTCGCTGCTCGAGGTTGGGAACGGCACGGGACTGAAACCAGCGACCGTAAGCCACGAAGCGCTCGATGGGGATGGGCCGACTCACACGCACGCTGGTCGCAGTTTGAAATGCGTCGATCGTCAGCGACCTGGCGGGATCAGACAATTGGGATGCTTCCCAAGGAGATCGCAAGCACATGCCCTCGGGCATATTGCGATCCCAAAATGACATGGTCTCACCAAAGACACGGACGTTCACTCCGCATGCATTCAAATGCGCGGCCGCCGACAATCCGTAAGGGCCAGCCCCGACAACCACCACGTCAGATGTCCCTTTCAACTGTGCACCTCCATAACATCAATTTTTCCTGACATGGGAATGGTGCCCATGTGTCAGCACCCGTTCGTCGGGCAGTTGAACCTGAACTCTTACTCCTACAATGAGGGATCGACATCACTCGACGGCCTTCGCAATCTCGGTTTCTGACGCCCCAGAGCTGCGGCCTAAGCGGAACCCTGAATGCTGCTGTGTAGTACCAAGCGCTCCGTGCAATTGGGCATTCGTTCATGCGATCCTGCCACCGCTAAGGACCCTCTTGCCGACTAAGTACGCAAGAAGTGGAACTTCAAGAACCCCGGGCAAGGGATCATCTGATGCGTAAATTGCCGGGGCCACCGGTGGCCGGATGGAGCGTAGGTATTCGCGCAATGACAGGCGGCCGTGAAGGACTTCGCGGATCGCCGTGGGCACATCAGTGCTCATCCGCACCCAACGCACACCAACCGCTGCCTTCGTCGCCGGTATCGGTTCTCCGATCGTCAGGAGCCACAACAGATACGGATAGTCGACCCCCGCAGGCCCACAGAGACTGTGCCAGCCCCAAACACGTGGATTGATGTCCAATAGCTTAAGCTTTCCGTCACGCGGATCTCGTTTGAATTCAACTTCCACGATGCCTGTGTATCGCAGCGTCTCGATGAGGCGAACCGCGGTCGCTGATGTTGTTGGGTCGTCGACCGTCTCAACGAAAGTGCTGGCACGCCCAAAGTCCATGGGAATCTGCCGGGCCCGCCTCGCAGTAAGTGATGCGATTGGCCGTCCGCCTTTGCACAGTGCCGTGTAGGAAAACTGCGATTCCCCTCCGCCAGGAATGAGTTCCTGAATCATCAAAATACCTGGGTCAACGAGCGTCTTCGCCTCGTCGTACCGCGCGAGGAGTTGCTCTCGGGTATCAACGCGCCATGCTTTCGAAGCTGTGAACCGATTGAAGCTGCTGCGATAAGCAGGTTTAAGAATGACCGGGTAGGGGTATTCGCTCGCCGCCACCTCGTCGCGGTTCGCAGGGTACATCGTCCATGGACGGTCTACACCTACTCTGTCGGCGAGCCGGTAGCTGAGTCGCTTGTCATACGACCATTTCAGCGCATCCCATGGTGGGGTCGTAAGTTGAAAGTATTCGCCAAGCGTTTGATGGTGACGGGCAACCAGGGCGGCACCTTCGTCACCGGTGGGAAACAATAACCAATCTCGGATATTTTCACGCTCAGCCAATTGGACAAGGAAGTTGACATTTTCTTCCTCATCTTGACTGGGCCAACTTAGCGTTCGACGGTTATAACGGGACATTGTAGCGAGCAATTGATCGCCGTGCTTGAGTACCCACACGGGGATTCCGTGGCGCCCAAGGCTGCGCACGACCGCGAGCCCACGATAATCTGCGTCCATAACCAAGGCCCCGACGCAGCAGCTCTTCGAAGATGCCAATTCCGAGGGGGTCGAAGTCGGCCTTACGTCCAAATCCACTGCTATAGCTTCGCTCATTTTTTTGGACGCTTGCTTGGTGTCAATGCTAACCAATATGGCGGTACAGCATTCGGCCACTAGCCGTCAGCAATCGATCTGGCATGCAAGCGAAAATCGGTCCCGCAAATTTGAGCTTTCGCTCCCACTGGCCGCGGCTAGGCGTACCCCAGCGTGGGAGTCGCCAATACGTTAGTTCGGCACGTTCCGAGCCCAAACGATCCTTAAACGTAATCAGCCCTTTGTTGTCGCAATCTGTGCGGCCGAAGTCAAATTTCTGGACTCCATCATCCTTCGCATCCTGAATTGCGTTCCAGAACAAGAACGGCATGGCGCCCAAATTATGAGCACTCGCGTCGGAGCCGCCATATTTGTAGACCATGGCGTCGCCGTGCCGCAGCGTCATAATGCTGGCGATAGGACGATCCGCTTTCGATGCAACACGTATTTTGAGTCGGTCGCCAAGGCACGTAACGAGCTTACGAAACCAATCGATGGGCTGCGGCGGCGCTCTGTGTCGCCTGCGCGTCAAGACGAAGAGGTGATAGAACTCCCTCAGAACTAGTTCTGATCTTCCTTCTTGGTAAGCCAAAGCCTCGCGTTCGGCACGTCGAATCTTCCTCTGAATCGAATCCTTTTGAAATCTCCGAAAAAGCTCCTCGAGAGTCGGGCTGAGAGCCAGCGTGTGGAAGCAAAACGATTTGTCTTTCTGCAATCCAGCTTCTTCCAGCGCGTTTCCACTCAGAGGGCGGAGCTCAACGTAGTTGAACTTTTCTCTCTTGAGCGTGCATTGTAGAGAACTTAGAATTTCTTTGTACTCCCCGGGACTCTCTACGAGAGGTTCGCAGTGATCGGCAAAGGGCAAAGAAACCATCCTATCGCCGGTCAACCAACTGTTGATACGACAAAAGACGATCCCATTTGTAATCGGAACCGCCGGAGCGGAAGTTGTGTAAACGACCGGCTCATACCCATAGGTACGGCGGAGCGCTTCCAGCCATCCAGGTGTATGAAAAATCGAGGCCCGCGGATGACTTTCGACAAAATCTGTCCAGCGAGAATCGTTCAGCGGATTCAGCGTATAAACGGACAAGGCAAACCTCGCATTTACGCTATGACTAGGCGCAAATGAATCTGGTCAATGCTGGCGGAGCATCCGGAGGTTTCTGATCAGTCGGCTTTTTCACATCGCTGACTGCAGCCCGCCGTGGCCGGCAGAGGCCCTCCAGGGCTTTCAAGAGGCCGTCGTCTAAGCGTTTCATTGCCAGGTTGGATGCGTCAGCATGCTTTAGCCAGAGCTGCGGAATACTGAGTTTCTGAATATGTCGCTGGCATACCCGCTTCGCATAAGAGCGTGGACATTGCGAGAAGCATCCAGGCCTGGGCCCATCTCATGTATGGGATGCGGATGGTGCAGAAGCGCAGGACGCGATAGTAAAAGAAGCCCCGTTCATCCCACATGTGTTTCATGGCCCATTGCAACACCAAACGCGCCAATTCGACATTGCTCGGGTCGAGGTCTTTGAGCGCGAGAAGCGTGATGATGCTTTGAGCCACACAATGAATGTCCACGGGGTACGTGCGATTATGAAAGTATCTGGGCGCGCCGTCCTCGCGGAAAAAGTGTTTTCGGTAAAACTCAAGCCCACCCTCGATGCACGACTCAAACTCGATTGTCCCGGTATAACGACCAATGGAGCGTAGCGCGCACAAGTTGTAGCCAGTATGGAAGTTGTCAATCCATTGTTGTGAGGGCCCCTCCCCGTAATCCCAAGAGCCATCTACGTGCTGCTTGGTGGCTGAGTAGCGGGCAACTCTAAGGGCTGGACCAAGGAATTTCAGTTCGCTGGTGTGATGGTACACACGGCATAACAAGGCCGCACCAAGGAAATTCGCGTTCGGTACCTGATTCCGAAGACTGCGAAGAGGATAGCTGAAACCGGCGATCGATTTGCCGTCGGTCCAATAGAGTTCGTCCAGGACGTACTCGGCTGTGCTCACCGCCATGTCCAGACATCGGCGATCCTTGTATTGTTCATAAGCATCCAGAAGCGCGTTAGCCGCGAATACCGTACACACTAGGTTGGGTGCCCCCCGCGGCACCACTATCGTGCGCGTCTGCCACGGAAAACTGTATCCCCAGCACCAATAACGAATCCCTAGCGACCGAAGCGCGATCAGCCGTTCGATCATCGGTTCGACAAGGTCAGCGGCCTTAGCCACTCCAATTCGCGAGAGTTTTAGGAATGCCGAGAGAAAAAGGGCAATGGCTTTGGGGTTTTGTGTCTTAGGAATATGCAACAGACGCCGAAGGTCAATCGGGCTTCGCTTTAAAAACTGGGTCAGAACCAGCCGAGGAATTCTCGAGTCGAGAAACGGCAGGGCAGCAAGAACCTTGCTGTTAGCGGCGTCGTACGGGTCGTAACCCGCCCAATCGTTGGCCTGACAAAAGGCCAAGAGCTTCAGCGTCTTGGCTTCCAAGTGTTTGTCCATAGACATCAATTGGATTAATGGTGGGTTAGGGGCAGGAGCATTGATCCCTAACCGGCAAAGCCTGGGAGACAAGAGACTCTCGAGCGGAAGGTTCTTCGTAGTGTCTGCGGACCAAGGTATCAATGATGCGTGCCGCAGCCCGTCCATCCCAGTGCTTTGGCACGCCGTTTTCCCGATTCCTGCTTAACTGTCGACGGATCGCATCCTTAATGGCGTCTGTTCTTGTTCCCGCAATTGTATTGGTGCCGCTCTCGACAGTAACTGGCCTCTCCGTGTTTTCTCTGACTGTGATGCAGGGAATCCCAAGAATCGTCGTTTCTTCCTGGATGCCTCCGGAGTCGGTCACGACGAGTGAGGCGTGTTTCATCAAGCAAAGGAAGTCCAAATAGCCCAACGGGTCGGTCAGGATTATGCCGTCGCGCCTGTTTCCGGAACCTTGCGCAATCCCTTTGTCCGTGTTTGCACTGCCATTGCGGCCAAAGGCTAAGCCGAATTCCCCGATTCGTCGACGGGTTCGAGGATGCACGGGAAAGACGATAGGGCAATCCGTTGCGAGTTCCTCCAGCCCCGCAATGATGTTCAGAAAGACATCGCGATTGTCCACATTGGATGGGCGATGTAACGTCAGGAGCGCATATCGGATGACAGAGCTGGCCCCTCCGTTTTTCTCTGCATGGCGCACAAGCGTTAATTTCTCCAAAATAGTCGACGCGTCAGCTTTCTCCCTGAAATTCAGGAGAGAATCGATCATGGTATTACCAACGAACTGGATCTTATCGAGCGACACGCCTTCATTTCGGAGATTCCGAATCCCGCTCTCTTCCGTCACGAAGAGCAGATCAGAAACATGATCGGTAAGAATACGATTTACCTCTTCGGGCATCGACCGGTCGAAGGAACGCAATCCCGCTTCTACATGGGCGATCACCGGTCTGGAAGCATGTGAGCCAAAGGAGATTTTGGAGGTGACCAAGGCACAAGCTAGAGTCGAATTAACATCGCCAACGACTACCACGACGTCAGGTTTCTCCGCCAACAACACTTCTTCGAACCTCTTCATGATCTCCGCAGTTTGGACTGCATGCGATCCTGAACCTATACCGAGATGAATGTCTGGCTTTGGAAGGTTAAGATCGCTGAAGAAGGACCCGGACATGAACTCATCGTAATGTTGGCCAGTGTGGACGAGGATATGTCGGATCGTTTCGCCTTGTGGTTCCGGGTGGTCGGCCGAATCTGCGAACCGCCGCCCATTATGTTCTTGGATCGCCGCGATAATCGGCGCCGCCTTCATGAAATTGGGACGCGCGCCAACAACAATAAGAATCTTCATCACTCGAGCCTTAGACGGCAGCATTTTGTGATCTCACCGCTCCATTGGAATTCGCTCAGTGGGCACTTCCATGCGGTTCGAAACCGAGGGTTGCGACTCAGCACTCGCCACAATCTGCTCCACAATGCTGTCTAAAGCGACAGAGTGTCTGTTTTGCGGCGTTGCCGGACGCTCTCTCCGCACCAGCAAGATCTTGGTACGCAAATCTTCACAGCCCTCGATCAAGACGAGCCGGCCAGTCCTGCTCAGGAATTGATCGACGGCACCAATCTTGCCACGAAAGATGCTGTAAACAGGGACGCCGAGGGCCGCGGCCTCCCGATTCATCGTTCCCCCTGCGCTGATCACTAAGTCCGAGTTCCAAATTAGGTTGAGGCCATCCACGACTCTCTCGGGCATTCGCATCTTGCCGTTCGAGAAAAGGTTCCGCCAACGTTTCCTTAAGCAAATCGCCTGTTTTTCATTCCGCGGAAGTGTCACAAGCTTCACTTCAGGCTTCTTGCTGAGAAACTCGACTGCTGCATCGAACAGTTCATCACTCTGCGGATTGTGATAGTGCGCTTCACTCGCTGGCGGACGCATGGTCACGACCAGGTCATCTTCCTGGAGTCCGAATTGGGACCTGATACTCGGGTCCGGAACGAACCGAGGAGCATAGACGTCTTCCTTGATACCTGGGTATTTCAGGTTTCGACTCGGACTCCATGGCAGGTTCCCGTCCGGAATCACTTCCGGCCGCATGTGCCAGGTGGGGTAGATGAAAATCCAGCCCGTTGCAAATTCATAATCACCTAGGAAAAAAGACGGAATCCTGCAAAGCGCGGACGCAATCAATTGCGAGCGCGAGCAATGGGAAACGGCAAGATCGGGCTTTTCCCTCAGAATCGTGGGGATCAACTGCAATGCTCGAAAACACAACCCTGCAACCTTTCGGATTTTGCTTCTCCCAGAGTGATGGCCGATCAGTTTGTACTTCAGATGAAAAAGATCTGCAAGCTCGCGCACTTGAAAACAATCGCGCGCCGTAACAAGGACCGAATAATTGCGCTTCTGGAGTTCTTCGATGATGGGAGCAAAAAACGGAACGTGAGGCGAGTTATCCAAATCGATCCAGATCTTTCGCTTGGCAGCCATTGCTCGGCATTTCTCCGTCTTTGCCGGTGTCGGGTCCGCCGCTAATGCCTGTGCAGGGTCTTCGAGCTTCATATCGGAACTCAAGTTTCGATTCCTCACGGAACAAAAATCGTCTCAGTCAGCACAACCTTCAGACACAACTGACCCGAAATTCGGATTCCGGCTGCCGACAGCTTCTCCGGCAAGTGATTTGACCACCTCTTGAACGATTTGTTTCTGCTGGTAATGTTCGAGCTGCGGATACATTGGCAGCGACAGGATTTCGGCCGCCGCCGATTCCGTGACCGGAAAATCTCCTTCTTTGTGCTCCAAGCTTGCATAGGCCTTTTGAAGGTGGAGAGGTGTCGGGTAGTGAACCTGGGTCATGATGTTGGCTTTTGCGAGATGCGCCTGAAGTTGACCCCGATTCTTAACACGGATTACATAGAGGTGGTAGACGGCCTTGGTTTGGGGAGATTCGTAGGGCAAAACAATTCCGTCAATGTGCGATCGAAACAACTCGTCGTACCAGCGTGCAATTGTGCGACGTCTTTGGTTCCACCGCGGTAAATGCTTGAGCTTGGCCTGCAAAATCCCTGCCTGGATGGCATCCAATCTGCCGTTATAGCCTTCTATTTCGTGGCGATACTTTTGCAGTTGGCCATGGTCGCGCAGCATGCGAACCATTCCCGAGAGTGTTGAATCGTTTGTCGTAACTGCTCCCGCCTCCCCGCAAGCGCCCAAGTTCTTTCCAGGATAGAAACTGAAAGCTCCCGCCACACCCATCGACCCCGCCTTCCTCCAGCGATTCTCCCTTCGAGAAAAGTAGGTTGCCCCGTGAGCTTGACAAGCGTCTTCGATTACAAACAACTTGTGTCGCTCCGCGAGCTCCAGGATGGGATCCATGTCCGTCATCTGGCCGTACAAGTGCACCGGAACAATCCCGGTGACGGGACTCTGCGTCTTCCGGTTCACTAGTTTCCCCGTCGCGCGGTCGAGGCAGCATTGCATTTCAAGGTATTCGTGGAGCTTTCGCGCATCCATGTTGTAAGTGCGCTCCTCAACATCCACGAAGTCCGGCCGCGCGCCGGCCTGGGAGATCGCCTCTGTGGTCGCAATAAAAGTGTTCGGAACTGTAACAACAGTATCGCCCGGCTGCACTCCGGCGGCGATCAGAGCAAACCGCAGTGCGTCTGTGCCGTTCCCTACACCCACGCAATATTTGGCTTCGCAAAACTGCGCAAACTCTTTTTCGAACTGTTCAACCATCGGTCCGCCGACGAATGCGGCGCTCTTCAGCGCCCTTCGGAAGACCGAGACCAGTTCCTCTTCAAGTTCTAGGTGAGGGGTCGCCAGATCTAAGAAAGGAATTCTGCCGGTGTCGTTTATGACGCTACCCTCAGTTCTGGAGCGATCAATCGACGCAACTTTGCTGGATTCCCAGCCACGATGGCATTGTCAGGCACGTCGTGAGTTACCACACTACCTGCCCCGACTAGAGCATTTTCGCCGATGACCAGATTCGAAAGAATCGTCGCACCGGAACCAATAGAGGCACCCTTTTTCACCAGCGTTGGTTCTACTTTCCAATCCTTTTCGGATTGGAGCTCGCCTTCGGGAGTGGTGGCACGGGGATAAGCGTCATTGATGAAGGTTACGCCGTGGCCCACGAAAACATTGTCTTCAATGGTTACCCCTTCGCAAACAAAACTATGGCTTGAGATCTTGCAATTCTTGCCGATTCTGGCGTTCTTTTGAATCTCTACGAAGGCGCCTATCTTGGTGTGGTCGCCAACTTCGCAGCCATAGAGATTGATGAATTTAGAGAGCTTCACATCTTTTCCTACTTGCACATCGGGAGCGATACAGTGGTACTTGTTCATAGTGAGATGGCTCTTCCTCGTCCTTTCAGCGATTGGTCGGCGGCTTCCAGAATCTTGACCACCCGCAAACCTGCTGCTCCATCATTGATTGGTGTTCGGTCGTTCAGTATGCAGTCGATGAAATATTCAAGTTCGACTTTCAGGGCCTCAGTCTGGTCGATTTTTGGCGCGCAAACATCTCCAGAACGGTAACTCACCAGCAAATCATAGACACCTCGCCCATTAGTCATTTGTACGCCTTTATCGTAGACTTTGATTTTTTCATCGGCCTCGAGATCATTCCACACCAGCATCTTCTTCTCGCCACCGATCAGAGTCTTTCGAACCTTGACGGGAGAAAGCCAGTTCACATTGATATGTGCGATTACGTTACCGGGAAAGTAAACGGTAATGAAAGCTACGTCCGCCAGACCGTTCAAATGCCTACCACCCGTTGCAACGACGGCCTCCGGTTTCGCCCGGATGATGTAATCCATAACGGACAAATCGTGGGGCGCAAGGTCCCACACGACGTTTACGTCATGCTGGAAGAGGCCAAGGTTCACCCGGGTTGAATCAAAGTAGTAGAGGTCCCCCAAGGTACCGTCCTCGACGAGCTCCCGGATCTTCCGCACTGCGCCACTGAACAGAAACGTGTGATCCACCATGATTTTGAGTCTGTTCCGGTCCGCCAACTGGATTAGCTCCTCGGCCTGCCGCGGCGTCGAGGTGAACGGTTTTTCGACAAAGACGTGTTTGCCATTTTGCAAAGCGG
>Ga0137418_10000023_pt1 | contig 36716 bp, 38 predicted proteins | sample CZODoug3_1_2_16f_FD_122242 | JGI IMG/M metagenome (GOLD analysis project Ga0137418, IMG submission 122242) | Vadose zone soil fungal communities from Angelo Coast Range Reserve, California, USA - CZODoug3_1_2_16fungal (Hybrid Assembly) | ecosystem: Environmental > Terrestrial > Soil > Vadose... | reverse complement strand
GCGCCGCGTACTCCTTGAGGCGGCGCACAAATTCCTGCGGCGTCTTCGCGTCCCGCAGATTCACGGACGCGAGCTGAAAACCGCCGTCGATGAAGTGCGTGTGGGCGTCGGCCAGCCCCGGGAGCACGAGGCCGCCGTTCGCCCGCAGGATCTCGGTCTTGGAGCCGACATAGCGTGCGATCTCCGCCGAGTCACCGACGGCGAGGATCTTGCCGTCGGCGATGGCAACCGCTCCAGGCTGACCACGACCGGTGGAGAGGCCGGTCCACACGGATCCGCCGGTGATGACGAGGTCCGCTTTTGGGCTACATCCTGCGACGAGGGCGAGAAGTACGAGAGGGCGTGGATTCATGACGGAAAAACTACAGATGCGACGGAAGGACGGAAGGACGGAACGAGCCGAGCTCTGTTGCTCCTACTTCCGTCCTTCCGTCTTTCCGCCGCCTCACTTAGCATTCGCGCATGACGCTCAAAGGCAAGCGCGTGCTCTTTTTTGCGGCTCCCCTCTACGAAGATCTTGAGTTGTGGTATCCCAAGATCCGCCTCGAAGAAGAAGGGGCTGCGACCATCGTGGCTGGAATGGGTGAGAAGACGTATCAAGGAAAGCGCGGCTATCCGGTCACCGTCGATACCGACGTCGATAAGATCGAGGCGGGAGACTTCGACGGGCTGGTGATCCCCGGCGGGTTCGCGCCCGATCAGCTGCGCCGCTCCGACAAAGTGTTACGGCTCACGCGCGAGATTTACCAGGCCGGCAAACCGGTGGCGTTCATCTGCCACGCAGGCTGGGTACCGATCTCGGCGAAGATTCTCAAGGGCAAGCGCGCCACCAGCGTCCGCGCGATCAAAGACGACATGGAAAACGCGGGCGTCGTGTGGGAGGACAGCGCGGTGGTGGTGGACGGTAATCTCATCTCTTCGCGCACGCCGGCCGACCTGCCGCAGTTCTGCAAAGCGCTGATCGCCGCGTTACGGCAGGGGCCTCAAGACTAGCCCGCTCGGCACCTTCGGAATGAAGTAGGTGGACTTCGGCGGCATCACGTCGCCGGCGTCGGCGACTGCAAAAACCTGATCGACCCTGGTGGGATTGAGCAGCACCGCGACCGCGGCGCCGCCACGCTGGACCATCCCGAGCGCTTCATTGGCATCGGCCACGTACCGCACGATCGGCGTCGACGTCCCGGCACCGAGAATTTCCTTCACCACGAGCGACTCTATGCGCGCGACGTCCAGGTCGCGCACCGCGGCGCTTTGCGCCAGGCTCGGCATCCGGTCAGGCAACCCGCCGGGGCGGAGTAACAGCGCGATGACGCGCGAGCGGTCGGCCACGAGACAGGCAGTGCGATCGCGGCCCAGCGACGCGAGCACAGTGACGGGATCCTGTCCTGCAGGCACTGCCTGGACGTCGAACCACTCGCGCCAACGCGGCAGCACGCGCTCCAGCTCCCGCCCCACACCAAAGATTACGCGATGGGTCGGCAATACGGCGAGACCCGGATCCTGCGCCGAGACGACGAGCGCGAGCACACGATCGGCCGCCGGGTTTTCGAGCGCGTAGGCACTCGCCGTCTCGTAGCGATGATGGCCGTCGGCGATGTAGAGGGGGGACGGGGGAAGGGGGAAGAGGGACGGGCTGTGTACGATCCAAAGACGAATTCCCACGCCATTCAGCTCCGCAGTCGCATCCGGCGTCCCTTGAGCGGCCGCCGCCACCGCATTCGCCAACGTGCGATCTCGATCGGGCGCCAGCAAGAAGATCGATTCGATATTGGTCGCAGTCGCCCGCAGCAGTGCCAGGCGATCGGCCTTGGGGCCGGCATGCGTGCGCTCGTGGGGGCGAACTCGCCGTGGCTCGTAGCCTTCCGCGGCGACGGCCGCGAACACGCCGCGCCGAGTGCGTCGTTCGCCGGTGGGTAGCGTGAAGTCCTGCGCCAGGACGTAGAGCGCCGGCTCCGCGTCGCGCCGCAACACGCCGCTGCGGCGCCAGGCGGCGAGACGCTCGGCGGCAACGCGATAGCGATCGTCTTCGGGTCGTCCCGGTGGTGCTTCCGGCAGCATCACGTGGACGATATTGTCAGCATCGAGCGCCGCTAAACGCGCTCGCTCCGCGGGATCGATCACGTCATACGGAGGCGCGATCAATCGGCTGAGCCGGGCCACGTCGGCAAACCGCTCACCCCGAAAAGGCGCAACGAGGTCAGACATGAGTTTTCGCGAGGCACAACAGGCCGTGGATCAATGGGTGGGGCAGTTCGAGCAGGGATATTTCACGCCGCTCGCGAACGTCGCGCGTCTCGCCGAGGAAGTGGGTGAGCTGGCCCGCGAGGTGAATCACCAGTTCGGTCCAAAGCCGAAGAAGCCCGATGAAGCGCCCGGCTCGATTGGCATGGAGCTGGCCGACATCCTGTTCGTCGTGATCTGCCTCGCCAACTCGCAGCGGATCGATCTCGACGACGCGTTCAAGCAGGTGATGGCCAAAGTCACCTCCCGCGACGCCGGCCGCTGGTCCAGGAAGGCTCGCTGACTTCCTCGTAGATTCGCGCGTAGGACACCAAGCGGTCCGGATCGATCGCGCCCGGCGGCGCGCCGCGGACGGCGCAGCCCGGCTCCGCCAGATGGCGGCAGTTATCGAAGCGGCATTGATCGAGATAGGGCCGGAATTCCGGAAAGCACGCGCCCAGCTCGTTGGGATCGATGCCCCAGGCGCCGACTTCCCGCAGGCCCGGCGTATCGACGACGTACCCGACGCCGGCAACGGGCACGAGCTCAGCGGTAGTGGTCGTGTGCTTGCCCGTCCGCCATTTCTCGCTGATCGCGCCGACGCGCAGCTTGAGGCCCGGCTCGAGCGCGTTGAGCAGGCTCGATTTGCCCGCGCCTGACGCACCGGTGAAGACCGAGTGCCGGCCTCGCAACAGGTCGCGCAGTGCAGGAAGGCCTTCGTCCGCTTTGACGGACGTCGCCAGCAGCTGATAGCCGGCCGTCTTGAAGCGACGCGCCAGAGTCTCCTCTATCGTGCGGTCGAGCTCGATCTTGTTCAGGACGATAGCAGCAGGAAGGCCGTTCGCTTCCGCGATCACGAGGAACCGGTCGATCATCCGAGGACTCGGCTCCGGATCACGGGCCGAGCTCACGACGATGACCTGATCGACGTTGGCCGCGACCGGCTGCGCGCGCCGCGGCCCCGCGCCGCTGCTGCCCTGCGCCGCGCGTCGCGCCAGCACCGACCGACGTGGACGGATTGCGGCGATCGTCGATCCCTCGAGCTCCACGACGTCTCCCGGTACGACGCGATCGTCGTCCTTGCGTTTGAGCTTGCCGCGCAGCGAGGCGGTGATTTCACCGGCGTCGGTGTGCACGCGATAACCGCCCGCGGTGCGCGCCAGCACGACGCCGTTAGTGAGCGGCACGGGTGACACATTCATCGAGGTGACCCTTCACTTGCTCGAGCGTCAGCGCCAGCACCGGCGCAAGCGCTTCGTCGGGTGTGGAACCGAACGCCAGGTAATCGGTCTCGAGGTGCCCGACCGGGCGTTCGCCTTCACCCCAGCGCACGAACAGGAGCGCTGCACCGTAACGGCCGGCCTCTGCCGAGTCGTCGGCGAAGGTGGCCACCGAGTAGGCCTGGCCGTCCGCCGCCCCAAACGCGGGGGGACGGCCATGGATTTGTTGGTAACCGCCTAACGTCGTGTCGTCCATTCCTTGAGGATGTTCGTGGTGATGAACGCGATGTTCGCGGGGCGTTCGGCGAGGCGGCGCATCAGATACGGATACCAATGCGTTCCGAACGGGACGTACACGCGCATGTTGTAACCTTCGCGTCGTAAACGGTACTGGAGATCGCGCCGCACGCCGTACAGCATCTGGAATTCGAATCGCTCAGCGGCAATCCCGCGCTGCTTCGTGAATGCCTTGGCGTGGTCGATGATGGCCACGTCATGCGTGGCAATGCCGGGGTAATGCCCTAGCTCGAGCAGCCGCTCCATGCACGCGACGTAATTCGCGTCCACATCGCGCTTGTCCGGGAATGCAACGTCCTCGGGTTCCTTGTACGCACCCTTACACAGTCGCACGCGAGCGCCCAACCGGATCATCGCATCTACGTCTGCTCCGGTCCGCCGCAGATAAGACTGCAGCACCACGCCGACGGCATTCCCGAATTCGGGATAGAACACGTCCGTGAACAGCTGGAGCGTCCGCGCGGTGTAGCTCGACTGCTCCATGTCGATGCGCACGAACGAGCCGTACTGCTTCGCCTTGCCGATGATGGAACGCATGTTGCTCAGGCACAGCTGCTCGTCGATGTCGAGTCCCATCTGCGTCAGCTTCACCGACACATTGGCGTTGGCTTTTGCGGTGTGAATCCGCTCCAGTACTTCGAGATACGTCTTACAGGCGCGTTGGGCTTCTTCGGCGTGGAGTACGGACTCGCCGAGCAAGTCGAGCGATGCCGAGAGGTTGCTGATATTCAGGTCATGCAGCGCCGTGATTGCTTCCTCCACCGTTTCGCCCGCGACGAAGCGCGACGCCAGCTTGCGGGCGAGGCGATTCTTCCGGACGAAACGAAAGATGCGCGGCTGCTCGCTCAACCAGAGAAAAGCGGCGCGCAACATCAGGAGTAGAACTTGGTCCCTTGGCGGGCATGCTCCTGCAACACCTCGCACGGCGTGAAGCGTACGCCATGACGCTCGGCGAGACGCTCGAGATCGGAGACCACCCGCTCGGCGCCCAGATCATCGGCGTAGCGCAGCGGCCCGCCACGGAACGGCGGAAAGCCGAACCCGAAGATCGCGCCGATGTCGCCGTCGCGGGGGTTTCTGGCCACCCCCTCACCCAGCGCGCGCGCGGCTTCATTCACCATGCCGAGCACCAGGCGCTGGAGAATCTCCGCCGGGCGCGGGCCACCGTTGGGATGCACGCCGAGCAATCCGTACACGCTCTCATCCACACCGCGCTTCTTGCCGCCCTTGTAGATGTAGAAGCCGCGGCCCGATTTGCGTCCCAGTCGCCCGGCTTTGACGAGCGCGGCGACGCCAGGTCCTGGCGCGGCGATGATGTGATCGCCATAGGCTTCCTGCATCACACCGGCGACCTTGACCGCCACGTCCAGACCTACCTCGTCGAGCAGCGTCACCGGCCCGACGGGGAATCCGAAGCGCACCGCCATGCTGTCGATGTCCTCGATCGATGCCCCTTCGGCGAGCAGGTGCCCGACTTCGTTGGGGTAGGGCGCGAGGATCCGGTTCACCCAAAAGCCGGGGCTGTCCTTCACGACGATCACGGTCTTGCCGATCCGCCGGCCAAACGCGACCGCCGTGCTGATCGTCTGCGGCGACGTGCGGGCGCCCGGAATCACTTCGAGCAGCGGCATCTTCGCGACGGGCGAGAAGAAATGCATCCCGATCACGCGCTCCGGGTCGTGCGCCGCCTCGGCGATGCGCGTGATCGGAATCGTGGAGGTGTTGGATGCGAACACGCCGTCATGGGGAAGCACCTGCTCGACTTCCCGCAGTACCTGCTGCTTGACGGCGAGGTCCTCGAACACCGCTTCGATCGTGAGCTCGGCGCGGCCGAACCCGGCATAGGCGTCACTGCCGGAGAGCAGTGCGATAAGCCTGGCGTATTCGTATTTCGTGATGCGACGCCGCTTCAGCCGATCATCGAGGATGGCGCGCGCCGCGAGAATGCCCTGCGCGACTCGGGCCAAGTCGGCGTCCTTCATGCGCACGTCGACCTCCGCCTGGGCCACTGCCGTGCCCGCGATGCCGGAACCCATGAAGCCGGAGCCGATGATACCCAGCCGGTGCACGCGCGCGGGCGGCGGCGCATTCGCGACGCCGGGATCTTTCTTGAGCTGATTCGTCGCAAAGAAGATCTGGACGAGCTTGCGGGAGACGTCGGTGACCGCGAGCTGCCCAAAGAGCTGCGCCTCGCGCTTGAGCCCTTCCGCCATTCCGTGCCGCAGGCCGTACTCGACCGCTTCGAGGGCGGCGAGCGGGGCCGGATAGTGCCCGCCGGTGCGCTCGAGCACCTGCTTGCGAGCCATGCGAACCACGAGCCGCCGTCCCAGCGGATTGCCGTCCAGCAGAAAGCCGATGAAGCCGCCCTGGCGCTTGCGCCTGGGTCGCCAGCCGCCGGCCATGCGGCGCGCGGCGGCGAGCGTGATCTCGGCGAGGATCGCGGGTGGCACCAGCTCGTCGACCATGCCAAGGCGAAAGGCTCTTGCGGCGCGTTCGGTCTTCCCGGCGAGAATCATGTCGAGCGCCGCGCGCGCGCCCACGAGCCGCGGCAGCCGCTGACAGCCGCCCGCCGCCGGCAGAATGCCGAGCTGAACCTCGGGCAAGCCGATTTGTGTCTTGGGATGATCCGTGGCGACGCGATAGTGGCAGGCGAGCGCGAACTCGAACCCGCCGCCGAGACAGGCGCCATGGATGCCGACCGCGATCGGTTTGGGAAAGCGGGCGATGCGCTCGAGCATCTCCTGACCGTCCGCCGCAAGCCGTTCCGCTTCCGCCGCCGAGCCGAGCTTGACGAACTCTTCGATGTCGGCGCCGGCGATGAAATTCTCGGCCTTCCCGGAGAAGAAGGCGACGGCGCGGACCCTGGCGTCGTCCCGTAGCGCCGCAAAGCAGGCGAGAAACTCGTCTTTCACCGCGCGGGAAATGACGTTGACCGGCTGGCTCTTGAGATCGAGGACCACGGTCGCAATGCCGTCGTCCACGTCCCAGGTGAGCGCGGGCGAAGCGAGCGGTGGGGCCATCGTGACCACTAGCGGCGCTCCAGCACCATGGCGAACCCCATGCCACCCTGCGCGCACACCGAGATGAGACCGTACTGGACGTCGCGGCGGCGCATCTCGTTGGAGAGCGTGATGACGATCCGGCCGCCGGTCGCGCCGAACGGATGGCCGATCGCGATCGAGCCGCCCATGACGTTGATGATGTCCTCGTTGATCTCCCAGCCCTTCGCCGCGAATCCCTGGAGATTCGACAGTACCTGCGACGCGAATGCCTCGTGAATCTCGATCAAACCGAGATCCTTCCATTGGATCCCTGCGCGCTCCAACGCCATGGGCACGGCAAAGATCGGCGCCTGCAGCAGTTGCCAGCCTGGATCGACTGCCGCAACCGCGTACGAACGGATGTAAGTGAGTGGCTCGTAGCCGAGCGCCCTGGCCTTTTCGTCGCTCATCAGTAGAACCGCAGAGGCGCCGTCGGTCAGGGGCGATGAATTCGCGGCGGTCACGCTGCCATAGCGGCGATCGAAGACGGGCTTGAGCTTCGCCATTTGCTCGAGCGACGTGTCGGTTCGGATGCCGTTGTCCTGCCGGACGATCTCGCCACCAGGACGCGTGGGCAGCCAGGGCACGATCTCCGCCGTGAGACGCCCATCGGCGGTGCCTTGCGCCGCCAGCTTGTGGCTGCGCAGCGCCCAGCGGTCCTGCGCCTCCCGCGAAATGTGATTCTCCTTGGCCATCTTTTCCGCCGACTGGCCCATCGATTCACCGGTGGACGGCTCGGCGATGGCGGGCGAGACTGGCACAAGATCGCGTGGCCGGATTTTGGCGAACGTCTTGATACGGGCGCCGAGCGACTTTGCCTTACTGGCCTCCACGAGGATGTCGGCGAGCCGGCGCGAGGCGAGGATCGGAATATCGGAGAGCGCCTCGGCACCCCCGGCGATGATCACGTTCGAGTGCCCGAGCACGATCTGGTCCTGCGCGGCGGTGATCGCCTGATTGGCGGAGGCGCAGGCGCGATTCAACGAGTATGCGGGGATTTCCTTGGGAAGCTGCGGCAGCAGGCTCACCTCGCGACCGACATTCGGGACGAGTGCCGAAGGCACGACCTGCCCGAAGATGACCTCGTCGACTTCGGTCCCATCCAAATTGGTACGTTCGAGCAGCTCGCGGGCCGCATAGCGCCCGAGATCCACGGCCCGCGCGTCTTTGAGCGACGTGCCGGCTTTGGCGAACGGCGTCCGGACGCCGGCGACGACTGCGACGCGCCGTCCGTTGAGACTGGGCATTAGATTCTTCCCCTCTTTCCGAGCATCGAAACCTACCACCTGCCCCAAGTGGAGGGGAGTTGGAGCAAACGCGCGCCGCAGCTCTGGCGTCCATGGTCGAGACGCCAGTGGACGTACTGATCATCGGCGGCGGCATCACGGGTGCGGGCATCGCGCGGGACGCGGCATTGCGCGGATTGCGCGTGGCGCTCGTCGATAAAGCGGACTTCGGGGCAGGCACGTCGTCGCACTCGTCGCGACTGATTCACGGCGGCATCAGGTATCTCGAGCAAGGAGCGCTGCGGCTCGTGTTTGAGGCGAGTCGCGAGCGGCGGGTGCTCCTCAAGATCGCCCCCCATCTCGTACGGCCGCTCGCTTTCCTCTTTCCTGTCTATCGTGGCGGGCGCATCCCGGCGTGGAAGCTGCGCGCCGGGATGTGGCTCTACGACTTCCTGTCCGCCTTCCGCAACGTACGGCGGCACCACTGGCTGCGCGCCAAGAGAGTACGGCGCGTGGAGCCGGGATTACGCGATCGCGGGCTCATCGGCGCGGCGCTCTACTACGACGCGCAGACCGACGATGCGCGCCTGGTCATCGCGACCATCCGCAGCGCCGCGCGCGCGGGCGCGTTGGTGGCCAATTACGTCGAGACCACCGCCCTGCTGAAGCCGGATGGGCGCGTGCGTGGAGCGGTCGTGCGCGACGTGCTCAGCGGCGAGACGGCGAGCATTCGGGCACACGTCGTCGTGAACGCGACGGGGCCGTGGGCCGACACGCTGCGGCGGCTCGCCGATCCTCAAGCCACGCCGCTGCTGGCGCCGACCAAAGGGGCTCACGTCCTCGTGCCACGCCGCCGCATCGGGAACGAGCACGCGGTGACGCTGCTGTCGCAAATCGATGGCCGGGTGATGTTCGTGCTTCCCTGGGGTGAGTTCTCATATGTCGGAACGACTGACACAGACGCGAACTCGTCTCCCGATGCCGTTCGCGTCACCGCCTCCGACGTGACCTATCTGCTGCGCTCCGCCAACGCCGCCTTTCCCGACGCGCATTTGACGTCCAATGATGTCGTCTCGTCTTGGGTCGGGCTGCGGCCGCTGTTGCGCCAGGATAATGCCAACCCATCACAGCGCTCTCGGGAGCATCGGATCGATGAGAGCGCGCACGGAATGATCACGATCGCGGGCGGCAAGCTGACGACCTATCGCGTGATGGCGCGGGATGTGGTCGACCGCGTCGCGACGCGCCTGCACGAGCTCGACGGCCGTCCCGCCGCCCGTCGCGCGCCGACCGATCGGCTGCCGCTTCCCGGTGGCGAAGCCGGCGAGCTGGAGGTGCTCGTGGAAGCCGCGCGGGCGCGTGGCGCGTCCGAAGCGTCGGCTCGACACCTCGTCGCCAATTACGGCAGTGAGGCGGCGGCGGTGCTGAACCTCGTCGATCGCGACCGCCGGCTCGGCGATCCGATGATCGCGGGCCGGCCGGAGATCTGGGCCGAGGTCGACTACGCCGTCGAGCGTGAAATGGCGGTGCGTGTGCAGGACGTGCTGATCCGGCGGTTGCATCTCTTCTACGAGTTTCGCGACCATGCGCAGGGGGTGGTCACCGCGGTCGCCAGCCGGATGCGCAAGCTGCTCGGCTGGGACGAGACCCGTGAAGCCGAGGAGCTGCGCGACTACTTCAAGGCTTGACCTTCACGCGCGGGCGTACGTGCACGCGTACCTTCGGATCGTCTTCGTCGTTGATCTGACGCAACGCCCACGTCGCCGCATGGCGAACCGAACCAACGTCGTCCCGCTGCGCCGCCGTGAGTCCGTCGCGGGCGCGCGGGCTTTCGATTTCGCCCAGCGCCCAGGCGGCGGTTGCGCGGACATCTTCGTCGCTGTCCTTCAGCGCGCCGACGAGCGGCTCCACCGCGCTTTCATCTTCTATCTCGCCGAGCGCCCAGGCGGTCAGCACGCGCACTTCCGGATCGCTGTCTTTCAGCGCGGCCGCAAGCGCAGCGACCGCGCCGCGGTCTTCGATTTCGCCCAGAGCCCAGATCGCGGTCTTGCGTACATCGGCGACCGGATCGCGCATCAGCGCCTCGAGCGGAGCGATTCCTTGTGCATCCTCGATTTCGCCCAACGCCCAGGCCGCCTGCTGCCGCACGCGAGCATCTCGGTCCTTGCTCGCGGTGGCGAGCAGCGGCACCGCGGCCGCGTCTTCGATTTCCCCCAACGCCCAGACCGCCGTGAGGCGCACCTGGAGGTCGTCGTCAGTGAGCGCCGCGCTGAGCGGCCGAACGGCGCTCTTGTCTTCGATTTCGCCCAACGCCCACGCGGCGCTGCGTCGTACTTCCGGCGCACGATCGCCGAGCGCGCGGGTGAGCGCACCGACCGCGGTCTTCTCCTCGATTTCGCCGAGTGCCCATGCGGCGGTCATGCGGACCACCGGACTGGCATCGCCGCTGAGTGCATCGCTGAGGGGGCTGATCGCGCGCGAATCCTCGCGCTCCCCGAGGCCCAGCGCTCCGGTTTCGCGGAAGTCGGCCCGCGCGTCTTTGAGCATGCCGATGAAGAGGTTGTAGCTCTCCGAGCCGCCATGGTTTCCCAGCACACGCGCGGCAATGTTGCGGACACAGCGGTTATCGTCGCGAATCACCGTGCGAAACGCGCGCAGCACTGCAGGGTCCATGTCGTGCGTGCTCTCATGCATGTCGATATGGACCTCACCGGGGCCGCCGCCCGGCATCGGCATTGGAGTGGGCATCGGCTGCGGCATCGGCATGCCGGGATCGGCAAAGCCGTGTCCGCCCCTCCAGAACCCGCCGTAGTTGGTGAGCGCCTCGCCGGCGAGCGCGCACACCGTCGAATCGCTGGCCCTGAGTTGATTGAGCACCCGCGTGACGGTTGCCGAATCGAGGGGGGGACGGTTTTGGACGACGAGCAAAAGGGACGCGAACAGCGGCGCAATCATAGCAATCCTGAGTGAAGGCTCCCCGTTGGATAGCCCGCCCGCTCGGAAGGTTGTATTATCTCGCCCCGTGCGTCCCAGTTGGGCTGTTCTTTCCTGCACCATCGTCATTGCCGGGTGCTCTCGGCCGGATTCGGCGCGCCCGCCGGCTAGCAGCGCGTCAGCGGCCGATTCGATCATTCCCGCGGGTCCCTATGGCGACGCCGTCCGGCGCGGCCGCGCCCTTCTCACCGCGACGCGCGACAGCCTGCCGAGCCACGTCGGCAACCGGCTGCGCTGCACCAGCTGCCACCTCGATGAGGGACGGCGCGAGAACGGGACGTGGATGGGCGTGTTCGCGCGCTATCCCCAGTATCGCCCGCGCAGCGGCACGGTCGAGACGATCGAGTATCGCGTCAACGATTGCTTTCGCCGCAGCATGAACGGCACGGCGATCGATCCGGCGGGCGCCGACATGCGGGACATCGTCACCTATTTCGCGTTTCTGTCTCGCGGCGCGTCGGTATCACCCCCGGCGCCGAGTACACGGTTGCAGAAATGGGCGGCGTTCAAGGCGGACACGGCCGCCGGTGCGCGGGTGTTCGCGGCGTCCTGTGCCAAATGCCACGGAGCGGCGGGCGAGGGAACGGCGGGCGCGCCGCCGCTGTGGGGGCCGCAGTCCTACAATATCGGCGCCGGCATGTCGCGCGTCCGTACCGCCGCCGAATTCATCAGTCGCAACATGCCGTTCGATACGCCCGGCGCGCTCGCCGACCAGCAGGCGTTCGACGTCGCCGCGTATATCAACGCGCGTCCGCGACCCGATTTCCGGGGCAAAGAGAACGATTGGCCCAATGGCGATTCACCACCCGATGTCGCATATCCAACACGGTCTCATCACTAGGAGGCTCTCGATGTTCGAATTCAATGATGTCGCCACTCCACGGCGCGGCTTTTTGGGCACGCTGGCCGCCGCCGCGGCTGCCGGTTTCGCGAGCTTGACGCCGCTCCGTCTCGAGGCGAAGCCCCGCGCGATCGCGACCAAGGGCGGGGCAATCGACCCGTCCTTTGAGGCCTGGCTCAACCGCATCACCGGGAAGCACAAGATCGTGTTCGACGCGCCTGAGGTGAATGGCGGCATGCCGGTGGTCTGGCCGCGCGTCTGGCTCAACAGCTACAACGACAACTACGGCACGAAGGACTCGGACAACTCCGCCGTCGTGATTCTGCGGCATGCGGCGATTCCGCTCGCGATGAAGGATGAGCTGTGGGCGAAGTACAAGCTGGGCGAGGTATTCAGCCTGAAGGACGGCGATGCCCCCGCCACCCGCAACACGTTCGCCAAGGTGATGCCATTGCCGTTGCCTGGGACGGGCGTCGAAGCGCTGCTCGCCAGCGGCGTGCAGTTCGGCGTCTGCAACGTCGCGCTGACGATTTACAGCGGCGCCGTCGCGCAGAAGATGGGGCTGGACCCGGCAGCCGTGAAGGCGGAGTGGGTCGCCGGTCTCATTCCGGGCTCGCAGGTCGTGCCATCCGGCGTGCTGGCGGTGAGCCGTACACAGGAAAAGGGCTGCGGCTATTGCTTTGCGGGCTAAAGCCCGCAGGGTGTGAAGGATCGTGAAGGTTGGTGGAGGATCCGGAGGTAGCTTAACCTCCACCATCCTTCACCAACCTCCACCATCCTCCACCAACTATTTCCAGCCCCGCAGACCCCGCACGAAATCGTGTAGCACCAGAAACTTCTCGTACACACGCACGCCTTTGCGCTTGCGGCCGAACTCCGCGAACAGCTCCCGCAGCCGCCCGCGCCGCGCGACGTAGAACCGGAACGTCTCGGCAAAATCCTCCTGCGGGTGGGTCGCCGCATAGGCACTGACGAAGTCGGTCAGCGTCGTCGCAATGCGGCGCCGCTCGAAATCCACCCAGTGCTCATCGGCGACGCGATACGCTTTGCGCACTTCGCCGAAGGCGCGGCGAAACCGGCCCGTGCGGGTCCAGGCCCAATGATGATAGAGGAAGGAGTGGCCGAGCTCGTGGAGGAGAAGGCCCGTCAGCATGTTCCACGAGATCTCGTCCCGGCGCCGCTTGCCGGTGACATAGCGTCGGTCGAGCTCGATGACTTTTGGTGCCCGCGGAGCGACACCCGAGACGCCCGGCCTGAGGACGACACGGTAATGCCAGTCACGGATCCGCGACACGATCAACAATCGCCGCGCCCGGCGCAGCGCGCGTGGAATGAGATCGCGGCCGGTAGCGTCCTCGCCGCACCACGGGCAGGTCGCCATCCAGTCGTCCACGCCCCGGTCGCAGTGCGGGCAGGCATTCTGGAAGTGATCGTAACGCCATGATTGCGAGCGCCCGCACCAGGGACAGAAGCGCATCGGGTACATGACGCCGCCGCCGCATCCCCAATCGCAGCGCGCGTGGAATTTGAATCCCTTCGGCGCCTTGAGCGGTTCCTCGCTGGAATCCTTGTCCTGGATGTTGCGCCCGCACCAGGGACAGAACGACGACGCGTCCGATACCATCCACCCGCAGTACGCGCACTCGGCGCCGGTCTCGCGTTGCGTGTCGGGCCATTCGAGCCGCCGGCTACAGCTCGGGCAATGACTCCAGAACCGCTCCAGCTCGGTGTGGCACGTGGGGCAGCGCAGCTCCGGGGTGGGGACTTCGCGGCGGGTCACCGGGCGATGGCCTCGTCCACGATCCGCTGAATGAAGGCGTTGTACTTGAGGCCCGCCTTTTCGGCGGCCTCCGCCATTTCGTGCTCGGCGGCGATGAACGGGTTGGGATTCACCTCGAGCACGTAGACCTCGTCGTCATGCGCCAGCCGCACGTCGATCCGGCCATAGTCCTGCAGCCACAGCGCGTGGAACGCGGTGCTGCAGATCTCGCCAATGCGGCGCGTCAACGGCTCTGATACACCCTTGGCGAACACATTCTTGATCTTCTTCTTCTTGCGGTAATCCTCGTCCCATTTCGCTTTGTACGTCGCGATGCGGTGCTCAGCGGTCTCCGGCTCCCCGAATGTCATCTCCGTCAGCGGCAGCACTTCGAGCTCGTCGTTGCCGATCAGCCCGACGTAGACTTCGCGCCCCTCGACCAGCTCTTCGACGATCGCGGCCTGATGGTATTTCGTGTGAATGAACTCGACGCGCTGCTTCAAGGACGCGTCATCCTCGACAACCGACGCTTGCGCGATGCCGATCGATGCGTCCTCGAGCAGCGGCTTCACGATCAGGGGGAAGCGCAGCTCCGACGGCCGCACCAGCTCGTCACCGTCGTGGAATTCCGCGAATGCCGGCACACGGATGCCATGGTACGCCAGGATCTTCTTCGTGAGCGACTTGTTGCGGGCGACGAGCAGCGCGGTGGGGGACGATCCGGTGTAGCGATAGCCGTACATGTCCAGCAGCGCGGCGATCGCGTACTCGTGGCGCGCGTTCTTGCGGAATCCCTCGCAGCCGTTGAACACGAGCTTGGGTTGGAACTCGCCGAGCTTCTTGAGCAGCGGCGACACATCGTCGCCGATCCCGATCATTAGCACGTCGTGCCCGCCCGCCATGAGCGCGCGCGCGACGTCGTACTCCGCCTCTTCGGCTTTTTGCTCGACTTCGCGCTTGAAGGCGGCGTCTTCCCACTCGGGGTGCAGCGAGTCGAAGATCACGGCGATCTTCATGAGGTTGCCCCGACGCGCTCCATGTCGCGGGCAACCGTTTTCAGGGCGATGAGAATCACGAGGCCTCCCAGCAACCCCACCGCGGGCAGCAACAACATCGCCGTTCGCAGATTCCCCGTTCGGTCCGACAAGTATCCAATGAGCGGTGGCGCGAGCGCGTCGCCTGCCAAATGCGAGAACAGGACGAACGCGCCCAGCACCGATGCCTGAACCGCCGGCGGCACGACGTCGAGGATCACGGCGGCCAGTGGTCCGCTGTACCAGGTGTAGAGGAAATAGGTCACCATGATGAGCGGCGCGAACCAGCGGAGATCGTGGACCAGCAGCAAAGCGGCGCACACCGGCGCGCCCAGCACAAAACCCGCGCCGGAGACGAGGACGCGCCCGCTGCGCCAGCGCTGGTGCAACCGGTCGGCGAGCCGGCCGCCCACGAGCGCGCCCGTCACGCCGCCGGCGAGTGCCCACAAGCCGAACTCGGCGCCGACACGCGCGATGGACAGCCCGTGCATGCGTTCCATGAATGCCGCGGCCCACGCAATCAGGCCGTTCACCGCGAACGTGATCATCGCCCCGCCGAGGAACACCCAGATCAACGTCGGAGTCCGCAGCACCAGCACGGCGGCGTCCTGAAAGTCGTCGAGCGCGCCGGCGGCGACGGCGCCCGCCTCGGTGGTGCGCCGCACCGCCAGCGGCACCAGCCGCCACACCGTCCACGCGATGCCCGCACTCACGCCCACGCCGAACACGGCGGTGCCGATCTGCGAGGGAATCTGTTCGAACAGCGCCAGCACGCCCGCGATGGCGGCACCGATTCCCGCGCAGATGGCGAGCGGGGCGACGTACCGCGTCACGCCGTGCATGCCGTGCTGCCACCACTGGCGTAGAATCTGGACCACCGGCGGTGGCGGCCGGCGATCGAGCTCGCGCAGCCGTGACGCAAGCAACGCGAGCACGAGGCCGGGAAAGCCCATCCAGATGAAGGCCCAGCGCCAGCCGTACCGCTCCGCAATGACGCCGCCGAACCAGATCCCCAGAACCCCCCCGAGCGCCATGCCGACCGAGTAGATGCCGATCGCGAAGGCGCGGCGCCGTCCCCGGAAATATTGGGCGATGATCGCCTGCGAGGCGGGGCCGTAGCCGGCCTCGCCGAATCCCACGAGCGCGCGGCACGTGAACAGCTGCCAGAACCTGTGAACGAAGCCACCGGCGGTGGTCGCCGCACTCCAGACCGCGACGCCCCACGTGATGACGCTGCGGCGCGACCGCAGATCGCCGATGACGCCGAGCGGCAGTGCCGCGAGCGACAGCACGATGATGTACGCCGAGCCGAGCCAGCCGAGCTGCACGTCGGAAATCTGGAGATCGCGCTTGATCGGCTCGAACACCGCGTAGACGACGTTGCGGTCGAGGTAGTTGAGAAGGTTGACCACGGTGAGCAGCCCCAGGACGTAGGCGGCATAGGTCCTGGTCGGGATTGCGGGGGGGAGGGACTGCAAACTGTCAGGTCGCGCGGCCGCCAGTTGCTGCCTCGGCGCGCGCGTCGCGATCCGCCTTTGCCTCGAGATAAGAATCGGTCAACTCGCGCATCATCTCCGCGCGCTTGTCATAGAGACGCTTCAGCTTGCGGGGCTTGCGCCGCGCCAATGCGTACGCCGCCAGAATCGGGAAAGCCACGGTGTTGTCGAGATACGCCACGACGGTGCCGGGAAGCTTGTCCGGATCCACTTTGCCCCAGCTCACGGCCTCCGCCGGCGTCGCGCCGGAGAGGCCGCCCGTATCGGGGCGGGCATCGGTGAGCTGGAGATAATAGTCGTGGCCCTTCTCGCTGATACCGAGCACTTCCTGGATCTGCGGCTCCGTCTGCAGTACGAAGTTCTTGGGGCTGCCGCCGCCGATGATCAGCACGCCACTCTTGCCGCCGTGGACCTTGGCGAAAAAGACGATGGCCGACGTTTCGTTCACGTCGGCGCTGACGTCAAAGCGCAGCTTGCTCCCGGAGAGCGCCTGCTCGGCGACGTTCATGCCGATGGAGGAGTCGCCGGGCGACGATGTATAGATCGGGACGGCGGCGGCGTGCGCGGCGCCGAGCACCGACTTGCGCGACAGGCCGAGCGCCTTCTCGCGCTCCAGCACGTACCCGCCGAGCAGGTAGTGGTATTCCGCGGTGCTCATCGGGCGCTGGAATTCCTCCCGGGCCGAGACTTCGCGCACGAAACGGTCGGTGGAGAGCAGGACGTCGTAGTCGAAGAAGATGTCGTAGATCCGCACGACGCCTTCCTCGCGCAGCACGACGTCGTCGGCGAACGGCGTGCCGCGGTGCATCGCCATGCCGAGCCCGAAGTGGGCGTCGTGGTAGAGATTGGCGCCCGTCGACACGATCCAGTCGAGGAACCCCGCCTCGATGAGCGGGATGATCGTCGACATGCCGAGCCCCGCCGGCGTCATCGCGCCCGTGAGACTCATGCCTACGGTCACGTCATCCTCGAGCATGCGCTCGGCAAACAGCCGGCAGCCCTCTCCCAGGCGGCCCGCGTTGTACGCGAGAAACGCGTTATCGACGAGATCGGCGACGGTTTCCCTGCCGCTCACCGGCTTCGGATTGATGCGCTGCCCGCGCAGGTATTCGTTCTGCGTCATCGGGTAGCCTGGGCGACCTGGCTCATCGCCCGGAATGCCCGCGTGCGGCGCTCGCGCGCTTCGACGATCCAGCCGAGGGCTTCCTTCGGGTCGTCCGTCAGGAGGAAGAGGTTCAAGTCCTCCGGAGAGATTTTTCCCTCGCCGGCCACGCGCTCCTTCAGCCAGTCGGCGAGCCCGCTCCAGTATTTCCGGCCGAACAGCACCACGGGGAATTGCTTCACCTTGCCCGTTTGCACGAGGGTCAGCGCCTCGAACAGCTCATCCATCGTGCCGTAGCCGCCGGGGAAGGTGATGAACGCGGTCGAGTACTTCACGAACATCGTCTTGCGCACGAAGAAGTAGCGAAAGTTGATCGACCGCTCCACCCACTTGTTCGTGCCTTGCTCGAAGGGCAGCTCGATGTTGCAGCCGATCGACAGGCCGCCTCCGTCTTTGGCGCCGCGATTCGCCGCTTCCATGATGCCCGGTCCACCACCGGTGATGATCGCGAAGCCCTGCTCGGCGAGCAGCCGGGAGGTCTCGTGCGCGGCCGCGTAGTACGGATCGCTTTCCAGTGTGCGTGCCGAGCCGAAGACCGTCACCGCGTTGCGCACGTCGGATAGCGTATCGAACCCTTCGACGAACTCCCCCATGATGCGCAGCACGCGCCAGGGGTCGGTGCTCGTGAACGAAGCCCGCCGCTCGACCGGAACGGCCTGCGGCGGGATGAGGAGTTGTTCGTCCTCAGTGAGCGGGCTGCGAGGCGAGGCGCTCGGTTGCTCTGACATGGTCATCCTGCACGTTATAGAAGAAGGGCGAGAACCGGACGTGTCCCGGCCGGCTGTCGGCGATCACACCGCCCGCCGCCAGGTGCCGCACACTCGCCGCGGGATCCGGCATGGGAATCATCACGATCGCCGAGCGACGCTCCGGCTCGGCGGCGACTTTCGGCTTGAATCCGGCGGCGCGCGCCGTGGCGATCAGGTCCTCGGTCAGCAAGGCGGTGGCCTCGCGGATTGCGGGAACGCCGATCTCCTCGATGTACTCGAGACCGCCCAGCTGAGCGTACACCGCGGCGAGCGCCGGCGTGCCCAGCTCGAAACGGCGCGTGTCGTCGTGGAATGTCAACGCCCTGGGATCGAAAGCGAACTGGTCGCGTTGCCCGAACCAGCCGGCAATTCCCGGCTCCAGCCGCCGCGCCAGCGCCTCCTTCATGTACAGGAACACGATCCCCGGCCCGCCGAGCAGCCACTTGAGGCCGCCGGCGACGAGCGCGTCCACACCCGCGTGCTGCACGTCGACCGGAATCTGGCCGACGGACTGGTAGGCATCGATGAGACACAGCGCGCCGTGCGCGTGCGCGACTTCCGCGACCCGCTTGATGTCCTGGATCGCCCCGCTCGTGAAATACACGTGCGAGGTCGCGACCAGGGCAGTGCGATCGTCGACGGCGCGCGCGATCGCGTCGACCGGTACGCTGATCTTGTCGGGGCTTTCCACGACCACCAGCTCGACACCGTGCGGGACTTTCGCGAGCCACTGGTAGGCTACCGTCGGGAAATCGAGCGACGTGATGACCACCTTGGGCCGCCGCGTGTAATCGAGCGACTCGGCGACGGTGCTCAGCGCGACCGAAATGCTCGGCGCCAGCGCGACTTCACCGGGCCGGGCGTTGACGATGCGGCCGTAGCGCGCGCGGAGATCGCCCAGCGCTTCCCACCACACGTCGTACCACGCGGCGGCGCCGCGGCTCTGCCACTGATCCAGGAATTCGGCTACCTTGCGGCGAGAGCGCTCGCCCAGCGCGCCCAGCGAGCAGGTGTTGAGATAGACTTGGGTCTTGAAAATCGGGAACTCGCCGCGGTATTTGGCGAGCCCAAGCGCGCGCGGTTTCACGCTGCTGGCGAGCGTCATAGGCCGGTCAATATACAGAAGGAATACGGCGTATAGCGAGTTGGTCCGCACTTTATCTGCGTCTGGCGCTGAGGTCGCTCGTGCGCCCGCGACTCGCCGTCGACCTGTTGCGACTCGCGTGGAGTTTCCGCGCCCGTGACTGGTACCGGCGCCCACCGTTCCTGCCGATCCCACCGCGCGACTACATGCAGTGGCGGATGTTCACGGCGTATGGAGACGAACAGGCGGTGCCGCCGGTCGACGACGTCGTCAATTTCGCGCGCTGGCGCCGCGAAACGATGGGCCTGTGATCGAGATCAAACGCCGCGCCGCGGCGCTCGGCTTTGCGGCGACGGGAATCGCCCGGCTCGATCGCAATCCGCACGCGGAGCAGTTGGACCGCTGGCTCGCCGACGGCCACGCAGGGACGATGACGTACCTCAATCGCCAGGCGGAGAAACGGAAGGATCCGCGGCTCATCATGCCGGAAGCGCGGGCCGCGGTCGTGACACTCACGAACTATTTCCATAGCTCGGCTGACCCCGGGGCGGCGTCCCCGGGTCGGGGCAAGGTCGCCCAATACGCATGGTCCCCCGACTACCACGACGTCCTCGGCGAACGACTCGAACGGCTCGCGACCGCAATCCGCGAGCTGATTCCGGGCTCGACGACGCGATGCTACGTCGATGCGGGACCGGTGCCCGAACGCGAGCTGGCCCAGCTCGCAGGTCTCGGATGGATCGGCAAGAACATGATGCTCATCCATCCGGAAATCGGCTCGTTCACGTTCATCGGCGTCGTGCTGACCGACGCCGAGCTGACAGCGGATCTCCCATTCGAAGCCGATCGCTGCGGCACGTGCACCCGTTGCCTCGACGCGTGCCCGACGCAGGCGTTCGCAGGGCCGCGCAATCTCGACGCGCGCGCCTGCATCTCTTATCTCACGATCGAGCATCGCGGCGCGTTCACCGACGCGCAGCAAGCACAGATCGGCGACTGGGTATTCGGCTGCGACGTATGTCAGGACGTCTGCCCGTGGAACGTGAGCTTCGCGCGCGCGACGCGCGATCCCGGGTTCGCGCCGCGCGCGGACGTTGCCGCCCCGGACGTAGTGGCGTTTGCGACGATGACCGACGCCGAGTTCGATCGCTGCTACGGCGATACGCCGTTCACCCGGCCAGGCCTCGAGGGAATGCGGCGCAATGCTCTCGTCGACTGAAGCGATCACCGAGCTGCAGCGCAAGCTCGCCGAGGGCCTCGCGAGAATCGATCCGCACCACCGGCTCCTGGGACGGCCGGTCACCTACCGGCTGGTGGACGGCCAGACGCTCGAGATCACCTATCGCGACGTAGCGGGGATCGCGGAGGCGGAAGTGCTCGGCGTCAAACAGATCATCGGGGAGTGTTTCTGCAGCGTCAGCCCTCAAACCGCCGAGCAACTCACGGTCCGGTTTGTCGTTCGACTCAAATAGCCGTTCTACTTGGCCGCGACGAGCGCCACCAGATCATAATAGAAGCGCACGCCGAACCGCAGCGCCGTGACATTGACGCGCTCGTCGTTGCCGTGCACGCCGCGCGAGTCGCCCTGCGTCAGCGGGAACGGCCCCAGCCCGTAACTCGCGATGCCGAGGCGGCGGAAGTAGTGGCTGTCGGTAAACCCGGGCAGCATCAAGGTGGTGACGAGTGCGTTGGGATGGCGCGCGTGTGCAACCGCGGTGATCGCGCGGAACATCTCCGTCTCCGTCGAGCTCTCGGTCGCCGGCCAGCTCTGGCTCTGCGGCCGGAACGTCACGGCGCTATCGCCGACCACGCGCGACAAATCCGCGAGAAACGCCGCCGGATCCTGGCCCGGCAACAGCCGCACGTCGATCGCCGCCGTCGCGATGGGCGGAATCACGTTCGTCTTGTCGCTGCCCTTCAATCCGGTAATCGAGACGGTATTGCGCAGCAACGCGTTGTACGTGAGGTCGGCGGTGATCGCCCGGACCGCAAGGGAATCCCGCAGCGCGGACCGGATGTCGCTCAACCAGCGGCGGACCGTGGAATCAGGCTCGATCGTGGCCAGGTCGCGGAATGAACGCTCCACCGCCGGCGTGACGATCAGCGGCGTCTGCCAGGCGGCGATGCGATTGAGCGCGCGGATCAGGCGGTGGACGGGGTTGTCCGGCGTCGGCCGCGAGCCGTGCCCCGCCGTTCCCCGTGCGATGACGTCCAGCCAGAACGGAGACTTCTCGGTCGTGCCCACACCATAGTACTGGACCCCGCCTCGTCCATCGGCCCGCGTGAGCCCCCCCTCGGTCAGCAGAAACTCCGCGTCGCGCACCAGATCGGGCCGCTGCTCGCTGATCCAGGCCGCTCCCACGCCGGCGCCGATCTCCTCATCCGCCGTCGCCAGGAAGATGATGTCGCGCTTCAATGGCACATGGGCGCGTTTCATCACCAGCATCGTCATCAGCTGCGCGATGGCCTCGCCCTTCATGTCCAGCGCGCCGCGTCCCCACACGTAGCCGTCCCTGATCACGCCGCTGAACGGATCGACGGTCCAGTACTCGGGGGACGCCAGGACGACGTCCATGTGATTCAAGAGAATCAGCGGCCGTGCGCTGCCGTCGCCCGGCAGGCGGGCGTACAGATTGGCTTTGCCCGGAGCAGGCTCGAAGATCTGGGCTTCGATGCCGTCGCGCCGCAGCACCTCCGCGAGCCAGCGCGCGGCGGCGATCTCGTTTCCCGGCGGATTGGTCGTATTGATGCGCAGGTATTGCGACAACAACGCGGTCGCTTCATCGCCTAGGGCATTCCATTCCGCGTCGCCGGGTGCCGTGAGCAGTGCGACGCGCGTGGGCGTCACCAGGACGGGAGCATTCGACGGTCCAGCTAGCGGAGGTGCCCGTCGCGCACATGCGGCAACGACACACGCCACGGCCACCAACTTCCACCAACCTCCACCAACCTTCACCATCCTCCACCTCCTTCAGAGCGTCAGAGTCTCGCCGTGCGCCAGCTGGCGGTATCGCTCGGGCGCCAATCCCGCCGCTTCCCACGCGGCGCGTGCGCGGATCGGCGGCTCATCCATCGCTTCATCGGTCAGCTTGAAGGTACCCCAGTGGATCGGGACCATCACGCGGGCGTCGAGCGCGCGAAACGCGTCCACCGCTTCTTCGGGATTCATGTGGACATAGCGCATGAACCAGCGCGGCTCGTAGGCGCCGATCGGGAGCAGGGCCACGTCGAACGGGCCGTAGCGTGCCCCGATGGCTCCGAAGTCGGGATGGTACCCGGTATCGCCCGCAAAGAACACACGCCGGCCGTTCGCCGCGATCAGCGCAAACCCGCACCACAGCGTATCCCCGCGATCGCCGATGCCTCGACTGCTGAAGTGCATCGCCGGAGTGGCGGCGATGCGCAGCGAGCCGATGGTGTGCTCCTGCCACCAGTCCAACTCGACGACCGCGCCTCGCGCACCGCGTTCGCGAACGAACGACGCGAGGCCGAGTGGCACGACCCACGTCGCCTGGGGGTGACGCGCTGTCACCGACCGCACCGTGCGGTCATCGAGATGGTCATAGTGGTTATGCGACTGCAACACGACGTCGAGCGGTGGGAGATCGTCGAGCGCGATTCCCGGCGCCACCCAGCGGCGCGGGCCGGCGAATCGAACGGGTGAGGCCCGCTCGCTCCACATCGGATCGGCGAGAATGTTGAGACCGTTGAGTTGCACCAACAGGCTCGCATGGCCGACCCACGTTACCGTGAGCTGCGATGCCGGCGCGCGTGGGCTCGTGAACGATGGCTTCACCCGCGCAAACACTGATGGATCGGGATCCTTCGGCCGCGGCCGCGTCGTGCGATGCACGAGCATCCACTTGAGGAGACTGCCGAACCCCGGCACGGCCTGTTCAACCCACGGATTGCGAAACCCGCCGCCGGGGCGGTGATGCGATGGCAGAGCGGAGGGCGTCACGGCGCGCAATATAGCCGCACCGTGCCGCCTCGTTGCTGCTTAGCGGGGTGCTGAAGGACCGGACGAACTGTCGGGCGCGACGTGAATCACGAGCGTATCGGCCAGCGCACCACTCGTCGCGACGATCCGACCGGTTCCCACCGCCTTCGATGTGACGTACGCAAATCGCAGGCTATCCCGGAGTCCGATCACCGCCGTATCGAGGTTCTGCCAGACGACCGCTGCGGTCGTGTCCTGCTGATGCTGCGCATCAACGACGCGCGCCTCGATCTGGTTCGTGTGATTCACAAGCATGGATGTCGCGCCGATGATGAAGACTCCTCCGCGGAATGCCGACATCGTCACGTCATGGGTCGTCTCGTGTCCCTGATTCACTGCCACGTTCGAGTCGAGGCTGGGCGCGAGGCTGCGCATGGACGCGGGCGGGTCTACACCCACGATATACGCTCCCGGTAACAGGTAGGCGAGACGGTAGTGACCGGTGGCGTCGGTCTTGCCGGTCGACAGAATGAACCAGTTGCCCGGGCCGCCGCCCCAGGCACTAACCGTCGCATTGGCGACGGGGCCGAACGCCCCGCTGCTCGAATCGCGGTACACGGTCCCCTTGATGTCGCCGGTTGCCGCCTTGTTGACGGCGCGCACCGCGGGGAAGAAGTCGAATGCGCGGTCATTCAGTTGGTTGTAGGCAAAGCTCCGACCGACATCGAAATCGATGATGATCACCGCGCCCGCGTCGGGCACATTGATCGCCGCCTCGACGAACGAATTGAGGTACACCCGTCCACTCCCGCCCCAGCGCACCACGGCCGGCGAGCCATTCGCGAAGCGGATGCCCGCCGAGGAGTCGACGTCGATGACGACGCGGACGGCCTTGTATTGATCGGCGGTGAGCTCGCCCGTCCCCAACGAGGCAGTCAGGCCCTGTTGCAGCGCGAGGAGATTGATCTGGCGGTGCGGCGCGGCGACGTTGACCCACGTCATGCTGTCGGCGGAGCCGCCGGTGTCGGGCTGGGTCGACACGTCGATACTCACGATGTAGACCTCGACGCTCTGCACCGAGTCGAATGGGAACGGATCGTCGGTGATCAGTACCTGCGTCATCGGCTTCTGACCCCCAGGTCCGCTGGTGTCGTCCTTGTAGCAAGCGCCCGCGAGGACGGCCATGGTCACCAGGGCGAGATTCAGTCTGGACATCGTCAAGTCCTCCACAGGGTGTTGCCGCAGTCCGGTTCGTTGCATTGAATACCCGTATGCCCTCACGCGGCGTCACAAGCGCCGCGTTGTTCTGACCTTGTGACGCGGCGACTCGAGCAATGGGTATAGACAGAGTGGAGACAGGCGACGCAGAGCTGGTGCGCCGGATCCGGGCCGGCGACATCGGCGCGTACGGCGCGCTGGTCGCGCGCTATCGTGATCGCCTGGGCCGCTACGCCGTCCACATGATCGGCGACCGCGAAGACGCCGAGGAAGCGCTGCAGGACAGCTTCGTGCGAGCCTACCGCTCACTGGAGCGGTGCAACGATCCCGCGCGGTTCGGCGCATGGCTCTATGGCATCCTGGTGAACCGCTGCCGCACGACGGGAGCGCGGGCGGCGCGCCGCCGCCGGTTGTTCGTACATGACGTCGAGGCACTGAATGGGACGCCGCATCCGGACGCGATGGAGCGGCTGGAGTGGACCGACGCCGTGGAGCGCGCGCTGGCGCGGCTCGCGCCCGAGTATCGCGAGGCCTTTCTGCTCAAGCACGTCGAGGATCTCGAGTACGAGGAGATCGCGGAGCTGACGGGCGACGGCATATCGGCTCTGAAGATGCGCGTGAAGCGGGCGCGCGAGCAGCTGCAGAAGTTCCTGAGAGAGGCGGAGCATGTTTGAGCAAGACGACGACATCGTAGAGCGGATGATTCGCCAGCTGCGCCGGCCGGTGTCGATCGATCCCGGTTTGGATGCGCGCGTGATGGGCGAAATCGCCGCGGCGGCTCAACCAGGGAAACGGCGCACCTGGCCCTGGCTCGCGGCAGCCGCCGCCGTTCTGGCCGTCATGGTCGTCGCTCATCCCTGGGCGCTGGACTCCGGCACGAGCAGAGCGGACGCGTTCCAGTTCGTGTTGGTGGCGCCCCAGGCCGGATCGGTGTCTCTCGTCGGTGACTTCAACGACTGGGATCCCGCCCGTTCCCCCATGCACACGGCCCACGGCGTCTGGGCGACCGTCGTCCCGCTCGCCCCCGGGCGCTATCGCTACGCGTTTCTCGTGAACGGCGTCGAATGGCGCGCCGATCCTGCCGCACCCAACGCGATCGACGACGAGTTCGGGACACCGAGCTCGGTGGTGACGGTCGCAGGAAGGGGCTCATGATCATCGTTGCCCTGCTGTTGGCGACACAAGTTGCCGTCCAGGACCCGCGACTCGAGCGGCTCGATCCCGAGACACGGTCGTCCGTCATCGCAATCGTTGACTCCGCGCGTGAGATGGGCCTGCCGAGCGAGCCGCTCGTGCAGCGCGCGCTCGAAGGTGCAACGAAGGGCGCCGCGGCCCCGCGGATTGTCGCCGCCGTGCGCCGGCTGGCCGCCGATCTCGGCACCGTGCGCACGGTACTCGGCGCCCGCGCCTCGACACCCGAGCTCGAGGCGGCAGTCGCGGCGCTTCGCGCCGGCGCGTCAGTCCCGGTCCTCGCCAGTCTCCGCGACGCGCGTCGCGGCCCACTCACCATGACGCTGTCGGTACTCGCCGACCTCGTCGCCAGCGGCGTGCCGCCCGACAGCGCCGCGGCCGTGGTGCTCGCACTCGCGCCCAACGCCCGCGACGTCGATCTGGTTGAATTCCGGCGCGCCGTCGAGCGCGACATCGCGCTGGGCGCGCCTCCTGCCGCGGCCGCTGCCGTTCGCGTGAACGCCGGGGCGCGTCCAGGCACCGCCGCCAGCCGGCCGTAACCCGCCGTCTCCGTGCGGACGCTTGCCCTCATTGTATTCGCATGCGGGACCGGGGGGGGCGTTCACGCGGCACAGGGGCAAGTCACCGCCACTCTTGAAGGCGGCATCTCCGCGGTACGCTACGACGGGTTTCTCACGTCGGCTGCCGCTGCGCTTACGCCGGCAGTGCAGTGGCAGCATCCACGCGGGCGCGGCTTCCTGAGCGCCCGCGGCACCTACCTGCAGTTTGAGAGCGGCAACCGCAGCCTCGACGGATCGGCGAATGGCTCGTGGTTCACCCCGCTCGCGCGCCACTGGCGCGCCGAGCTCGGCGTATCCGTCGGTGCCAGCGATTACGCCAACATCGCGAGCTTCAGCCACGGCGCCGTCGAGGCGCGGATTCATCTCATGGACGACGTCAGAGGGGGCTGGCTCGGCGCCACGGTCGGGCGCGCTTCATTCGGCGCCGCTGCTCGACCCGTGACCGTTCTGGCGATGGGACTGTGGGTGTTTCACGGCGAGGTCACGCTGTTCGCCTCAGCCGACCGCTCGCTCGTTGGTGATACCGCCTACAGCGACCTGCGCTCGACTGCCCGCTGGCGCCGAGCCCGCATGCTGCTCGAGGGCACCGTCGGCGCGCGTGTCTGGAGTCGCGGCGGCGGCCGTGGAGTCTATGGCGAGGGCACGGCGACCTGGACGTTGGGGCGCCGGACTGCCCTACTGCTATCCGCCGGTCGTTATCCCACCGATGCCGTCAGCGGCAGCATTGCGGGACGCTACGTCACCGCCGCGCTGCGCCTCGGCGCCGTGTCGCCGCGCATTCGCGCGCCGCGCGCCCTCAGCATCAACCTCCACGCCGGCAGCTCGGATGACGCTTCGAGTGATCGTGCTCGGCTGGAAATCCAATCGCGTTCGGACGACGAGGTCTCGCTCACCGTGTACGCACCCGGCGCCGCAGCGGTCGAGATCAGCGGGGACTTCACGGATTGGCGGCCGGTGCAGTTGAGCCGCCAAGCTGTCGAAAGCGATGTCTGGGTCGGGACATTTCGAATTGCCAGCGGCATGCACCGCATCAACGTGCGGCGTGACGGCGGGCGCTGGATGGCGCCCGCCGGCACGACGCGGAGTAACGACGACTACGACGGGGACGTCGGCGTCTTTGTCCTGCCCTAACCGCGCTTAATTCGGAGGCGCGGTCGCTGATTGCTGTTGTTTCGCCGCCGGCAGCACCCGCGGCTTCTCCAGCCCGTCGAATTGTGCCTGCTGCTCCGCCGTGAGCTGGGCGCGGATCGATCCGAGCAGGTTATCGACCTCGCGCTGGCGTCCCGTGTATTCATCTGTGATCGCAGCGAGCTGGTCGCGCAGCGCCTGCCGCTGCGCGTCATTCATCTGGCGAATCCCACGAGTTCCACTGTACGTCGCCGCCAGTTCCTCCCGCCGATTGTACGCCTGCTGCAGCGCGGTATTCAGCGCAGCATACGGCTCGCTTACCGCCGCGACTTGATCGGACGACAGCGACAGCTGGCTCGTGAGCGTCTCGAGCGTCAGCCAGTGATCAGGAATCGGCGACCGCGTCTGCGCCACCGCGACGGCCGGTGCCATGAGCAGGACCGCAATCGCAATTCTGGAAAGCCGGTGCATGTCGATCTCCTCTATCGCTTGGGCTGAATCGAGACGCGATAACCCGCCATGTCAGGCAGCAGGTTGTCGGCTCGGTCAGCCACCTGGATCAGCTCGGCGCTGTAGGCTTCGGGCCGGTTGACGTCCGGCACGTCGAAGGAAAACAACTTACCCGACACTTCGGTACCGACGACGGCAACCTGCCACCGTCCGCCATCCGCGTCCATGGGACGAGCGAAAATGGCGCCGGCGTCAGAGAACGCAGTGGGGACGCCGATCTGTTTGCCATGCACGACGACCAGCGCCGCGCCTGCCGGTGTGCCATCCACCTCCAATGCCACGACGAGCGTACCGGGAACCGGAGCGCGGAAGGGCGATCCGGAGTCACCGCAGCTCGCGACTATGGGCAGCAACAGCGCCGCGAACATCGCGGTCCAGCGACGTGAGCGGTTCATTGTCCCATCCCCTTGATCGTGATCGCATTTTCGCCCATGAGCGGCGTGCCGTCACGCATCGTTCCGGTGATCACCAGAATCACGCTCGCCGATGGTGCGGTTGGCCCCAGCGCCATTCCTCCACCGCCACTTCCGGGCCCGCTCAGCGCCAGGCTGATGTCCGCCGGAGCGACCGACGTGGAGGCGTTGCGAACGAGTGCCCGCAGGTCCCCGATGTCGAGGGTGCCGTTGCCATTGCGATCCGCCGCTTTCACCTGCGACGCGGTGAGCGCGTCGCCGCCCATCAGCGCCCTGGCAAACTGAGCGGGCGATGGCGAATCGAGATGCTGCATGTTCGCCACGGCGACCGGACCGGCCGCCAGGCGCTGCTGCAGCCCGGCGACTACGGACTGACGATCGAACTTGAGGGTGAGGTCGTTCAACGCACCGCGTGGCTCGAGACTCCAGCGCAGCGGCGCCACGCCCTCGAGACGCAGCGATGCCGGATCGATTCCGGCTGCGTCCATGCCCGGCGTGCTGAGGAAGACGACCGGCAGCACACCGTTCGATCCCGCGTTGAGTGTGGGCTTGATGTCGAACGCAAAGACCGCAAAGCGCGCCGCGGCGCTCGCCCGCACGTTCGTACCGATCGGCGTCGTGCCGTCGGCGTCGAGCAGCGAGGAGAACACATTGCCGGGCGTCACGTCGATGCCGACCGTCACGACGCCGCTGCCCCCGACCGCGAGCACATCCGCGCGGGTGAGCGTGCCGAGATCGCTGACGCCGTTGAAGGCGTTGTTCTCCGTCAGCACCACACTGTTGATGGAGCGGACGTGGAACGCGCCGCCAGTGGGGACTGCGCGGGCCAGTGCGTCGGCGATCTGAGCGGCCGAGAGCGGGACGTCACCGCGGTTGCTGACCGTGAGTGTCTGCGTCAACGTGCCGGCCGGTCCCGTTCGGCTCGCCAGGCCACTTGCGACCGCTGTCGCGACGTCGATGATCGGGTTTTCCGGATCGAGAACGATCTCCGCCCCCGCGACGTGATTGAACCCCTGCAGCTCCCAATGCCCGCACCCGAGCGATCCCGGCGTGCAATCGTCAGCGGCGAACGGGAACATCCTCATTTCCTGCCCCGCGCCAACCAGGCTTTGATGGATGAGCGGACCCACACTGATGTCGATCGTCGGTGTGCGGACCGACGGGCTGGTGACGGGACACGACTCGTCGGGGATGATCCCGAGCGGATCGGCGTCGTGCGTGATGCCCCAACAAACATCGACGGTGAACTCAGGGAAGATCTCGACGCTCGGGATCGACAGGTCAAACTGGCCGACCGTCAGGACGATGTCCTCCCGGAATCGGTTCGTGACATCGCTCGAGAAGGTGTTCCGGATGAAGAATGACGGCGTGATCGTCATCGGGTCTCTCAGGCCCGCCGGGTACACCAGGCTGAAGATGTTGCCGGCGCGGAACGTAATCGACGCGGCATTCCCCGCGTCGACCGGGGCGCCATTCGTATCCGCCACGGCGTATTCGATGGCCCGCGGGAAAGACAGCGTCACCCACACCGTCGGATCGAACGTGAAATTCTGGTCCTGATGCATCTTCACGACGGTCGAGATGTCCACCGTCTCGTACTTGAGATGTGCGCCGTGGAAGTCCGGTGTCTCAAAACCGAGCGGGATCTTGCCCGTGACGAAGCCATCCATGTCGAGGCTGACGTTGACGAATGTGTCCTTGCCAGCCGCCACCAGCGACCGCAGGTCCGGCTGGACCGCGCTCACCGGGTGCACGCTCGGCACCCCGATGACGCCGCTCATGTTGGTCAGCTGTGATTCGATAAAGGAGATCGTGTGCGGCAGCGTCACCCGCGGACTACCGAACAGCTCGGCGTAGGCGGAGCCGTCGGCATTGTATCCCAGATCCACCAGCTGGACGTTGGTCGCGCCGAGATTGATGCTGGGAAACAACGGAAATTCGAGACACCCGAAGATGCAGACCTTGGTGTAGGCGCCGGCGGTGAGCGCCGCCGAGCCACGCACATTGATGCTTCCCTGGGGCGGCGTCGTTGCGATCGCCGCGCCGCCAAGCAGCTGTACCTTCGTGGGAATCGTGATTGTTTGGCCGTCGCGGAAGGTGTTCGGATCGGGGATACCTACCGTCACGTTCACCGGGTAGTTCACGGCGACACTGCCCGTTCCGACGTTCGCGAACGTCGTGAAGAGTCCAAAATCGCCCGTCGAATAGGCGCCGATCTCGCCACCGAACGACACCGTACCGAACAGATAGGTGTCGAAGCCGCGGATATCGCCGGTCGTGTCCCCTACCGCCCACGACAGATCGACGAGGCGCAACGTGCGATTGAAATCGGCCAGCGGAGCCGAGCCGGGTCCCCACATGCTTTGACCCGACGTGGCGAATGTTGCGGAGTAACCACGATCGGTATGACTGGCCTGTGCAGCGGCTGTGGTCGCCAAGACACCCGCGAGCAGCACAACGCTGCCGCTACGGGAGAAATAGGCGAGCGCAGCACGCTCCAAACGGTGGAGCGAGCGGCGGTCCATATATGCGGGGGTCCTTAGGGCGAGAGAGGGCAACCGCAACCCGGGTCCTCATACCGCCCGAAATCGCGAGCGCAGACTGTAGCACTCCCGCGACACTTCCGCTAGATGCCCGTCCGCCGCCGCAAAGTCATCATCGCCCAGATTCCAAAGATCGGTCCGATCGCCAACACGCTCATGCTCCATCGCCAACCGATCGCGCTCGCGACCATGGGCAGCAAATAGATCGTCGCGCACGTCAGCAGAAAACCGAGACTCGTTTGCAGTGTGAGTGCCGTGCCGATGTAATCGCGCGGCGCGAGCTCGCTGACGGCCGCGGAAAATTGCGCCGAGTCGGCGACGACCGTGATGCCCCACAGCAAAAGCAAGGGCAACAGGAGCGGCAGAGGCGCTCCGAACAGCAGGCCGACAAGCATTGCACAGCTCCCTGACACCGCCATCGCGACGCTGGTCACGATCGAGCGGCCCCAACGGTCGCCGTACTTGCCGCCCAGCCAGCACCCGATCGCCCCGCTGCCGACGACGGCGAACGTCACCAGCGCGGCAAGCCCGGCGACATCGGCCTGCGGGCCGCGACGCGCCTGTTCGCTCGCGGCGACGAAGGCGGCCATCCACGTCCACATCGCATACAGCTCCCACATGTGACCGAGATAACCGAGGTTCGCGAGGGCGACGGCTCGGTCTCTCAGAATGCGCGGAGCGGCGGTGAACGAAAACGGCGGCGATGGGGCGGCGTAGGGACCTTCATTAGGGATGAGGAGGACCAGCAGGCCTCCCGCGATCGCACTCACCGCTGCAACGACCAGAACAACGCGCCACGCCGCCGGCGATACCGCCCAGCGAACCAGGTGGGGACTTGCCGAGCCCAGCGTCAGCGCACCGACCAGAACCCCGATCGCGAGCCCTCTTCCTTCTTTAAACCACCCGGCCGCGATCTTCATTCCCGGTGGATACACGCCCGCGAGTGCGGCGCCAGTGAGCAGCCGGCACGTGATTCCCAGCGTGATGCTCGGCGCGGCCGCCACGCCGAGTGTGGCGGCCGCGGCGAGCACCGCGGACCCCGCGACCAGACGCCGGGCGGACACACGGTCGGCCAGCGTGAAGACGGCGCTCACCAGCGCGCCGGCAACGAAGCCGAGCTGCACCGAGATCGTGAGCCACGCGGTGGTGGTGGGTGAGAGCTGCCATACGCGCGCCAGCGTGGGGGCAACAGCGGACGCACTGAACCAGGGTGCCATCGCGAACAGCTCGGCGACGGCCAAAATCGTCAGAACACGCCGCGGGTTCACAACCCCGTGGGATGATCCAGAAACACCCAGGGCAGATCGAACTTTTTAGAAACGTGCTCGGCGAGCGCTTTGACGCCGACGGTCTCGGTCGCGTAGTGGCCCGCATAAAAGACGTTGACGCCAAGCTCCTCAGCATCGAAAAAGGTCCAGTGCTGCCCTTCTCCGGTGATGTAGGTGTCGAGTCCCGCGGCTGCGGCCTGTGGGATCAGTGTTCCACCTGCCCCGGTGACGATACCGACGCGGTGCACGCGCTCGGGGCCGAACGGGAATACGCGCGGCGCCGTTCCCAATGCCTTCGTCAGCGCCCAACTCAGCTCCTCGCGCTTACCGGAGAATTCGCCCCAGACGCCGATCGGGGCTCCGTGATACGACCCAAACTCGCCGCGCACGGTGATTCCCAGCAGCCGCGCGAGTACGGTGTTGTTGCCGACGACGGGGTGACGATCGAGCGGAAGGTGCGCAGCGTAGAGCGCAATGTTTCCTTGGATGAGTCCAGCAACGCGACGATAGGCGGGACCGACCAGCGGCCTGAGACCACCCCAAAACATTCCGTGATGGACCAGGAGACAGTCGGCGTGTTGCTCGATGGCCTGTCGAACGGTCGCCTCGCACAGGTCCACGGCAGCGGCCAGACGGCTGACGTCGCCGGAGTTGCTGACCTGGAGGCCGTTCAGCGCCTCGGGCGCGTCAGCGACCTCCTCGGCGATGCGGAGGTAGTCGTCGAGGAACCGGACCAAACTGTCTAGGCGCAATTAAGACACCGTAAGGACAGTATCGAAGCAGCGAGACGACTTTCCACATTGGGAAGTGGTGTAACATATTGTGGCGCAACGTGTTAGGTAATCCACAATGGGTTCGAGCGGCCGTGTGGATATCTCTACGCTCGGGCCAAAGCTTGGCCACTACGCGGGTTAACCTGCGGTGGCTGGCCAGCGTCCTCCCCCATCCGCAGCACGCCGTTGATCTCTCCGCCTTCTTGGATCAGAAGGCGTTTCGTGTGCACATCGCCGTGGACGACGCTCGTGGCTTGCAGCTCGACGCGTTCCTCGGCGTAGATCGCGCCGCGCACTTCCCCGCCGATAATGGCCTCGCGGCTGACGACGTCGCCTTCGACTTCCCCGCCCCTCGCGACCAGGACCTGCTTGGCCGCGCGCACGGTGCCGTTTACGGATCCTTCGATCTTCACGACGCCGTCGGCCGAGATGTCTCCGACGACGCGCATGCCGGCACCGATGATCGACAGCCCGGGAACGCCCTCACGGCCGCCGCCTGGTGTTGCGTTTTTTTCCGAGAACACCGCCATCAGCGTCCCTCCTTCACTAGATCCAGCGGATCCACGGTTTTGCTGTCATGTCGAATCTCAAAGTGCAGGTGCGGCGCTGTGGACCGCCCTGAGTTTCCAGACAAGCCGATGACCTGCCCTGCCTGAACTTCGTCGCCCTCGGCTGCGATCAGCCGTGACATATGACCATACATCGTCTCATAACCGGACGGATGCCGCAAGAGGACGAACAAGCCGTAGTCGGCGTCGTACCCGGCCGCGGCCACGGAGCCTCCGCCCGACGCCCGCACGGGAGTGCCCAGCGGCACGGCGATATCGATGCCGGGGTGCGATTCGTCGACCACGCCGGGCCGCACCTGGCCGCGAGTCACAAACCCTGGGACATCGAGAGGCCAGTGTGACGGCGTCGAGGACCCGGTTTCATATCGAGTAAGGGCACCCGGCAGGACCGCCCGAATGGGCACGGCGCGCATGCTCGTCGCGAAGTCGGTGTTGCGCGCGACGATGCCGCCGGCGCCCGCCCCGGCACTGCGGGTGACGGGAGGCGCTTTGACGCCGAGCATTTGGCGCAGCTCCTGATAGTTCGCTTCCGCGCGATTCAAGGCTGAGGCGAGCTGCTGAACGCGACTGTTCTCGACGCGCAAGCGGGAGACTTCGCGCTCGAGACCTGGCACGCGCACCGCGTTGCGGAAGATTGGTCCCGCGAAGGCGAAGAACAGAACGACGGAAACGGCAATCGCGCCGGCGCCCCACTTCCCCGCCATGACCGCCCAACGTGGGAAACGGTACTGCTTGGACTCGAGATCGCCGTCGGCATGCACGACGATCGTGACGCCGCGCGTTCCCTTCTTGCTCTTCGTTCCCTTGGTCATCCGTCGAATGGCGCGCCGAGGATCAGCTCGAGCAACCGCGCGAGATCGTCGTTCGAGTAGAACGACACGTGCATCTGCCCTTTGCCCTTCGCCCGCAACGAGACGCGCACGTCGGTGCCGAGACGGCGGCGCAGTGCGTCCTCGACCCGGCGGACTTCGGGGGCGGCACCCATGCCGCGCTTCATCCGCGGACGGCGTTCCGGCGCGCGGCCACCGCGCACGCGGTCCTCCACCTCGCGAACCGACAGGCCCTGTGCAACCGCCTCACGCGCGAGGTTCGTGACGATCCGCGAATCCTCGATCGCGAGCAGGGCGCGGGCGTGTCCCACCGAGAGCTGACCATCGTGCAGCATCTGCAGCACGTCTTCCGGAAGCTTCAGGAGACGCAGCGCATTCGCGACCGTCGAGCGGTCGCGGCCCACCGCGTCGGCGACGTCCTGCTGCGCGAGCTTGAACTCCGCGATGAGCCGCTCGTAACCGCGAGCCTCGTCGACGGGCGACAGGTCGTCCCGCTGCAGGTTCTCGATCAGCGCCAGTGTGAGGAGCGTACGATCGTCGGCGTCGCGCTGTACGGCCGGGATCTTTTCCCATCCCAACTGCTGGCAGGCCCGCAGCCGACGCTCACCGGCGATCAACTCGTATCCAGTCCCACCGCCGTTCGCGCGGCGGACCACGATCGGCTGCAACAGTCCCGCCTGCTTGATCGACGAGACCAATTCCTCAAGTGCGGTAGGGTCGACGGTCTTCCGGGGCTGGAACGGGTTGGGGCGGATGTCCTTGATGGGCAGCTCGACCAGACTCCCTTCCCGCTCGGCTTCCTCCCGGGTCGGCCCGAGTAGCGCTTCGAGCCCTCGACCGAGGCGGCGTCCTCCTGCGGCGGTTTCCCTCATGCGGGCACCTCCGGCACCGGTTCAATTGCGGGGAGGCTGGGCGACGGTGGAGCGCCCTGCTCGACCCGGCGAATCAGCTCTTGGGCGACCGCCAGGTAGGTCTTCGCTCCCACCGACTGCACGTCGTACAGCACGATCGGCTTACCAAAGCTTGGCGCTTCGGCGAGGCGCACGTTCCGCGGGATCGTCACGTTGAACATCCGCCCACCGAAATACTCTTTCGCTTCCTCAGCGACCTGCTTGCAGAGATTGAGGCGGGCGTCGTACATCGTCAGCAACACGCCTTCGATGGCGAGCGCCGGATTGAAATTGCGCTGGACCAGTTTCACGGTGTTGAGGAGCTGCGAGAGTCCTTCGAGCGCGTAGTACTCGCACTGAATCGGGATGATCACGCTGTCCGCCGCGGTCAGCATGTTCAGCGTGATGAGGCCGAGCGACGGCGGACAGTCGATGATGATGTAGGCGTACTCGCCGCGCACGTCCTGCAGGGCATCGCGCATGCGCGTCTCACGCGAGCGCTGATTGACGAGCTCGAGCTCGGCGCCAACCAGGTCCTGAGTCGCGGGGACGACGTCGAGATAAGGAAAGTGGACGTGCGGGAAGCGCGACTTCGTCAGCGCCGCGCCATCGATGAGCGCGTCATAGAGGGAATGACGGATGCGGTCGCGCTCGATGCCCACGCCGCTCGTCGAGTTGCCTTGCGGATCGGCATCGATGAGCAGCGTCTTGCGCTCGGCGATCGCGAGCGAGGCCGCGAGGTTCACGGCGGTCGTCGTCTTACCGACGCCGCCTTTCTGATTGGCGATAGCGATTACACGCGACATTATAACTCGTTTATTTACAATGACTTGTGTAACTCTAGAATCAGCGCGGGTCCAATATACGTTCGTTTCACGTGAAACGGAAGAGCATAAGTTTCACGTGAAACTGCAACGATGCTCCTTCTAGGCCACGCGCCGACGCCAACGGGTCGCTTCCAGGACGAGGTTGTGGAGATCGCTGGGCGTCACTCCGGGAATGCGCGCCGCCTGGGCGAGCGAAGTGGGACGCACGCGATCGAGCTTTTGCCGTGCTTCGGTGGCCAGTGTGCGCAGCTCGAGGTACGGCATGTCGGCCGGGAGCGCGAACGACGCCAGCTCAGCCAGGCGCGCCGCGGCGTCGCGCTCACGCGCGAGGTAGCCGTCGTACTTGATCTCGATCTCGGCGGCGAGAACGGCGTCCGCCGACGCATCACTGGCGACTCCAGCTGCAGCGAGCAGCGCGCCGAGTGAAACGCCCGGCCGCTTCGCGACGGCGGCGATACGGTCGGACTCCGTCAGAGAGGTCCCACTGGCCGCGAGGGGCGCGCTCGCTTGCGAGGGCGTGATGGTCGTTTCGCGCGCCAGGTTCATAATCGATACCTCCGCCTCGAGCCGACGCTCCGCCGCCCGGAGCTCGGCGTCGGACAACAGGCCGAGGCGCTCGGCGAGGGGCAACAACCGGCGCAGCGCATTGTCCTGGCGGAGCAGCAACCGGAACTCGGAGCGCGAGGTGAACAGCCGGTACGGCTCGTCGACGCCGCGGGTCACGAGGTCGTCGACCAGCACCCCGATGTAGGCGTCGTCCCGGCCGAGCACGACAGGCTCGGCGCCGCGGATCCGGCGCACCGCATTGATGCCGGCGACGACGCCTTGTCCCGCCGCTTCCTCATAACCAGTCGTCCCGTTGATCTGTCCCGCGAAGAACAGGTGCTCGACCGTCTTCACCTCGAGCCACGGCGTGAGCTGGGTGGGAGGATA
>Ga0137418_10000442_pt1 | contig 36719 bp, 33 predicted proteins | sample CZODoug3_1_2_16f_FD_122242 | JGI IMG/M metagenome (GOLD analysis project Ga0137418, IMG submission 122242) | Vadose zone soil fungal communities from Angelo Coast Range Reserve, California, USA - CZODoug3_1_2_16fungal (Hybrid Assembly) | ecosystem: Environmental > Terrestrial > Soil > Vadose... | reverse complement strand
AAGCTGGTCACCAGCGTGTCATAAAACTGCCAGTCGTCCTTGAAATGGTATCTCCCACCCGACGACGTGATCTGTTTCGGGTAGTCGACGCCAAGCGCCCACCTGCAGACATCGACCTCGTGCGTGCCATTGTTGAGCGTTTCGCCCGTGCCATATATTCGGAACCAATGCCAGTTATACGGGTGCACATTGTCCTTGTAGGGCTGGCGCGGTGCCGGGCCTTGCCAGAGGTCCCAATCGAGCTGTGCCGGCACAGGTACTTCTTTGCCCACTCCAATCGACTTTCTCACATTGACGTACCAGGATTTGGCGAAGTAAGGCGTGCCGATGATGCCGTCATGGATTTTATTGATGATCTCGATAGTGTGCGGCGAAGAGCGCTGTTGCGTGCCCATCTGCACAAGCTTGCCATATTTCTGCTGGGCCTGTACCAGCATCTCTCCCTCGGCAGGATTGTGACTGCATGGTTTTTCCACGTACACGTGCTTTCCGGCTTGCAACGCCGCGATAGCCATCGGTGTATGCCAGTGGTCGGGAGTGGCAATTGTGATCGCGTCCACCTCCTTCAACTCGAGGATCTTGCGGAAATCTTTGTCGGTTGCAGGGGTCTGACCCATTTCCTTCTGGACGCTGTCGGCGAATTTCTTGAGAATATTGCTATCCACATCGCAAACATGCGAAATGCGAGCGGCACTTCTGTTCGCCTTCAGCGATGACAGATGAGCATAGGCACGTCCGTTCAGACCGATAACCGCAAAGTTCAGGCGATCGTTGGAGCCAAGGATCTGTCCATAGCTCCTTGCCGTAGTTCCGGCAGCCAGTCCAGCCGCGCCGAAGGCAAGCGTATCGAGAAATTCACGTCGCGTTATCATCATTATTTCTCCTTACCGCGCCCGCCATTGCTGGCCGGACTTGTTCAACAAGAAATCCCAGCGTTTATCAGTGCCTTCTTGAGACCATCCATGCTGATCCGCGAGGACTTTTCGGGTGTGCCGCCTCCGTCCCAATGTGTTTCGAGGCTCAGTCCGTAATGGAAGCCATCGCGATGCAAGGCCTGCAATTGCCCCACCCAATCAACCATGCCACTACCGACCGGAGCCCAAGCGTATTTGTGGTCCGGCTTGAGCTGTACGTCCTTGCAATGGCAATGCCCGATGCGGTCTTTCGGCAACATAGGATATCCGGTCGAGTAAGGTGTGCCCGCCAGGGCCGCAGCGTTTCCAGGATCCCAGTTCAGCATGAAGTTCTTGTTTGGAATCGCCTTCAGAAGGGCCGCCGACTCTTCGCCCGTTGCCGTGTTGCATGACATTTCGTTCTCTAGCAAAAGAATGAGTTTGTCTTTCGCGCAACGTTGCGCAGCCTGCTGCAGTTTGGCGTTGATGGCCGCCCGGTACGGCTTCTGATCATCCAGTCGCCAGAAATCGAAACAGCGAATTCGGTCCGTATTGAACGATTTGGCAAGCGAGATGCACCGCTCAAGCAACTTCTCTTGTGCGTTTGCGTCGAAGTTGGCATGGAACTGGTCGCGCTTTTCGCTCTGTGGCGACAGGGGAGCTCCGGGCCAATCTGTTTTGAACAGTGGGCTGGCGATATCGGTGACTTGCAGTTTGTGCCCTATGAGGATCTTTTGGGCATCCTCAACTTCTTTCGCAGTGAGCTCGGTCACGTTCTTGTCCCACATCGAGCGCAACTCGATCCACCGGAGGCCGAATTCCCCGGACACGATCTGACATGCTTTCTCGAAGTCCTGCGTGATCTCGTCGTTGATTACAGCGAGTCGAAACGGGCATGGGGCCGCACCGGTTTCCACCGCCCACAATCGTGCAAGTGCGGATGCTCCGGCTCTCCTGACCAGTGACGGCGTCAGCATTCCAAGTCCTACCAATCTAAAAACCGCGAGCAAGCCGCGTCGTGTATATGCCATACATTGTGTCCTTCCTGCCGTTCGGAAGATTCTCAGATGCTATTTCTATTATCTGCCATTTGAATTTGTGTTCGATACGGATCAGTGCTGAGTAGTCGGTTTCTAGCAGCTGTTTTTCGCCGGATAAAGGATTGAAGGCAGAGAGAGGAATCTGCCTAGGTTAGATGGGATGAGATCGTCGATCCTCGATCACGGATGGCGTTAAGCTACCGATGATCAGCGCACTCTACGGTGCAATCACAGTGGATAAGGAGAAGCATAACAATTCTGCAAAGGAGAGTGGACCGACATCGAAGCGGGCGAAGTCGCGGGCCCGGTGCAGAGGGGATACAAAGAAAGTGCTGGCGGAACGGTGGGAAAGCTGAAGGAAAAGCCGCTTCTACACCCTGGACCCTGGCACTACGGGGGATGGCGACCGACTGTTTTTCAATGTCCAACTCGATAATCCCGCTGAACGAGCAAAAGGTTCAGCGTCGCAACGCTGGCAACAGCGCTGTGACGAGAACCGATAGAGCGTCGGCTGTCCAGTGCGCCACGATGAGCGGCGGCAGCCGGCGGGTACGAATGAAAATTAGGGAGAGTACCGCGACGACCGGCAAAGAAGTAATCGCTCGCCAGAGCATGAAACGCATGTCGACGCGCAACGGCATCGCGCAGTGTTGGATCGACCAAAAGAACGCCACCATCACGAACGCAATCGACGTGCGTCCGGTAAGGGTTTCCAGGCGCGATAGCACGTAACCCAAATATGTGACTTCTTCTGTGATCGCCCACATTATCGGCCAAACCAGGAAACTGTAGAGCGCACCAACGAGGGGCAAAGGGCCGATGGGTATTGGCCCCGGAGCGGACCCGTAAATCACCGCCGTTCCGAGAAACCCTCCGAGTATCGCAAAAGGCAGAATCCCGGCCGCATAGGCGAGTCCGACGAGAAAGTTGCGCCCCAATCGTGCTGGCTGCATACCAACGAGATCGGACAGACGGCCTTGCTCTCGTCGCATCCCCTCGCAGCAAAAACACACCGGCCAGAACTGCCTGAATAGCAACGGCAAAACTAAACCGGGCCACAAGCATCAGCAATGGACCCGACAATGAGGGTCGAGGATTGTTCAAAGAGCGTTGCACGCCCGCACTGATATTCGACGTACTCGGAACAATCATCATGTTGCGCGACCTCGAAACTGGGACGGACCAACGAATCGGATTAGTGGAAGGTCAGTGTCATGATGACCGCGCCCAGATCCATCGGCCAATGCGCCACGATCATAGGAGGTAGACGGCGAATCCGCAGGTAGATCAAGGTCAGGAGCGTTACTCCAGGAAGAAATGCTACGAATCGAAACGCCAGATACTTCAAATCGGGAACCATCGGGAGAGCGCAGTGCTGCAGCGTCCAGCAGAAGATCACTACGACTGCCCCGACCCATGAATGCCCTGACAGCGCCTGAATGCGAGGCAGCACATAACCCTGGTAGGCGGTCTCCTCCGTCGCAGCTGAGATCAACCACCACGCGGCAAAGCTGTACACCACTCCCCAGAGAGGTAAGGTCCGAACTCCCAGCAGATAGAAATTTCTCTGCGGGTCCCAGGATCCGTAAATGAGCAGGCTACTCACGAAGCTGCCGCCCATGAAGACAGGAAAGGTCACCAGGAACAATCCGATTCCGGCAAAAATGTCGCGCCCCCAGAGGAGGCGCACTTTCCCGATAAGATCGCGTAGGCCGATTCGCTCTCGTCTGGCAAATCGAGCCATCAACCCCAGACAGCAGATGTCGACTAGCGTACCGTAGACCGACCACCACGCCCCGGCGCTCTTCCAGGCTGACGGGCGGTGCAGCCAGCCAAATACGGCGGCGAGCGTCGCCTGCGATAACACAAAAAGAACCGGCCGCGCCATTACCAATAGCAGAGGCCCAGTCCATCCGATTTCTCCCAGTGCCAAGCGCTTCTTGATCTCGATTTGTGAATTCGCGACCGCTCTGCAACCATCTGGAAGAATCGCCGGGTCTGTGGGAAGGCTTGCCATTGGAGACCTTCATGCTTAAGAAATTCAGCCGTATTGCGATTCAGCTCTCGACTAGGAAAACAGGGGAGGGAAGAGCAGGCTATCATACTTGCAATCGAATTCAGTGCGGTCCTATGGGAACAGCGGGACTGGTTTTATCGCTCATGTGTTTGTCCTGATCATGCCGACTATCAGCACCAGCGGGCCTCGCTATGAGCACCAGGAATACCTGCCGGACGAAAAATCATTGGACACGGCTGCAAAGATGAATCAAAGTGGTCAACATCGCTGTCCTCACTGCGTTTTCCAGCCGAATCGGGGCGGTCACGAGCTCTGGCCGGTTCACCTACGCACGGCGGCTGAGGTCGTCGCATGTCTCGCTTTTCTCGAAAACCAGTAGAGTCCTCTCGCGCCTTCGGAGCGGTCGCTGAGTCCCTGAGGCCCTTTGACCTAGCGAACGAGAAGCATTACTCCGTGGCTGAACTTGCGACGCTTTGGGCGCTGAGTGAAAGAACAATTCGTCGGATGTTCGAAAACGAGCCGGGGGTTCTCTGCTGGGGGAGCTCTGAACGACGCTTCAGGAGGGGATACAGAACCTTGCGCATCCCCGAGACGGTCGTGCTGCGGGTGCATCGGCAGTTGCGCATCGCGAGCTGAGAATCTCAGGATCGAGTCGCACGCTCAGTTGATTTGATTAGAGACAGGCCTCGATCCCGAGCCTGACCCGCCTTGAATAGCGGTGGCATCCACGCCTGAGTCTTCCCAGGCCATTCGCGCATACATTTCGAGTTGTTGTTGACGCTCTTTCACAAATGGCGCGTAATGCTTTTCCGTCACTTTGACGCTGCTATGACCGAGCAGCAGCGACACCCGGTCGATGGGTACTCCTTTATTCAGCAGCTCAACCGCGAAGGTGTCACGAAACATGTGCGCATGACAGCGTTTTGGAGTTCCATCTGGTTGCCGAATCTTTGCTATTTCAAATAGCCGAACCAACGAACGACGCCATCCCTTGCAACCTGTCTGTGGATCACCATTGCCAGACCAGAAAAAATAGCGCGGATTGACGCTGGGCAATGCTCGCAGGACTTCAGCGACATCGGGGGGAATCGGTACGTAAACGGGAACGCCAGTCTTGGCACGATAAAGGAAGAGCTTGCCGTCGTCGCTCAGCCGTTCCCGCTCCAGGGTGACAGCGTCTTGTATGGCAAGTCCGGACCAGCGCATGAGCAACACCAAAGCGCGGAGCCGGTCAGAGCGGAACTGAAAATCACGGCCACCGCGCCATTCGCCATAGGCGTATGTCGCATCCACGATCCGCTTAAACTCAGGCTTCGGGAACCATCCTGTGGGAAGGGAATGAACCGTTGCCCGCTTCACCTTGATGGCCGGATTCTCGTAAAGCCAGCCGTTTTGAATGCAGAACGCAAAGAAGCCCACAATCCGCGAGAGTTTGCGATTCGCGGTAAGGCCGTTGTTGTTCCAGGTCGCCCGAAAGTTGACCAGTTCCGGCGGAGTGAGGTCGCGGAGACGGCTCAAGCCGCGATGCTTGGCCCAGGCAAGAAATTGCTTCTCAAACAAAGTCTTTGACTGCTTTGTCGTTTCTTTAGAAAGGTTGCGGCCCTTTTCATCAGCTAAAAACGCCTCGACCGCATTGACAATCGAGGTGGGAACGGGCTGACGCTGTGCTGCGGGATCTGCAGCCTCATCAATCAGGCGCGCCTTACGTTCCGCCTGCTCCCAACTGCGGGTTTGAGCCGACTGGCGTGCGCGCTCGCCATCTACGTATCCATCAATCCATTTCGGACAGCGGCAGCGGCGATACTTGACATCATCCTTGTGACCGCAGTCCGGAGTATGGCGAGCGTAGACAAAAAGCATGGGCCAAGTCCCTGCCTTCGCGGGATTCTCCAGCACCATTGTAGCGTGATGGGTACAATTTGGGTACAATTTTTGCTGCAGTCGCCAAAACCATTGACTTTACTGGGGTTTTAAGTGGTGGAGCTAGTCGGGATCGAACCGACGACCTCGTCATTGCGAACGACGCGCTCTCCCAGCTGAGCTATAGCCCCACGTTTTGGGAAGGATGTAGCGCGATTCTAACAGCGTTGCGGGGTGGAAACCAAGCCTGGCGGCGGGCCCTGCGGGGTTGGCGTCGCTATAATGAAAGGGTGACGACGCCAACGATTCGACAGGTTGCCGAAGCGGATTTTCCTACACGGTGGGCGCATTTCCGGATTCATGGGTTTGTGGGGGAGTTTGAGGGGCCTGAGCGGATCGAGGAGGCTGTCGCGTTGGTCTTGGGGGATATCCACGCGGCCCCGCCGCTGGTGCGAATTCATTCGCAGTGCCTTACAGGTGATGTTTTTGGGTCGTTGCGATGTGACTGCCGGCAGCAGCTGGAGATGGCGCTGGGGTTGATCGCGGAAGTTGGGGCGGGAATCCTTGTTTATGAACAGCAGGAGGGGCGTGGGATCGGCCTGATGGCGAAGCTGCAAGCCTACGCCTTGCAGGACGATGGGCTGGATACCGTCGAGGCCAACGAAAAACTAGGGTTCAAGGCCGACCATCGGGGATTCGAGCTACCGGCTGGGATTTTGAAGGCGCTTGGGGTTCGTCAGGTGCGTCTGCTGTCCAATAACCCGGATAAGATTGCTGCTCTGGAAGCTGCCGGGGTGGCGGTAACCGAGCGGGTACCGTGCGAAGTTGAACCCCAGGTTCGGTCCGAGGAATACCTCAAGACCAAGAAAGAGAAGCTCGGGCACTTGTTCTCCAGCCGCTAATGCATTCAAGCCGCGTCCTGTTAGATATTTGGAACATAAAGTAAAGATTGCATGTTACGGTCCGCCTTCATGTGTCCTCTATTCTTAGAACAAAAACTTCACGCCTAGAGGACAGCCAATTCGGGCTCGACCTCGGGTGTCTCTTCGGCGGCAACCTTGGGCTCGCGGATTTCGTAGGCGATTCCCAACCAGCCCAGCACCTTCACAATGTAGTACGTGCAATCGACCTCCCACCAGCGCAGGCCCTGGCGGCAGGCGTACATGAATTTGTGGTGGTTGTTGTGCCAGCCCTCGCCCATGGTGATGAGCGCGAGGACGAAGTTGTTGCGGCTGTCGTCGGAGGTCTCAAAGCGGCGGTCGCCCCAAACGTGGGCGAGCGAGTTAATAGTGAAGGTACCGTGATAGAGACAGACCGTCGAGAGGACGAATCCCCAAACGAACGCGCCCATGCCCCCTAGCAGGAATACGGTTGCGCCCAGGAGCACGGGCGCAATCAGATAGTTCTTGCTGATCCAGCGCAGTTCGGGAAACTTTCCGTAGTCGCGGATTAGATTCGGATCGTGATCGTCGTAGCCGTCGGACAAAATCCATCCCATGTGAGCCCACCAGAAGCCGCGCTGTACGGGGGAATGGACGTCTTTGGGTGTGTCGGAATACATGTGATGTTCGCGATGATGGGCGGCCCACCAGAGCACACCCTTCTGACCGGAGGTTTCCGCCAGGAACGCCAGCAAGAACTGCGGGACGCGGGCGAGCTTGTAGGTGCGATGGCTGAAGTAGCGGTGGTAGCCGGCGGTAACGGCGAACATGCGCAAGAAGTAAAGACTTGCGGCGAGGACAACATACCACCAGCGGAACGGAACAAAAAAGACGGCCAAGCAACCCGCATGCAGCAAAAAGAAAAGCGTTACCGAGCTTAACCGGTACTTCGCGTTCACGGTATTCGCGCCATCAGAAATCACATTGCCGCTCCTCGCAAAAACTCGTTGACCTGATGCTTCTTCAATTGTACAAGGCGCGAGCCTGCAAGATCCTCTGTATTCAATCGGTTAGCCGGTTGCCCACCGTTACGAAGGTTAGGGGAAGCTGTGATTGACGCTTGTTGCTGGCACGAGATCTACTCGTAAATCGAATGGGGAACCTCCTGAAAAGAGTGTGCGCGGTTGGCATTTGACTGCTGGCTCTGAGCGGAGTATTGCTGGTGAGGAACGGGAGTTGGGCTGGGGTGCGGCGCCCAGCAATCAGGCGACGCAACTTGATCCGGCGCACTTCCGTGCTGGCCGCGTTTATCACCATGGCCCCAACGGCGGGGTATTCGCGTTGATTTTCAGGCGCGTTTTCCAGTAACCATCGCGAGGCGCCTGCGGCGGAGTGGCAGGCCCAAAAAGAACATCGGTTTCGAGCCCTCATGCCTGCGAAGTGTCCGGCCGACTGCGAGTTGCTGGACAAGTGAGCCGTGGAATCTTCAGTCCCTATGCTGGGGATCTCCGCGGCTTAAGCAGAGACGCCGCTACTGATACCGCCAGAACTACACCTATAATGCCCAACGTCATAGTCGTCGGAATCTCCACGTAGTTTGACGCCAGCATCTTCGCGCCCACGAGCATCAAAATCACGGCCAGGCCGTAGTGCAGATGATGGAACACCTCTAACATTCCCGCTAGGGCAAAGTACATAGCGCGCAGGCCGAGAATTGCGAAGACGTTCGAGGTGTAGACCACGAACGTGTTCAGGGTGATGGCGAGAATGGCAGGGATGGAGTCAACGGCGAAAATGACGTCTGTAGTTTCGACGACCAGGAGGACGATAAACAGCGGAGTGGCGTAGAGCCCGGGTCGCCGTACGAAGAACCTGTCCCCTTTGAAGTCTTTCGTTACCGGCACGAACTTGCGAAACAGTCGCAGGACCGGATTCTTCTCTGGGTGGATTTCCGAATCGCCCTCGCGAAAGAGCTTGATGCCGCTGTAAACCAGAATCGCGCCGAATAGATAGGTGATGACATGAAAGCGGCGGAGCAGGCCGACGCCGGCGAAGATGAACACGGCGCGCAGGGCAAGAGCGCCCAGAATTCCCCAGACCAAGACCCTTTGCTGGTGCTCTTCGGGGACGCTGAAATAGCGGAAGATGAGAAGGAAAACGAAGAGGTTATCGACGCTGAGCGAGAGTTCGATGACATAGCCGGTGATGAACTCGAGTGCCGGCTTCTGGCCCTGCCAGTGGTACAGGAGTCCAGCGAACGCCAAAGCCAAGGCGATCCAGATGGCGCTGCGGACCGTAGCTTCTCGAAGCGAAACAGCTTTTTCGCGCCCGCGGAAGACGCCGAGGTCGAGCGCCAGCATGAGCAGGACGAAGGCGTTGAAGGCGACCCAAAACAGCGGGCTCAAGGGCATGGCGATTCCTGGCCAGCGACTACTTGCGCTCGTTAACCAACTGCACTGTTTCCCAGATTACGTCTCCGGAGATTTCGAGACTACGGGGACTGAGTTTGTCGATGGTGTCCTGCGTGGTGTGATGGAAGACATTGTTGTAGCCGTAGTCGATGTCGATGATGTCTGCCACGGGGACGCCGCGTTCCGCGAACGGAAGATGATCATCGTTCACGCTGGTAGTTTGAGCGAAGAAATGCGATTGGTAGCCTAAGCGGGTGGCGGCTTCGAGGGCGAGGTCCTCCAGCCAGGGTGTGGAGTTCGAATCGCGCTGGATGTCGAGGTCGGCGTCGCCGATCATGTCGGCGAGGAGGAAGGCCTTGATCTTCTTGAGCGTGCCATCCTTTTCCCAGACTTCAGCGAGATGGCGGGTGCCGTAAAGACTGTCGGTGGCAGTCCAGGTGCGCACGGCTTCTTCGGCGTCGGTCCAGAGCAGCCAGACGCTGTAGCCTTCGAGCTTCGAGCCGCGCAGGTGCTGGGCTAGTTCCAGAAGCAGAGCGGAGGTGGCGGCGCCGTCGTTGGCTCCGATGAACGAAGTCTTGCGGAGAGGGTAGTTGGTATCGTAGTGGCTGGCAATAACGATGATGCCGTCTTTCTTGCCGGGAAACTTGGCGACGATGTTGTGGCCGGGGAAGTTGCCTTCGGGACTTTGGACGCTGAAGGTGTCGTCTTCGACTTGAACGTTCTTCAAGCGCGAGCGCAGGTAGTCTTCAACTTTCTTGTGGCCGGGGCTGCCTAGATAGCGCGGGCCGAAGGCAATGATTTCTTTTACGTACTGCATGGTGCGGGCGCCGTTGACCACGGCTTGCGGGGTGCGTTTGGACTCGGGCGATGGTTGGGCAGCAGCGGGGATAGCGTTCTGGGCAGACGCAGGCGCGGGGAGTGTGGCCTTGTCGATCACGCAGGCGCAGAGGCTGCAAGCGAGGAGAAGGATGCCAGCGAATTGTCGGAGGGCTTCCATTTAGGCGGCTTTTCCGCGGTTCCGTCGTTTCGGATGTACCAGCCAGACGGCTCCGATGCTTACCAGATATAGCAAAATCATCGGTGCCGCGAAAATACACATATTCAAGATGTCCGTTGTCGGAGTAACAATCGCAGCGATTATGAAAATAATTAGGATCGAGTAGCGGAAGTTGTTCCACAACCACGTCGGGCTAATGATCCCCATCAAGCCGAGAAAGACAGCCAAAATTGGTAGCTCAAATATTGCTCCCAAGCCGATGATGATGGTTAGGAAAAGATCGGTGTATTCTCCAACCGTGATCATGGGCTTGAACTGCAGGCTGTATCCAATCAAAAAGTCCAGCGCCGCCGGAAACGCGATCTTGAATCCAAAGAGGCCGCCGGCAATAAATAGCCCTACCGTGGAAATCATGAATGGAACTACATACCGCTTTTCGTGGCGGTAGAGTCCCGGCGAAATGAACAGCCATACCTGGTACAGAATGACTGGACAGGCAAGGAATACCCCTGCCAGGAAACTGATCTTGATGTAAAGGTTGAATGGCTCCGTGGGACTCAAATACACCAGGGAGTCCGACATGTGATGGTTCCGCAACGCCGTTAGAATCGGCGTCTGCATGAGTCCGTAGATTCTCTCCGCGAAGGCATAACAGGCAAAAAACCCCACGACTACGGAGAGGACAGAATAGATCAGGCGTTTGCGGAGCTCCTCGAGATGCTCGAGGAAGCTCATCTGCCGGAGGAGGTCTTCGCGGCTTTGGGTTTCTGGATTGGGCGTGCTGGTGGCGTCAGACATCGACGCTCTTGGCGGAAGGGACCCTCACGGGAGGAATGGGCTCGGAGGGGCCAGTTTCGGCGGGGCTAGCCTCGACCGATGCTCCCGTCAACGCGGGTTGGGCCTCAATCACAGCCCCGTTGGCAATCGTTCCCTGGGGAGGCGTCGCAGGCGGCAATACGGTCTGTTTCGAGCGCTCCGCTTCCAACTCCAGATTCCGCATTTCGGCTTCAATCTGCCACTTGAATTCGTTGCTGGCGCGCTTGAACTCGGCCATCCACTTGCCTACCTGGCGCATGATTTCGGGCATTTTCTTCGGCCCCACCAGAATCAGGGCAGCGATAAAAATGAAAATCATCTCCGACATGCCGAGGTTCATGCCGCAATGATAACCTCCCGCGCCATCCCCGGCCAACTCCCCGGGGCCTTACGTCGATTGTCGGGTTCTTTCACAGCCTTGCGGCTCCTGGAGCGCACGCGGCGAGACGGGTGATGTCGCGGCCAACAAAAGGGCGGGTCAGCTCCGCGGAGTACCCACCCCATTCGCAATCGGCTCCAGCCTACGGCTGGAACGTATTGGTGTACTCGATATTGGTCAAGAAATCCGCGCTCAATCCGTGAAAGAGCACAGCTGCCTGCCCGGCAGCATTGAGCGCGACGGCCTCTGGAACACCGCCGCCTTCAAAGGACGTGCCCGCTGTCGCCGGTGCACTCCACGCTAGCCCTGGCCCGCTCCGCGTTACCGCGCGCCAAGTGGTGTTGCTGCTTTGGTCGACTAGGGCGTAGAACGCGATGGCCTTGCCCGTCGAGCTCATGGCGAAGCCGAAGTAGTTCGGGAATTGATCCGCACCAGTGATGGTCCGGACCGTCCCCCAGGTATTCGTCGTGAGATTGCCATCCACGGCCGCGAGGCCGAGAAAGGTTGGGCCCGTTGAAGCCGACAAACGTCGCATGTCCCGCAGAACCGCTAACGAACACACGATTCTGCGTTATCACGCCGCTCGAGAACGTGATGGCGGAAGAAGATGCGATCACCACCGGTCCCGTCCAGCTGGTGTCGTGCCGCACCAGCGACACCAGATTCCCCCCCGAAGTTGTAGCCAACCCCAAGTCGCCAGCCGAATCGCCAGCGAGTTGCCCGAAATGCTGCGTCGCGCTCGGTACCAGCAGAACACCCGAGTCAACCCAGCTCCCGCCCGCCGCACGCGTCGACACATGTAAAGCCCAATTGGACGTCTTGCAAGTGCGCGAGCCGCAGACGGCGTCAAAGCTCTCCCACGCCACGGCCATCGCTCCATTCGGAGCCAACAGCGCACCATCAAGATTCAGGTGCGCACCCGAAGCGATCGTCGTCGCCGCTGAACCCCAAGCCCCGCCCGCGGGGCGTTGTACCACGGCGATGCTGGTCACCCCAGCTCCCTGGCGGGTAGCGCCTACCCCCCAAGCCAGACCGTCATCTCCATTGCCGTTGCTGACGTAGAACTGGTTCACGCCGTGCGTGGTGCCGGGCGTCCCTCAAGTGCCACCAGCCGTGTGATCCACAAAGGCTGTGCCCAATGTGGGATCCGTATAGATCGCCGTCGCTCTACCGCCGGTGCTGGTGCGGACTTGGGAGCTGCCACCAGAGGCACTGATGGTCCCGGAGATGTTGACAGGCACCGACCAAGGTTGACCGAAAGCGGCGGTGCTAGCCCAGATCTGGTTTACGGCACCCCCACTCGGCGTCTGATACTGAAACCAAACGGCGGTCAGATTGCCGGCAGAGTCGATGGCAATGGTTCCTTGATAAGCGCTAGTTCCAAGCACAACTTGCGAGTTCCACCCCGCCCAAGCCGGCATAGCCGCGAAGACAGCAAGGATGCAGAAAACAGAATTACGAAGCGTAGGATGGTACGACAACATGGTCTTCCCCCCATGGATTAACGATTAATTTACGCCCGGCATAGTACCTCATCTGGAATTTGGATATTGTCTTTTTTTTGTGAATTTCCATTGTTTCAAGTGCGAATATCGCACGTCTCGTTCCCCGCATCCTCACCGACTCGGCGGCCCACAATTCTTCCCTCCGACGCGACTCGGGGCGGGCAAGCTGGTGATAAAGGGCGGGCAAGCTGGTGATAAAGAGGGGTGATTTTGGGGGAACGCGGGCTCAATTTTGCGGTCGCCACGGGGGCCTAGGGCTATAATGTGTTGCCGGAGCGGTATTTGTGACTCGGGCTAGGTGTGCCCATGTTGGCAGGCTTGGCTGAGAACAACGGATGAGTTCAACCACGACACTGCAAAACGGCGGGAATATGGATGCTGGCCGGAGTCATCGGGCAGTGGTGGCGCGGGAGTTTCTGTTTTCCATGGTCCAGACGCACTGGGCGGACTTGGCCAACAGCCATGCCAACGGAAATGGCAATGCGAACGGGAATGGCAACGGATATGGGTACGGTAGCGGCGTAACGATGGAATCGGTTAACAAAGCGCAAGACGAGCTGGAGCGGATTGAGCAGCAAATAGGCAAGCTGGAAGCGCTGTCCGGGCGGGACGCTGAGGCGGGGCGCATGATGCAGGAGCTGCATGGGCGCGTTTCGGCCCTGCGACGGCAGATTGACGCGCAGCTCGATGCTTGGCAGCGGACTGAGTTGGCACGGCATCCGCAGCGTCCGTATTTGCTGGACTATGTTGAGCGGATTTTTACGGATTGGAGCGAGATTCACGGGGATCGGAATTTCGCGGACGATGCGGCGATTATTTGCGGGATGGCGCGCTTCCACGGAGAAGACGTCCTAATCGTAGGGCACCAGAAGGCGCGCGATACCAAGCAGAAGGTGTACCGGAATTTTGGGATGCCCAATCCTGAAGGGTATCGTAAAGCCTTGCGAGCGATGCAATTTGCGGAGAAGTTTGGGCGGCCGATTTTGACGTTTGTCGACACGCCGGGCGCGTACCCCGGAATCGGCGCGGAAGAGCGCGGGCAGGGTGAGGCGATCGCGCGGAACCTGAGGGAGATGGCGAAGCTGCGCGTGCCGATTGTGACCACGATTACGGGCGAGGGCGGCAGCGGCGGGGCGTTGGCGATTGCTGCGTCAGACCGCGTGCTCATGATGGAGAATTCGGTGTACTCGGTGATTTCGCCCGAGGGCTGTGCATCCATCATGTGGCGAGACCCTGCCAAACGCGATGTGGCGGCGCAGGCTATGCGGATTACTGCGAAAGACTTACAAGATATGAAGTGCATCGACGGGATTATTCAGGAACCCGAGGGCGGCGCGCATCGCGATCATGAAGCGGCTGCGGTCATGCTGGATGCGGCTCTGCAGAAATATTTGGCCGAGCTGAAGCTGCTCGCGGTTGGGGATTTGCTGGAACAGAGATACCAGAAGTTTCGGACGATGGGACAGTTCTACCGGGTCGAAGGGTAGGGATTGTTGCGCATCCGCATTGTTCCGGGAATTGAGCCAACCCGCTAGAGACCTGCTTGCTGTAATTCTCAATTTCGCGGAGAGCCTTTCGACCCGAGAGGTCGTTCGTCCCGGCTATTTCGCGGATCACGTCTCCGCAACCCTTCACCGGTGCTAACATTCCCTTTCCGCAAAGGAGAAGCCATGCCAAACTTGGTCCGAATCGGCCGCGTGCTGTCAGGCATTGGGATGATCGGCTTGGGAGGCCTGGCGTTGGCCTACTCCGACTTTGTTATGGAGTGGACCAATGTGCCCGACCATCTCCCGGCGCGAGCAGCGTTCGCCGACGTTCATGGGGCTATCCTGCTTCTGGCTGGCCTGGGCCTGCTGTTCGACAAGACCGTTCGGGTGTCTGCACTGACTTTAGAGTTGGTATGGTTGGTGTGGACTTTGCTTCGTGTCCCGATCACGATCGCCAATTGGCGCACGCTGGGTGGCCTAGCCGAGGTTTTCGCCATTACAAGCGGTTTCTTGCTCCTGGCTGGAATTTCTGGTCCTAGAACCGAAACAAAGCGTCGGGAAGCGCTCGCAGCCCGGTATTGTTTCGCCCTCGGCATGCCCGCGTTTGGAGTCGTACATTTTCTTTATCCCGCCGCGGTGGCAAGCTGGGTGCCGGGATGGCTTCCGGGACATATGTTCTGGGCCTATTTCACGGGCGTGGCACATTGCGCTGCCGGGTTGGCGATTTTGACGGGGGTGCTGGCGAGCCTGGCGTCGCGGCTGTTTGCGATCATGTTGAGTTCGTGGGTGCTGATCGTTCACATTCCTCGGGTCATGGCTACGCCAAGAGATCGCCACGAATGGACAACCTTCTTCGTGGCGCTGCTGCTGACCGGTCTGGCCTGGATCCTGGTGCGATATGTGTCGCGGAACCCCTGGTCTAAGCCGGTCTCGGCCTAGTTGTCCGGTAGCGTAGGACTGGGTGGAATGTTCTGGTAGGCAAAAAATCCTGGTAGGCTCTCGTTCTTAGTGGCGCAGATGACGCCGCCTGAATCTCTTGCGGGCACCCGGCCCTCGGGGGGCGCGAAACAAGAGGTCATACAGGACGAAAGGAGAAGCAACAATCACAGGTATCAACACAAAGGGGCTAGTCGACAGCAACTCCCAACCTGAACACATTCAACCAAAGAACAAGTGCCATATCGAGAACGACAAGAAGCAGGCCTACCAAAACGCCGAGAGGAACTCCGCACCATGTGGTGGCCACGTTGCTTCGAATCGCGGCCCACCCAAACCATTAGGACGATTCCGCAAATCACGAGGATGGCAAGCATGATCGTCGGCGAAATTGCCGAATCGAAACCGAGGCTGCCAGAAGAAGACAGGCTACGGCGAGAGCATGGCTGCTCGCGCGCAACCCTTAGGGAGGCTCGTTCCTTTCGAGGTGTCGTCTTGAGTTCATAGGCATCCAGAGCCCCGAATGCCTTTCAATGCACTCACGAGCCCATCACGGTTTTTGTGTACCTTGTTTCTGGTTTGCGGCTTTTTCAGCCTCAGTGATAGCTTTTTGGAACTGCTCCACCGCTGATACCGTGGGTGCGCGTAGCGCGTTCCTCGCGCTGTATCGCCAAACCGGCGACGTGTCCAAGGCCGGTTGCTCCTCACGGCCGCGATAGACCTCCAGCGTGTCGTCGGATGCGCCCACTTCGGTGCTCATGTGTGGGCCGGTGTCCAGTCCCGGCGTGGGCTGGTTTAGGTCGGGAGGACGCCCGTGTTGGGCGCCGATGCGGATGTTGCCATTATCAGCGGGCTGGATGACGACGGGTCGGTTGTCAGTGGGGCTGTCTTTGACAGTGGGACGGACCATTTGGCCGCTTCCCGTGCGGACGGTGAAGATGAGGTCGGCGGTCATGGAATCTTGCACTAGGCGGAAACGGCCCCACTTGTCGAGAGCTTTTTCTACAGCCTCGCGGGCCTTGCGGTTTGCGTTGAGATCGGTCAGGGGCTCGCCGACGTCGGGGTGGATGGTAACGAAGACGGTTTCTGCTCGGAGAACGTCGGTGGGGAGGAGGGGCTTGTGCTTGTCTTTTGCGGGGGCTGGCAGCGGCAGCAAGAGGGTGAGAACAAGGACAACCAGAGTCCGGGACATTAGGGTTTCCTCCGCGAATGGATGTGGAACAGACTTGTGGGTCAGATGACTTCATGCCGCGGTCTCGTGCCAGTCATTCCCGCAGTAGCGGCATTGCTGTGCTTTTGGTGTCCGTGCAAGTTCACCGCATCGAGAGCAGCAATTCAAAAACACTTGGCTGCCATGGTCCTTCAGAATTCTCTTTCCTGTGCGGATATAAATGCCTCGTGTCCGTCGCGCGCCAGAAATAGTACAGCTGGGTCATCTGACCCCGCGTTGTCCACGGAGCGTCCGGACATGTTCAAGCCGAATGCCAGTTCAGCCGTTGCAAGAAAGTGGTGGTATGCCTCCATCTCGAGAACAGTCATGAGATCAAGGTAGAAGTTGAATGCGTAGTACGCTCGTTCAATCTCGTCTAGTTCGGATGTCGTGAAGCCGTCCATCACAAAGATGATTTTACGCCGTTGAAAACGGCGACGAAACGGCGGCCCACGCGAATTGGGGGTCGCTCTTGTGATGCCTCGACCGGAATCCTAGGGTTCGGACCGCAGACCGACAGCCGCCAACGTTACATTTCGGTCCTCGGCCACGATAGTCGCGATTTCACCAGCGGTTTTCAGCACAGCTATAGAATAGTCGCGACGTTGCAGATCCGGACGCATCTTGTCGCCAATCCTGCCGACGCGCGCGTTGGGCAAGAGAACTTCCAACTCGCGCCTCGTCTTGATTCGCCACTGGTGGTCGGAAGTGGCGGGGAGAATCAGGAGGCCGAGCTTGTCGTCGTTGTGGCCGATTGCCCATTCGTTGAATAGCCCCAAGGCATAGTGTTCGATGGGAAGGCGGCCGAGAGACTCCACGGTAACCACCGCGATCTGGGAGTGAGTCTTCTGGTCGAGTTCCTGGGCCATGACCGTGAGGTGCTTTGGTGTGTCGGGATCTTTCACGTTGGCAAAGTCGCTGACCGAGCCCCTGGCGGGCAGAAACCTAGGTTGAGGGTGGGCAGGGGTGCACGCGAAAAGCGCCAACGTCCGATAGCCTTACTGTGAGCGCCTTGCGTATTGTCACGATGAACTTCTGTGTTGCGAGCCAGTATACGCCGGGCGTTGCTTTCCTATGTAACCCTGGCCCGGCAAGGGCCTTTCCCCATCCAACTGCCGTATAATTAGGAGTTAACCGATTCTCAGTGCCGGGCCAAACAGCCCCACGGACTGGAGCCTTTTCCCTCAGATGGTTACCTCGGACCTCGTCGTCCAACCCCCCCAAAATTCTGGGTCTTCTCATGTCGTGAACGACATGAGTATTTCTGTCGCCACGGTGAACGGATCGGGCTCGCAAAGCTCGAATTCGGTGCTTTTAAGGGCGATTTTTCAGATGGGTGTGCCGGTTTCCGGCAAGAATCTGTTTCCCTCCAACATCGCCGGTCTTCCCACCTGGTTTACCATCCGCGCCAATCAGCACGGCTACATTGCCCGAAAGAAGGAAATCGACTTCCTTGTGGCAATGAATCCGGAGACGGCGAAGGACGACGTGATGTCGCTCGCCCCCGGATCGTCGGTGGTTTTCGACGAACCCTTGAAGCTAAGTGAGCTCCGCACGGATTTGGTTTTCTACTCGGTCCCTTACGACAAGATTCTGGTTTCCGTAGGCGTAGAGGCCAAGGTGCGCAAGCTCGTCAGGAACATGATCTACGTCGGCGTGGTGGCGCAGATTCTGGACATTGACATGAAGGAAGTGGAGATTGCGATTCAGCGCCAGTTCTCCAAGAAGGCGAAGGCCGCAGCGCTGAACCTGAGCGCAGCGAAGGCTGGGTTTGAATACGCAAAAGCGTCGTTGCCGAAGCAGGACCGGTTTCTCATTGAGCGCAGCAATAAGACCGCCGGGAAAATCATCGTGGATGGGAACTCGGCTGCGGCCCTGGGAGCGGTGTTTGCCGGCGTGACCGTGGTGACGTGGTACCCCATTACGCCGTCGTCGTCTCTGGTCGAGACCTTGATTGAATATGCAAAGGAGTATCGGATAGGCGCGGACGGCAAGTCGACATTTGCGGTGGTGCAAGCGGAAGACGAACTGGCGGCGATTGGCATGGTGCTAGGCGCCGGTTGGGCCGGAGCCCGTGCCATGACTGCGACAGCGGGCCCTGGAATTTCGCTGATGGCAGAGTTCGCCGGTTATAGCTACTACGCGGAGATTCCGGCCGTGGTGTGGGATGTGCAGCGTGTTGGGCCGTCGACGGGATTGCCCACGCGGACGGCGCAGTGCGATGTGCTCTCGACGGCGTTTCTTTCGCATGGAGATACCAAGCACATACTGCTGTTTCCGGCATCGGTGGAGGAGTGCTTCACCATGGCCGGCGATGCGTTTGATCTAGCGGAACGTTTCCAAACGGTTGTGTTCGTGATGTCGGATTTGGACCTAGGGATGAATAACTGGATGGCGGATCCCTTTAAGTATCCGGAGAGGCCGCTGGATCGCGGAAAGGTTTTGGGCAAGGCGGATTTGGAACGGCTGGGCGGGTTCCAGCGCTATAAAGATGTCGATGGGGATGGCATCGGCTACCGCACGCTACCGGGAACAGATCATCCGGGCGCGGCGTACTTTACGCGCGGCAGCGGGCATAACGAGAAAGCGCAATACACGGAGAAGCCGGACGACTACGCCAACAACATGGAGCGTCTGAACCGGAAGTTCGAGACAGCTCGCTCGCACGTGCCGCGGCCGGAGTTGGTGGCGTCGGGGAAGTCGAAGATCGGAATCATTGCGTACGGGACGACCCATTGGGCGATTGGCGAATCGCGCGACCAGTTGCGTGGCGAATATGGCCTGGAGATGGATTATTTGCGGCTACGCGGGTTCCCGTTTTCCAAGGAAGTGCATGAGTTTGTCAAAGCGCATGACCGGATTTACGTGGTCGAGCAGAATCGCGACGCACAGATGCTGACCCTACTGAAGATGGACCTCGAGCCTGCGCTGCTGACGCGCTTGCGCAGCATCAGCCATATGGACGGGCTTCCGGCCGATGCGCGGTCGGTCACGGATCACATTATGACGATGGAGGGGAAATAGTCATGTCGACCACTCCTGTGGCGCCCAAGGTGAATCGGATTGGGCTTACGGTTTTGGAATACAAAGGGAGCAAGACAACCCTGTGCGCCGGTTGCGGGCACAACGTGATTTCGGAGCGCATTCTGGAAGCGATGTACGAGATGGGCGTACAGCCGGAACGCCTCGCAAAGTTGAGCGGAATTGGCTGCTCATCGAAGACCCCGGCGTATTTTATGAGCCGGTCGCATAGCTTCAATTCCGTCCACGGACGCATGCCGTCGGTCGCTACGGGCGCTTTGCTCGCCAATCGCTCGCTGGTTGGGCTGGGCGTCAGCGGCGACGGCGATACTGCCTCGATTGGCATTGGCCAGTTCGTCCACCTGATGCGACGCAATCTGCCGATGATTTACATCATTGAAGACAACGGTGTGTACGGCCTAACCAAGGGTCAATTTTCAGCGACGGCAGATGTGGGATCAAAGCTGAAGAGCGGTGTGGTGAACGAGTTGCCCCCGATCGATACCTGCCTGCTCGCTGTGCAGCTGGGCGCGACGTTCGTCGGGCGTTCGTTCTCGGGTGACAAGAAACAACTCAGCGCGATGCTGAAAGCTGCCATTGCCCACAACGGCACGGTGATGCTGGATGTGGTTTCGCCTTGCGTCACATTCAACGACCATGAGGGCTCGACGAAGTCGTATCAATACATGAAAGACCACGAGGAACCGTTGCACGAAGTCAGCTTCGTTCCGCACTTCGAGGAGATTGACGTCGAGTACGAACCGGGAAGCGCACTCGATGTTCGAATGCACGATGGCTCGCATCTGCGGCTGCGGAAGCTCGAAGAAGACTACGATCCGCGGGATCAAGGCATGGCCATGGAGCGCTTGCATGACGCGCATCAGAAAGGCGAAGTGCTGACCGGTGTGTTCTACGTCAATCCCGACAAGCCGACGTTCCTCGACATGCTGAACATGACCGAGGATCCGTTGGCGACGCTACCGCAGGATCGCGTGCGTCCGCCGAGGGAAGCATTGGAAGCGGCGATGGCGGAGTTGCGGTAGGCAATCGCCGACCCCTTCACGGCCTACGAATACGGCTGGCGAGATGCGGGCGCGGTCGACTGGAAGGGCTTCATGTCCGAGCTGTAGATATTCTGGGCTTGCCTTTGGCCGCGCAGCGCAGGAACAAAGCGTCGTAGGCGCGACCTCTGAGAAGCCAAACTCGGAAGCCGCTCGGATGGTTTCGACGTAGTCCTCTTTCGTCGAGCGAAGTGACAGCGAGGCGACTTGGAGGCTCTTCCCACGAAAAGCATGGCCTACTCCGGCAGAACTCGCGGATGAACCGGGAACGCCGTCATCGAGGCATGCAGCACTGCGCGTGCGGGTTGCCTACCTTGGCCGAGCTTGGAACGGCAGTGCTCCAGCCAACGAATGCTGGCGTCGTGATGAACGTGCGGATTCCTAAGTCCGCCACCAAAACCGACGTATCGAAGAAATTCTCTCATCGCGAGGATTGGGTGGAGGGCGACGCCGGGCTAGAAAAACTCGCGCAGGCGTTGTTCGCGCACACGGTCGATTAGGTCCGGGATGGGGTCGTCGCTCGGGCCGCATTGATAGACGCCGATTCCAAACTCTTTAGCCAAGGTGGCCTTGGGGCGGATGGGACGTAGGGTGATGCTCTCGCCTTCGTTCTCCATCTGCAGGACCGTGCCTGGACGCAATTGCAGTTTTTCGCCCGAGGGTTGGAAATAACGATGCGGCCCGCTTTTGTCGACGGCGAGATTCGCAGGCACGGTGCCATCACAGAATGGGTTAAACCCTTTGCAAATGGCAATAGCGAGTCCGCTTCTGCTAGTTGCGTCGGGTACGGAACTGGTAGGCAAGCAAGAGCACGCCAGATCCCATCAACAGATAGGTGGCCGGTTCGGGGACTGGCGGCGGGGGTTTGTGGGGCTTCTTGGGGCAGATGAGTTCGTTCTTGTCGTGATCGTGCTCGCGGGCTTCCTGTTCAGCGGTTTCGCAGGTAGATCCTCCCCCACCGCCAATCACTGGGCCAACGACGATAGGAATACCAATTGGGCCAGGCCCTACAGGGCCGTTGGCTACCAGAGGAGGCATCAGGGGCGAATTCTGCGCCAGGAGCATTGGCGGCCGGACGGGGTCGCCGGCGATGGCCACAGGCTGATTGAGCTGGGATTCCGAGGGCTCGTCGGGCGCGACCAGGCCTTCGGGTTTCGAGGCAAGGCGGTTGCCGCAGCGCTTTCTGGCGCTGACTTTGCCGTCGGTGATGACTTCTTCTCCGGCAAGAATCAGGTGCGGCGTTTTGGTCCAGAGGATGCGGCCGTGGCGGCGATAGGACATATACATCTTCTGGCTTGCGAGAAGACGGACCACGCGAGCACGCCGGAAATTGAAGTCGGCGTAGTGCAGCGCGACGTCGGGGTCATGAGCCACGGCCTGCGAGAGCTCGTGGACATCCTGTACTCCTCCGGGAATGACGGAGTACTGATAGACGAGACGGGCGGGCCTGGCAGCCTTGGGCGCGGAAAAGGAGGCCGCGTTGGCCATCTGTTGTAAAGTGGCGGCGGCGCGTGCCCGAGGTGTAGCCGGGCGGGCCGTGGTCAACACAAGGATCGCGACCAAACCGAAGACGAACGGCAGGGTCGCCGCCAGTGTCGACAGAAGCCGCGCGCGATCCGGCCGGACGCGCCGGTGTTGATGGCGTTTAACCCAGCGGGTTCTCGAGGAAATTGGCACGTTTTGTGGTCTCGTGGCCTAGGCAGTTCCGGAGAAGCACGTTTCAGCCCATGCGGGGATCAGTAAGTGACTGATCCTATGGGCTTATCGTTGATTTTCGGTGCCGTTCGGGTAACCCAGGAGCAAAGAACTTGCACAGTTGTGGAAACTTACAGCTCTGCAGCTCTGACGGGCCTGCTCTTCTCTTCACTATGATGCGGTACGTAACCTGTTGAGGCTATACCACTTTAGTGTACGCGAACCGGCCAGCCAACCCTGAACGCAACTGAAGCCGCCAAACCCCGACTTCAACTTAAGGCGCATTGCGTCGTTCCGTTTTGTCACGAACCACCGAAAGGGAGCGACGCTAGGCAGCCGGAATCTCCAGTTCTTCCCCCACCTTGATCAGATCGGGATTCGCGATGTCGTTGGCACGGGCGATGACTGTGAATTTCTGCGCGTCTCCATAGAAATGTTTGGCAATCTTGGACAGGCTGTCGCCGGATTGCACGGTGTACCTCTGCACGCCGGACTTGACCTCGATATCGTGTTTGAGATCCACGAAAGTCGGGTCGACCTTCTTGATGGCGTCCCAGATGCGGTCTTTGCTGAACTCGGTCTCGGCCATCGCCTTGAGGTAGAGCTGATCGCCGTCGAGATTCAAGTTCATGAGTTGAGCGCCTTCTTTGGTGATCACGTCCAGAACTGGCTGATACTTCTGCTTCAACTGCTCGAAATCTGCCATAAAACGTCTCCTTGGGGATGGAAGTATTGGGACTGCAGGGCTTGCGTTGAAAGAGCTCAGGAGGAACCGCGACATCGGTGCTCGAGGGCAGACGGATTGAGGCAGCAAGAATAACATAGGGGGGTTGCGTTGCAATGGAGTGTTTTCGCGCCCTGCACTCTTGATTTTCTCGAGGAAGTCGTCGAAGAGAAAAGTCGTCCCGCCAGCCGATTCACCCAGGTTTAACCGGATCGTAACGATTTTGTAATCCTCCTTTTGCACACTTCTTGCGGAGAGCGGGATCTGATGCCGGAACGTATCCGGTGGTGATCATGGCCAGTTCCATAAAGCCTATTACTTTACAGTCAGTTACGAGCAGTGTTGAAAGCTGAGGTTCGCTTAACCGGACCTGGAAAACGCAGGTCGCACAAACGCAGGTCGCGACAAACAAGATGTCTTCTCAACATGCGAACATTGCGGTCGTCGGAGCTGGGATCGTCGGGCTGGCGCACGCATCCATTGCGGCCAAGAGTGGGAAGTCCGTGGTGGTGTTTGAAAGGCGGCCGCGCTCGTCGGGCGCGTCGGTGCGTGGATTTGGGTTGATCGCGCCCATCAGTCAAGCAGCGGGATCTACATATCAGATGGCGGTCGCTAGCCGTGACGAATGGATGGGGCTGCTGCAGGCTGCCCGGCTGCCTTATCAGCCGACCGGGTCGCTCCACTTGGCATATCACGACGATGAACTGGCCGTAATCCGGGAATTCTGCGACCTGGGACCGGGTTTTGGATACCTGTGCCAATTCCTGGACGCCCGGGCGGTGGAGGCGCGGACACAAGCCGTGCTCTCGGCGGGTCTGTTGGGGGCGCTTTGGAGTCCTACTGAGGTCACGGTGGATCCCCGGCTGCTGCTGCGGAAGATTCCTGAATTTCTGGTGGAGCGCTACGGCGTGAAGTTTCGCTTTGGGTGCGCGGTCCGGTCGATCGATCTGCCACGGGTTGAAGCCGGGGTGGAGACCTGGACGGCCGACGCGGCGATTGTGTGCGCCGGTGAAGACTTCGAGACGCTGTATGCGGAAACCTTTGCAGGGAGCGGGCTGAGCCGGAGCAAAACGCAGACCTTGCGAACGGAGCCGCAGCCAGGAGGCTGGCGGCTGGGTCCGAGCCTGCTGGCGGGTCTTTCCTTACGCTACTCGGCGGCTTTCGCGATCTGTCCTTCGCTGGGCCAGTTGCGGGAGCGCGTTGCGCGTGAACTGGCGGAATACGACCGCTGGGGTATCCACGTGATAGTGGCGCAGAACCCGGACGGGGAACTGATACTGGGTTCTTCGCACGAAGAAGGTTTAACGCCGGAAGTCTTCGACAAGACTGCGGTCGACAATTTGATTCTTGGTTATACGCGGAATTTCCTGCAGGCTCCGAATCTGGACGTGAAGGAGCGCTGGCACGCGATTCAGGCGCGGCACCCGGAACATGCGTTTCTGGTCGGCAAGCCGGCGGAAAATGTTCGCGTGGTCTCGGGGTTGGCAGATGCTGATCTGACGCTGAGCTTTGGTCTAGCCAAGCGAGTGTTGGCGGAGCTGTCGCTGTAGGTGTGAGGCAGGATGATGGCGGGATGCAGCGATCATCTTAGGCTTCGCAGCCGGGCAGTTCTGAGCCCGACGGTTTAAGGCCCAACAATACGGCGAGAGACGCCCGGAGCGAACGCTTGCGATTGGGCTTGGCGCTGGTTCTGGCTGGCGGCATGTGGCTACTCGCAGTGGGTGATGGTCCCGGCCGGGCTCGCGCACTCTGCCGCGATGGGCCAGCCGACGGATGCAGGCGGCCTGTGTCCGTGATGGTACTGGACACGGGAACTGCTGCTTCATCATCGCGATCCCGATGGCGGAGAAGTGTCGCGAGAGATTCAGGTGGCCTGCTATGGCCATGCGGTCGATACCGCCGGCGTGATCGCGGGCGAGACGAGCAGCGCTTTGCCTATCCCGTCTATGCGGTTTCTTCCTCGCGACGACTATTGAGTGTTCGTTCTCGGCGCGGTGCAGGTGTTGGCCAGGCTTGGGGGGCGGCAGTTGCGGGTTCGTCGTGGATTTAGCGAGTGGCCTGGCGGCGGTCCATGCGATCGTGCTGAGTCAGTCGCTAACGGGGATTGGGCTAGCCGTTTCTCTTGGCCTTCGGGTTGCCACCGATTGCGGGGGAATACTGATGGTGCAGCTGAAGGATCCTGCGGCCCGTGAAGTCGCCTAGCCCTGTAGACCGGAGTGCGTTAGCGTTCCGGCTCCAGCACAAGTTCATGTTTTCGCGCTCGCTGCACTGCCTCTTTAGAAAAGGGAAGGGGGAACGTGTAACCTTCAGACCATCCCTCCCATTGATCCATGTAGTGTGGACTGAGGAAGTTCCCGCCTTGACCAGTGACGGTGTTAAGGGTGGACTGATCGAGGTTGCTGAGGTCGGCGGTGAACCGCTCCGAGGGGCCAAAGGTGCGTCCAGTTTGTTTCACCGTGAAACTGCCTCCGGACTGGGAATGAAGGCCGGGGCCGGTCCAGCCTCCGATTAAGGGGACCTTACTGAGGACGAGATGTCGGATCTCCAGAGGCGAGGTCTTGCCCCAAGTCCAGCTCATCAGGTCGGCAGGGGCTTCGGGTTCGGCCACGGCGGCCTCGACGGCAGCAGCCAGCAGTTGGTCAAACGTGGCGTACTTGGCGGGCAGCCAGCGTTTCTGCTGCTGGGTGAGGACGTTTTCCAGCCAGATGCTCGACATACCCCAGCGGTAGCTCTCCCACGTCAGCGGGGCTCCGTTCACAGAAATGGTTTTCCCTCGCGCGTCGAGTTGCGACTGCAACAGTAGACGAGTCAATTCCCGGCGGGTGCGGATTTCTATGGTCGCAGCGGGGGAGTCTGCGTTCAGGCGTCCGTCCCAGTCACGGAGCAGATCGCGCGCCTTGCGCGCGCGTTCGGAGAGCCCCGGAACATTGTCGAGGGCCTGGACGAAATGCTCGGCGCAAGCGTGATCGAAGGCGGAATCAACATCGATTTCGAGGGCCAGCATGTCGGCAGGGGTTAGCTTCTTGCCCGAATTGAGGACGCGGTAAATCCGATTCGTGCGCCAGGGTGCGTCCCACATGGTGCTGATGGCGTAGGGATACTTGTCGGGCGTGATGCGTCCGTTGGCAGTAGCGAGGACGCCGCTGGGGGGATCGAACACGCTCGGCAGTTTCTCGAATGGAACCCACCCGGTCCATTCGTGGGCGTCGTCATTGCCTTGCACGGGCACGCTGCCGTCGCCAGCTTTGCGAATGGGGTATTGACCGGTGGCTTGGTAGCCGACATGGCCATCGACGTCGGCGTACATCATGTTCTGTCCCGGCGAATGCAGGAGGGCGGCGGCTTGGCGGAACTGGGCCCAGTTTTGCGCCGCGTCCAGATCGAAAAAAGGATCGGTAAAGGAGTCATATAGGGCCCACCGCAGAGCGAGTTGGCGCGTCTCGCCAGGGATGAGGCTGGTAATGATTGGGCCGTGCCGTGTTACAGAGAATTCGACACTGACGTCGGGCGCGCCTTTCACGCGAATGTTTTCCTGACGGTGTTCCGGTGCGAGAAATCCCTGGGCTGTCTGGTATTGGTCGGCAGCGTTGAAGGATTCGATGTAGAGGTCCTGAACCGTGGGCTCCACGTTGGTGAAGCCCCAGGCAATGCTCTGGTTGTGGCCGACAACAACAAAAGGCATGCCCGGCAGAGTAACGCCAACCACATCGAAACTGCCGCTGCGCAGATGCGCCTCGTACCAGAGATTGGGCATCTGGTGTCCGAGGTGCATATCATTTGAGAGCATGGGCTTTCCCGATACCGTGTGCGCGCCGGAAACGGCCCAGTTGTTGGACCCCGGTGCAGGTTCGTAGGCATCGACGATGGCGTTTCCCGATGGCGGATTCACGATCGGAGCCGTAGCCCTTGCGACGGGCTCGGGATCGGCGTCCATGTCCTCATCGTCGTCCTCCGCCGGGTGTGCTGGTGGAGCGGGCAAATCGGTAGTTTCCAGCCCAGGTGGATGATCGTGGCGCGAGCCATTCACGAACAGATCCGCCGTTAGCCTTGCCCCGATGGCCGCCTGAAACTGTTCGCGGAGCAGCGCGTAGCGGTACCGGCCATGATTGAGTTCCTGGGCCAACTCAGCTCCCACCGCGAAGCAGTCGTCCACAGTCCAGGATTCTGGCGAATAGTGCAACAACCGAAACTCCAGAGGTAGGTGCAAACGGCTGTGCTCGATGCTGGCATTGACGCCTCGAGCGTAGGCCTCGAAGTATTCGCGGTCGCGGGACGAAAGAGCTGCGGCACTGCGGTGGGCCACCTGTGGGATGCCGAGAATGCGCTGCTGCTTGTCGTGGTCCAGACCGTCTCGGCCAACCACCTCCGCGAGGCGGCCACTAGCAAGGCGCCTCATGATATCCATTTGCCACAGGCGGTCCTGCGCGGTCACATAGCCCTGCGCGAAGAACAGGTCGCGGAGGCTCGCGGCGTCTATGGTGGGAACACCGTGAGCATCGCGCGTGACGACAACCTTTTGTTGCAGGCCAGGTGCGAGAAGCGACCCGTCAAGCTGCGGCAAGGCGGATCTCGCGATCGCGTACGCCCACAACGCTCCGCCCACGAGCACGACGAACAACCCCAGCAGGCAAGCACCAACCCAGCGGGGCCAGCGGGTCGCTCGGCGGTCGGAAGAAACGGCGATGGGCATGAGGCTCAAAGTCTAAGCGAACAAAAACTCCTTCGTTCGCAATTCCTTCACCGTATCCCGCACCTTAGCAGCCTTCTCGAATTCGAATTTCTTGGCGTACTCGCGCATTTCCACTTCCAGCTTGGCCGCGTAGGCATCGAGCTCCTGCTGTGACTTGAAGTCAGGCAAGCCATCAGCCTCGGCTCCGGCGAAGTCGGCGTAGTCGGCTTGCACGACCGTGGCCAGCGCCATGTCGACGGAGCGGATAATCGATTGCGGAGTGATCCCGTTCTCTTCGTTGTAGGCCGTTTGAATAGCTCGCCGCCGGTTGGTCTCGTCCATCGCCCGCTTCATCGAGTCGGTCATGCGATCCGCGTAGAGAATCGCCAAGCCGTTCAGGTTGCGCGCGCAGCGTCCAATGGTTTGGATGAGCGAGCCCGTCGACCGCAGGAAGCCTTCCTTGTCCGCATCGAGAATGGCAACGAGCGAAACTTCGGGCAAGTCCAGCCCTTCGCGTAGCAGGTTGATGCCGATGAGGACATCAAACTCGCCTTTACGGAGATCGCGTAGAATCTTCACGCGCTCCAGCGTCTCGATTTCCGAATGCATATAACGGCAGCGCACGCCTGCCTCGGAGTAGTACTCGGCAAGATCCTCAGCCATGCGTTTCGTGAGGGTCGTCACCAGCACACGCTCGCCTGCCTTCACGCGTTCGCGAATGTTGTGCAGCAGGTCGTCAATTTGCCCTTTGACGGGACGAACCTCCACCGGAGGATCGATCAACCCGGTAGGCCGGATAATCTGCTCGATGACAACGCCCGCCGACTTTGTCAACTCATACGGCCCTGGCGTCGCGGAAACGTAAATGGTCTGGTGAATGCGGTGCTCAAACTCCTCAAATGTTAGCGGGCGATTGTCCAGCGCCGAGGGAAGCCGGAAGCCGTACTCGACCAGCGTCTCTTTTCGCGAGCGGTCGCCCTTGTACATAGCGCGCAACTGCGGAATGCTCTGGTGCGATTCGTCGACGAAGAGCAAGAAGTCGCGCGGAAAATAGTCGAGCAACGTCGGCGGTGGCTCGCCCGGCATGCGCCCGGTGAAGTGCCGCGAGTAGTTCTCGATGCCGTGGCAGTAGCCCATCTCGCGAATCATCTCCAGATCAAACATGACGCGCTGATGAATGCGCTGTGCCTCGACAGGACGGCCTTGCTTCTCGAGTTCAGCTTCCCACCAGGCCAGTTCCTCCTTGATCGTATCCACGGCCCGGCTGCGCGTTTCCGGTTTCATCACGTAGTGCGTCTTCGGATAAATCGGCAGTCGCATGTACTTCTGCTTGACGGTCGAAAATAAGGGATCAATCTGCGCCAGCGATTCGACCTCGTCGCCAAACAGTTCAATCCGGTACGCCATGTCGTCATAGGTAGGGAAGACCTCGATCACATCCCCTCGCACCCGAAACGTACCTCGCCGGAAGTCACCGTCTGTCCGCTCGTAAAGAATCTCCACCAGCTTCTTAGTAATGTCCTGCCGGGAAATCTTCTGCCCCTTCTCCAGAAAGAGCATCATGCCGTAATAGGCTTCCGGCGAGCCCAGGCCATAGATGCAGCTCACGGACGAAACGATCAGGCAATCGCGATGCTCAAACAAGGTCCTTGTCGCGGAGAGGCGCAGCTTGTCGAGTTCGTCGTTGATGGTTGCTTCCTTCTCTATATACAAATCCGCCGACGGAACATACGCCTCCGGCTGATAATAGTCGTAATATGAAACAAAATATTCGACAGGATTTTGCGGGAAGAAGGCTTTGAACTCGCTGTAAAGCTGGGCGGCAAGAGTCTTGTTGTGGGCCAAGACCAGCGCGGGCCGGTTGGCCTGCTCGATGACCTTGGCCATGGTGAACGTCTTGCCCGAGCCGGTAACGCCGAGGAGTACCTGGTGCTGCTCGCCGTCAGACAGGCCTTTGACCAGGGATGGGATGGCCGTAGTCTGGTCGCCGCAGGGCTGGTAGTCGCTAAGGAGGCGGAAGTCCATGAGTGTCGATTATACGAGGGATGGGGGAATGCTCGCGCTGGCGCTTGGGTCCGGCTGGATGCGGCCATGACGCCATAACCGCGGCATGAGCAAGACTCGACCATGCTCCGAAACCGATGACGCTGCGATTGGCGGATGAGTTGCGCGCTGCCAGCAGCAAGAAGATCCCAGCGTGACATAGAGGCTCAGCATCATCGGCAACGCAACTTTCAGCGCCCGTTTCCCGAATCATGGGCCCTCCAGCCAATCACATGACGGAGGCATGCTCATTCTCGCAACCCACAACAGACGGCCCAACGATGCCGTCTTGCGCTTTTTCTGCCACCTCGATCAGCTACAATCCTCGAACGTTCGGAGGCACCTGATGCGATACCTAACCGCCCGAATTCTCGCGCTCTTTCTCGTTTTATCGCCGGCTGGAGCGCAGGTTTCTGAGCCTTCCGTTTCTGACCTTTCCAAAGAAGTCCAACAGTTCGTCCGGGTGAACGCCGCGAAGGTCGTGCTGGCGCATGTGCGCGTGATTGACGGTACGGGTGCCGCAGCGGTGGAGGATCGAAACGTTGTCCTAGTAGGCGGGAAAATCCGGAATATCGAGACAGGCGCCGACGTTGTTGCGACGCCGGACACAACAGTTCTGGATCTGCACGGCTACACCGTAGTGCCGGGAATTGTGGGAATGCACAATCATCTCTTTGCCGCAGCCCACCCCAATTTGGCAAGCCAAGGGCCATACGAGCATCCCCCGCTCGTGCCGCAAATGACTTTTTCCTCGCCCCGGCTTTATCTAGCCAACGGCGTGACCACAATGCGAACCACAGGAAGCATCGAGACCTATACCGATCTAAATCTGAAGCGCGACATCGACGCAGGCAAGCTTCCGGGTCCGCACATGGACGTTACCGGGCCATATCTGGAGGGCGCGAAAAGTTATTTCATGCAGATGCCGCACTTAACCAACCCAGAAGATGCCCGGCGGCTGGTGGAATATTGGGCCGATCAGGGCGTGACGTCCTTCAAGGCGTACATGAACATTACACGCGCCGAGCTGAAGGCCGCGGTCGATGCCGCCCACAAACGCGGGATCAAAGTTACTGGCCACCTGTGCTCGGTGACCTATAAGGAGGCCGTCGAAGCCGGTATCGATAACCTCGAACACGGATTCTTCGTTAACACACAGCTCGATCCCGACAAAAAGCCGGACGCGTGCAGCGCCAGCCAGGGCGATTTCACCTTGGAGCACATGCCTCCCGAAAGCGCCGAGGCGAAAGACCTGATCGAAATGCTGGTGAAGCATCACGTGGCCATCACGTCCACACTGCCGGTGTTTGAGGGAGATATGGGCGGCGGGCGGCCTCCCATCCGACAGCAAGCAATGGACGCCATGACCCCGGAGGCGCGCGAGGCATTCTTCTTTCTGCGGGACCGGTCGGCATTAAGAGCGTCACATAAGAAAGACCCGGGCCTCCTGTTCCGGCGCGATACGGAACTCGAGCGCGCTTTCGTGGCCGCAGGAGGCCTGCTGCTTGCCGGGCCCGATCCTACCGGCGCCGGAGATGTGGTTCCGGGTTTCGGCGACCAGCGCGAGATCGAGTTACTGGTTGAGGCCGGATTCTCTCCCGTCGAAGCCATCAAAATTGCCACTCTGAACGGAGCTGTATATCTGGGTCGCGACAACCAGATCGGATCCATCACTGCTGGCAAGAACGCGGACCTGGTAGTAATCAAAGGCGATCCGTCCAAGCAGATTTCGGATGTCGAAAACGTAGAGATCGTCTTCAAAGACGGCGTCGGCTACGACTCGCAGAAATTGTTGGAGTCGGTGAAGGGAAGATACGGGCAGTACTGAGTCCTCGACACTGAAAGAGGCTTCGAAGAGGCCTGGGGAACTTTCTGGCGCACCTTCTCCCACACAATCATCCACCGAACAACTCCAGGCTTTCGGGTCTCCACGTCACTGAAAACCAACCGCCCATTTTCGAACTAAATGGGCGGACCTGCCGGGATCCGGCAAATCCCATGTCCGTTGCGACTTCCGGTCGGTGAAGGGAAGTAGGGGGAGCACTGAGGGGGACTGCACAGACTACGTTGACCAGTCGAGCAGTTTTATCGGGTTGCTGAGTCGTCGCGAGATGGCGCGGAAGGTCAGCGCAAACGAGCTGCCGAGCATCTCAGCGCGTAACGGAAGGTCGGCAATAGTCTCAACAGCGAGACATTTGAGAAGGTATTGTGAACTAAGGCTTCTCAGTCACAACCCCCATCGTCATAATCTTGGTCTGCGCGCCAAACTTTTTATAGTCGCTGTAAGTCTGCGTAACGTCGTAGTTAAGGTCCTTGAAAACCGCGACACGAGCGCCAAGGTTGAGCCGCACCAGCTTCGGCAACCATACTTCGTCATTAACGCGAGTCTGCTCGAAGTAGAGGTGCGTGCCTTTATGTAGTCGCGCGACGAACCAGCCAAAGGAAATCGTGTCGATGGTTTCGAGGTCGGCCTTGACCCACTGGTATTCGTTCTGGTCAATCCAGATCTTGCCGCGAAACTTGGTTAGGAATTTGCCGTTCTTGCTATGGGGCTCGTATCCGGGCTTGGGTTCGCCCTGAATAACATAGAGTGCCCGCCCGTCCCCGGTTTCGGGCGGCAGCATGGTGAAGTTGAAAGCGTCAGCGATTTCATTCACGAAGTCGCGGCCTTCCCGGCGGGACTTCTCGGCTTTCTCCAGGCGCTTCGCCCGCTGGTCTTCGGTTTCGTTCTTGTACTTCGCGATCAGCTTGTCGATCTTTTCCTCTTCCTTGGCAGCGTCTTTCGGGGGCAGCGGCTTGTCGTCTTTCGATACCTGCCGCTGGACGTGCTCACCGTAGATGACCATGACATCAAACCCGCTGGTCTCGCTCGACTTCACGTCTCCATGGCCATCCAGCTTCTTCTCAAGGACTTTTTCTTCGTAGGTGTAGTCGCGCTTTTTCTTCTCGTTCTCTTCCTCGTGAGCGGCGACGCGCCGGATGATCTCGGCGGGGTCGGTGAGGGGAGCGTCCGGGGGAGAATTCTGTTGAGCGGATATCGGTGGCACACGGATGCCGGAGAGCAAGTACAGTACGGCAATCGCTCCAATCCTCGCGCTCATGCTACCGGTTTGGATGCGGCCGGCTTCCCCGAAGTTCTTGAAAATTCACGCTTAGGGGCTGCTGCGAGTCCCAACTAGGTTGGAGACTTCCACGCCAAAACTGGAATCCTTGTAGTCGCGAAAAGTCCGCGTCACGTCGTAGTTCACGTCCTGCACCAGGGCAACCCGCGCCTGCATCCTCACGTGAACCTGGGTGGGCAGCCAGAGGTCGTCGGAAACCCGCTCCTGTTCCACTTCCACATGCGTCCCCTTGTTCAAGCGTGCCACAAACCATCCCAAGGAAATCGTGTCCACCATCTGCAGATCAACTTTGGCCCATTGCATCTCGTTCTGGTCTACCCAGATTTGGCCGCGGAATTTCGAGAGGTACTTGCCATCTTTGCTGCGGGGCTGGAATCCGGGCTTGGGGTCCGCCTGAATCACGTAACATGTGTGCCCATTCCACGCTTCCGGCGCCAGGAGGGTGAAGTTGAAGGCCTGCTGAATATCCTTCACCAGACCGCGCTCATCTTCTCGCGCCTTCTCAATCGCCTTCAATCTCGTTGTTCGCTGCACCGCGGTTTCGGTCGCGAACTTGTGGGTGGCCAGGCGCAGTTTTTCCGCTTCCTTAGCAGCATCGTTCGCAGGCAGGGGCGCGCCGTTGTTCGCCACGACACGCTCCAGTCGATCTCCGTTAATGACGAGAACCTGTTTCGTATGGCTCTCGGAGGATTTGATCGCGCCGCTGCCATCCAATTTCTTTACCAGCGTCACCTCGGAATAGTTAAACTCGCGGCCTCTCCTGGCGTCCTGCTCCTCGTTTTGCGCGCTTCTGCGAATGATCTCGACCGGGTCATTGAGCAAAACGGGAGGCGCCGGAAGGCTAGGGCGCTTGTGCCGCGTCGGGGCCGCTCGTTGCGCGCCAGCATCGCCAGCCAGCAAGCCTGCTAGAAGTAGAAGCGTAGAGAAGTGCAGCGATCGCGAATTCATAACGAGCGCTTGGATGTAGCCAGGAACAGGCAGGTTGTGGGCGTTATTCTCGAAAAGCCGTAATCTGCGATCCCGCTTGCTGTAGGGGAATGCCTACTTGGACGCCCGATCCACGCACTCGCCGCGGAACAGACGGTCATCGACACGGGAGAGATTCTTTTCCAGGCCCTTGGCCAGTATAGGGAAGTGGCGGATCGTGAAAAGGTGTTCGGCAACAAACCACACCGGCTTCTCCGTCGTCATCCAGTGTTGCGAATCGAAATACTTTAGGTCGAACGGAACCGAAAACCTGCGCAGCGTGCGTTCCCTGCGCAGGTTGAAGTAGAGGTGAAAGTAGCTTAAGGCGAGTTCCCGCAGGGTCCGGTATACGGGATCGCGTCCACGGCAGCCCGTGAAGTTGGACTTCGCGACCGCGCCCCAGTGTCCGTTCTGGCGATAGATGGCGATGACGTGGTCGGTGTCGTGCTCGGCTTCGAGGTCGAAAAGCAACGGCGGGTAGCCGTTGGCGCGCAGGGCGGCAGCGGCGAAGAGAGCGCCCTCGTAGCAGTGGGCGGAATTTTCCGCCAGGACTCGGCGCGGAGACCATGCGGTGTTGGCGAGGTGGTAAGGCATCTCGTCCAGGGCGCGCTGGACGCCAAGCGGCGTTTTCAAGCTGCGCAGCTTGCGCAGTTCCGTCGGGGTGAAGACGGCCAGGGGATTGGTTTTCGAGAAAGCGGGCTTGCGGATTTTCATTGTAGGGTTTGCGTCAGAGGTGCAGTAGCGTCGCCAACTCCTGCGGGCTATCGAACGTGATGTCTCCCGGCGTTTCCACCAGCGTGTGCGGGGCGAAGCCGTAGCTGACGCCGCATGTCCATGTCCCGGCGGCGCGGCCTGTAAGAATGTCGACGGCGGAGTCGCCGATCATCACCGCTTCGTCGGCGCGGACCCCGGTCTCGGCCAGAATGGTATTGATGCCGAGTGGGTCTGGCTTCTTCGTCTCGAAGCTGTTGCCACCGTAAACGCTCACGAACTTTTCCGCAATGCCCAAGGCCTGCACGATCGCGCGCGACGGATTGACGGGCTTGTTGGTGAGGACAGACATGACGCGCCGGGTGCCGTTGGCGCCTCGTAGTGTTTCCAGAGCTTCCAGAATGCCATCGTAGAGGCGAGTGTAGTCGAGCTTGTGCTCGCGGTAGTAGGAGAGAAAGAACTCCAAACCTCTCTTCAACAGTACTTCGTCCACGGTATCGCCGAGGGCACGCCGCACGAGAGTCGGAGCGCCGTCCCCGACCATGGCGGCAATTTCATCGGAAGGCAGTTCATCCCGGCCCAGAGAACGCAGGGCCGCATTGACGGAGTTAACCAGGTCCCGTCGAGAGTCGATGAGTGTGCCGTCCAAGTCAAAAATCAGAAGCTTGATTTGCTGGGAAGGAATCGGGCGGTAAATTTGCATTCCTGTGAGTCGCGTTTCTCCGGACGTTCTGAAGAGTTCTGGTCAGGAGCTGTAACAGCTGCGGGTCACCTCTTCAAGATGTGAAAGCTCACACTGCCCCTCAATTTTACAGCCACCGGATTGCCGTCGAGTGTTCCAGGCCTGAACGTCCATTGTTTTACGGCTTCGATCGATTTTTCATCTAGTCCCGACCCAAGGGATTTGGTAACGTGCACGTCATGTGCCCTGCCGTCGACGCCGACGACAAATTCCAGATAGACTTCGCCTTCTACTCTCTTTTCGCGCGCCTCATCGGAATAGTCCGGCTCGGGCTGGGCAATTACGCTGGGCTGGACCACGCAGGGCTGCGGCGGATTTTTCCCAGCGCAGGGCCGAACTTTGGTGGGCGTGTTGTCGGGGTTGGAGTCTTGGGCGAACAAACACATGGATGCCAGTATGGCGGCGAAATACTATTAAAGGACGCATGCAAGAAACTCCGGCCCAGCGATTGGCGGCTGCTCCAGAAGGGAGACCGCCGCAAAGGACCTCTCAGTATATTCTCAACCGCGTCCGACTTGGGCGGATGCCTTATGAGGTGCTGCCGGCCGCAGCGAATTCTCAAATAGACGGAAGTCCACCTGCACCGCGATTTTGAGGGCGACTGGTTTGCAAGAGTTGCGGGTTCGAACTTCCAAGTCTGAAGCGATTTGACCGCTTCTTCGTCGGGTCCGAGGCCCAACGACTTCGTCACGGTGATATCGCGCACAACGCCGTCGGTTCCCGCGATGGACTTGCCCGGTTCGGTTCTTGCGTCACCAGCGCACCGGCTCCGAGCATTAGCAATCAACAGGGGAAGCTAACGCAGAATTCGTACGTTCTTTCCGACCCGTTGGACCAGAACGGTTTCCGAGATCGAGTGCGGGACTAACGAACTTCCAGTATATTCGCAAGCGCCCCGCAACAGTTACAATGACTAGTTTGCAATCCCATCGGCGCGAGCGGAGAGGTTGAATGCCCGTTACGAAGGTTGAGCCCAAAATTGAGCAGAGAACCGGGCCGGCGACGGCTGTCGGGGAAAAGTCTTACGAAGGATTAACCCCGCAGCAGCTCGTGGACGCCTACCGGCTGATGTACATGTCGCGGCGCGTGGATGACCGAGAGATTCTGCTCAAGCGCCAGCAGAAAGTCTTCTTCCAGATTTCCGGGGCAGGGCACGAAGCCCTCAGCGTGGCCGCGGGGCTAGCGCTGAAGCCGGCCTACGACTGGTTCTATCCGTACTATCGCGACCGCGGGCTGTGTCTCGCCCTAGGCGCTACCCCCTACGAAATGTTGCTGGGCGCCGTCGGCGCGGCGGACGATCCCGCGTCGGGCGGACGGCAGATGCCTTCCCATTGGGCATTTAAGCATTTGAATGTAGTTTCGCAATCGTCCTGTACGGGGACGCAGGTTTTGCAGGCAGTGGGATGCGCGGAGGCGGGCCGGTATTTTGCGCGGTTCCCGAATGCTGCCAGGAAGGCGGACGGCGACTATCGCGAATTCAAGGATGTCTCGTTCCACGACGACGAGTTGGTCTACGTTTCGCTGGGCGATGGG
>Ga0137418_10000441_pt1 | contig 36882 bp, 24 predicted proteins | sample CZODoug3_1_2_16f_FD_122242 | JGI IMG/M metagenome (GOLD analysis project Ga0137418, IMG submission 122242) | Vadose zone soil fungal communities from Angelo Coast Range Reserve, California, USA - CZODoug3_1_2_16fungal (Hybrid Assembly) | ecosystem: Environmental > Terrestrial > Soil > Vadose... | reverse complement strand
CTGCTTGCGGTTGAAGGGCGCCTTCTCCTGCGGGGGGTTCGCCGTCCTGGTGAAGTAGTCCTTCGCCGTCATCGACTTGTCGCGCGCGAAGAGGAACGCCGAGCCGTGGTACGCATTGGTCCCGGACTTGGTCACCATCGTCAGCGCCGCGCCGCCGGTGCGGCCGTCGGCCGCCGTGAACTGGCTCGTCGCGAGCTGGAACTGCTCGAGCGCCTCGGTGGTGAAGGTGAGGAGCGGCCCGCCGTACCGGTTGTCGCGGTTGTCGGCGCCGTCGACGGTCGGCATCACGTTGGTGCCCGACGCCCCGCCGAACGAGACGCTGCCGACATTCTCCTTGCTGCGATGCGTCGGCGCCATCGGCGCGGCGCCCGGCAGCAGCGCCAGCATGCCGCTGACGCTGCGCGTGATCATCGGCAGGTTCTCGAGCTGGTTCGCCTCGATCGTCGATGCGACCTTCGACTGCGTGACCTCGATGATCGGCGCGTCACCGGTCACGGTCACCGTTTCGTTCAGCGAGGCGACACGCATCTTGAAGTCGAGCGTGAGCGTCGCGTTGACGCCGAGCGTCACGCGCTCCCGCGCCGCCGGGGCAAACCCCGCCAGGTCGGTCTTCACCCCGTAGACGCCGGGATCGAGGCCCGGCATGTAGTAGAGGCCTTCGGCGTTGGTGACGGCGGTTCGCGACACGCCCGTGCTGATGTTGGTGGCGGTCACCGTGACACCGGGCAGGACCGCGTCGCCCTGGTCGAGGACGCGCCCGTTGAACGTGCCGGCCTGCCCGTAGGCGGTGCCGGTGATCGCGACAAGGATCAGAGCGGAACCGAGGATCGACTGAAGCACTCGCATCGAGACCTCCTGGGCGATCAGCGGACTGATTAGTTGGTTGGGACGATCGGCACATCGTCCAGCGCGAAGGCGTAGCACTCGTAATCGAGGAGCCGGAAACCGGGTTCGGTATGGCGGTAAAAGACGAGGGTGATCGTCCACGGGCGCGTGAAGACCTTCGGGTCCTCGATCGTCGCCGTGTAGGTGATGTGGTCGCGGTCGGCCAGCGTGTACCGCTCCACGACGTGCAGCGCGTCGCTGTGGAAGTTGCCGGCGCGATCGAACCAGGTCTCCTCGTTGAAGTTGTTGGCGTCGACGACGAGCGTGTCGCCGTCCCAGCTGCCGCGCGAGTCTCCCATCCACCAGTCGAGCGGCCCTTTCAGGTGCGGCCTGTTCATGAAGACGTTGCGCGTCGCGTGGACGTACTCGAACAGCATCAGCACGAGGTCCGGCGTCTGGACGATTTGAAACGGGTGCTGGATGTACATGACCCGTGGCACGCCGGGCAGATAGCATCTGGCTTCGGTGTCGGCCGTGGCGCGCGCGTCGAAGTTCTGCTTGCGCTTCGCGAGCATCTCCGGCCTGTACGGCAGCTCGCCGCCGGCGACGATGCCCGCGCTCGCCGGCTGCAGGCGGCTCGCGGAGTGCGCCTCGATGTTGTAGTCGGCCTTGCTGAGGACCTCCCAGATGCCAGAGAAGTCAGGCTTGCCCGCGGGCGTCCGCGGCAGCGCGGCGCCCTGGCCGGCCACGCGACTCGCGCCGGCGAGCAGCACGCCGACTGCGACGAAGCCGAGCAACGCCGTCACCCGTGTTCCCACCTTAGTGCCTCCCAAAGTGGGTCGGACATTATTCGCAGGGGGCACACGTGTCAATAAGGTTGCGCGGTTGCTGTGTCAAAGCTCGTGAAACGCAGCGCCTTCAGCCGCAACGGCGGTCGCGCACACGCGCCACGCGGACCTTATCCGCGTGCCGAAACCGCTGCGCGGGCCGGTGTTGGCCGCTAGCCGCCAGGGTCGCCGCTCAGCCGGTCGCGTCGCGACCGCTCAAGCGGGTGCGCAACAAGCTGAGTCGCTGGGCGGCTCAACCTGGCTCGTCCCCCTCAGTCTGCTCGCGGTTTCAGGCTTTCAGATCGGCAGCGCTCCTACGGTCCGCGTCGCGCGTATGCGCAACCGCTGCTCGCGAGCCGGCGCCACCAAAGACCCAATCTCTGTGCGCGATAATTTGACGATCAGCAGCCGCATGAACGACGGCGCGGCGGTATGCGCAAGACCCGGCTAATCGTTTCGATCGTTGGAGCCGCAACGCTCGCTGTAGCGTGCCAGGCTCGCTTCGTACGGACAGATCGACCGGTCCTCGTGGGAGCCTTGGAGGACGTGCCGGGGAGATTCACGAACGAACCAAGCTCACGGAAGGTTCGTGTCCTCTTCCGCAAATCTGGCGATGAATGGCAGGCGTTCGAAAGCCATTGTCCAGACGAGGCCTGCTTGAAGCAGGCGCCATCTGCATTCCCGCGGACTGTCACCTGGACGGTGATTTACAACGCCAGGACGATCGGTATCGTCGACGCTGAAACTCCAGCTGTTTTCGATTCCTACAGCCACATAGGGCTGCAGGCGATTCGTCCTGAGGCTCGCGTTCCTACCGTTGGCGAACGGTCTCTCGAATGGGCGGGCTTTCTCGATCAGCCGGTCTATCGCCCGTTGGTAACTGTTTCCGCTCCAGAATCGCGGGACCCAGATGGTTGGAAGCAGATGATGGTGTCCGAGCAGACGGTTGCCGCATTGCGCAGGGCCTTTCGCGCCAAGTTTCCCAACGTCGAAAACTGTACGACTCCCGAAGAGAACCTCGCCCGCCGGTGGGAGTATTCCGATGAAGACATCGGGATGACCGATGCCCACGCGTCAAACAAGAACTGGACCCTCGCCACTGTGTCACTTCGCGACTATCGCTGCGATGGACCGCCGGATGCTCCGTACGTCGACCAGTTGTTTTCAGTCGATCCTGCGGGACGCGTCGCGTTCATCAGCGGAGAGATGCGGTATCTGGATGCGGGCGACTATGACGATGACGGCCGCCCTGAAGTGATCGTTTCGATCGTCGGATACAACCGAGGCGGATACGCGTTGTTGTTCGATGAATTCGCCCGGCGCGCCACGTTTGAATTCAACTACCACTAACGACGCGGCCCGCAGGCGGACCTCAAGGTCCGCCTCTACGACCCTTGAGCCTGGAGCCTGGAGCGCGGAGTACGTAGGGCGGGTCCCGCCGAGCGACTGCAGCCGCGAGGTGGACCCGCCGCCGGTCCTACCGCTTGACGCCCGGGACCAGCTTGTCGAGCGCGCGCTCGCCCGACACGCACGCGGTCTCGAAGATCTCGAAGTGCTGCGACGGCGCGTACCGCTGCTTCATGACGATGACGCCGGGCGCCTGGACGATCTGGAAATCGGCGAAGAACATCAGGCGCGGCGTGCCGATCACGCACAGGAGCTCGGAGCTGACGTCCCGCACAGTCCCCACCTTGTCGGTAATCTCGTCGCCACCGTAGCGATGAACGATTTCCTCGTGGCGCTTCATCGCCCATGGCTGGTAGGGAATGCGGCCGCCGGGCGCGTCGATGATCGAGCTGACCTGCACACGCGCCGCCAGCTGCGCATCGGTCCATCCTGTGACGCGCAGGCTATCAGCGGTCTGAAACGCGGTTTCGACATTGACGGCTTCCGGACCGCCGGGCTCTTCGGTCCAGTAGCCCTGGATGTCAGGCTGCCCGTCGGGCGTACGTGCGACCGGCGCCGTTCGCTCCTGGGCGAAGGCGCCGGTGGTGAAGCCGAGAGACAGGCCGATCGCCACGATGGCGATCGGCATGCTCACGACTCGTCTGCACACGTGCAGGCCGCTAGAAGAGCAAGCGCGCTCCTAACTGCACCTGCCTCGGATACCCGATCCCGGGTATGTACCCGTTCGGCTGCTGGAACGTCGCACTGCGGCCGTTGCCTTGGTACTGCGCTCCGAAATTCGCCGTGTTGAACAGGTTGAAGAACTCGACGAAGGCGCCTATTTTCCTGTCGCCGCCTCCGCCGAGGTTGAAGAACTTCGTCGATCGCAGGTCGAAGACAAAGGTGTTGTCACCGCGGGCGGAGTTGAGCGACACCTGCTGGCCCGTGGGATCGACGAAGCGATCGCCACCATTGTTGCCGCTGTTGCCGTCCCGGTTCAGGTCCGTGCCCGCCAACAGGTTGTATGGGCGGGCGCTGGCGACCTGAATCACCGGCGACAACTGGACGCCGTAACCGACCTCGAACACGCCGGTCGCGACCATGCGATGCCGTTCGTCGGCACCCGTCGGTCCCCACTCACCGGGTCCGAACGGCTGGTTGTACACCATCGGCTGGTTGGAGCCGGAGCGGTTGCCGGTCGAGCCGCCGTACGAGTACGCGTTGGCGAAGGTGTAGTGCGCCTGCAGTGTGGCGCGTGGCATGCGGCGCTGGAACAGGAACGTCAGCGCGTCGTACTTCGACTTGTTGATCGACGACAGAATCATCACCGACGAGAACTGATTCGCGGGAATGCCCGCCGCAACGAGCCTGGGCGCCAGCAGGCGCTGTCCATTGACCAGCGGGTTGATGTTCAACGGCCGCAGCTCGTGCCGGCCCTCGCTCAGCGTGTAGTCGATCGACAGCGTCGTGTTGGCCGCGATTGTGTGCGCGTAGCCGATGTGCGCCTGGTACGTCCGCGGCTCGATGATGGCCGCGCTGATCCACTGGCCCTGGGAGTTGAGCGGCAGCCTGTCGCCCTGAGTCGGTGCGGGCGGCAGCGGGTCAATCATCAAGCGGAAATTCGGCAGCTCGCCGACGCCGATCACGCTGTTGTTCAACGTGGCGAGCGCGTTCAACGGCCGCTTGTTCTGCGACGTGATGTCGCCGGCCGACGCTGCGGTGTTGTACTGGTCGAAATAGACGCCACCGCCGCCGCGCAGTACGCGCCGCCCGTCCCCGCTCAGGTCGTAGGCGAAGCCGAGCCGCGGCGAGATGTTCTTGTTCGGCGTCTTCGGGTAGCCGCCATTCGGGTCCCCGATCTTCTCGAGCGCCTGGCGCGTGGCGTTCTGCGCGAACTCGTGCTCGTCCATCAGGTTGAGATCGATGTCATAGCGCACGCCCAGGTTCAGCGTCAGCTTCGGGCTCATGCGCCAGTCGTCCTGGAACCACGTGCCGAACTGCTGCGCGTTGGTGATGGTATTGGCCCAGTATCCCTGCCCGTTGATGGCGCCGCCATTGGCCTGCTGCCACGTTCTGAGGATGCCCGGCGTCTGGAACCCCTGTGGATACCGTCCGTTCGTGTTGTTGATGATCGTCAACGGATCGTCGAAGAACGTGAGCGTGGCGTAATGCTCGTTGCCGTTCAGAATGCCCAGGTGCCACAGGTAGTTGAAATTGGCACCGAACTTCATCGCGTGGTTGCCCTCGAGCAGCGACACGTCGTCGCGCATCTGGTACACCCGGCGGGTAGACTGCGTTCCCGCGTCGCCGCCCGCGCCGGTCGTGACCGATGGAAACGACAGCCGCGGCCCCAGAACATCGACGCTCGGGAAGTCGCGGGTGTAGTGCTTGCCGGTGACGGCGTCCACAACATCCGCGAGGTAGACCATCTGGTTGACCTGGCCTGTGATCTGGTTCAGTCCGGAGTTGCCGAGTACGTAGCTGTGCTGAGCGACGGCGCTGAACGCGTCGATCTTCATGTTGTCCGGCTGGCCGTTGTCGTTGTTGTTGCTCGCAGGCCAGGTGACTGCGTCGCGCACTTCGTTCTGCCCTGCATAGCGGACCATCAGCGACTGTTTGTTATTGAGCTGCGCGTTGAGCTTGCCCGTATACATCCGCAGCGTGCCTGGGAGGCTCAGCGTTGACGGATGGCCGGGATTAATCGACCCCGCGGGGAGCTTGCCGGCTGCAAGGAACGGCACGAGCGCATCGAGCTGGGCAAACAGGTCCTGGGGAATGAAAATCCCCTGATGCTGTTGCTGCTGCTCGCCCGCGCCGAAGAAGAACATCTTGTTCTTCATGATCGGACCGCCGAACGATCCGCCAAACTGCTGCCGGCTGAACGGCGACTTCGTGCCGTTGCCCTGCCGCGTGAAGTAGTCCTTGGACGTCAGCTTCCGGTCGCGCTCGTAGCCGAACACCGTGCCGTGGATCTGGTTGGTGCCCGACTTGGTGACAAGCGAGATCGCCGCGCCGCTCGAACGTCCGTCGGCGGCCGAGAACTGGTTGGACGCGAGCTGGAACGTCTCGAGGCTTTCAGTCGTGAAGCTCATGAGCGGTCCGCTGTAGTGGTTGTCGCGGTTGTCGGCGCCGTCGACCGTGGGCTCGACGTTGCCGCCCGACGATCCGCCGTACGACACCGATCCGACGGTCTCCTTCGTTCGGTGAAGCGCGGCGACGGGCGCCGCCCCCGGCAGCAGCTCGAGCATGCCGCTGATGGTCCGCGTAATCATCGGCAGGTTCTGCAGTTCGGTGGTCTGAATGGTGTTGGCAACCTTCGACTGAGTCGCCTCGATGAGCGGCGCCTCGCCGGTGACCGTGAGCGTCTCGTTGAGGCCGGCCAGCGCCAGTTTGAAATCGATCGTGATCGTCGCGTTGATGCCCAGTCTGACGTTGTCGCGCAGCGACTCCGCGAAACCGGCCAGCTCCGTCTTGACCTGATAGGCGCCTGGCTCGAGGCCGGGCAGGAAATACTGTCCTTCAGCGTTGGTCACGCTCGTACGGACCACACCGGTGGCAGTGTTGGTAACCGTCACGGTTACACCTGGAAGGACAGCGTCGCTGTTGTCGACGACGCGGCCGTTGAACGTGCTTGTTGCCTGCGCGTAAGCCAGCGACGCAATCATCACCGTGCAAAGAGCGACGACCGCTTGACATACGCGCACCGTGGACACCCGCTTGCGCATTACCGCCTCCTGATTGAGATCCCGGAACCGATTGAGAATGCGGGGTTTGTACTACGCGCCCGGAGGGGTGTCAATGACCGTGAAACGGTATAAAGCGATAAAGTAGCCCCACGCCCGGGTGCGATGCCGAAATCGAGATTCCTGCCCGCTCTGCTGCTTCTCTTCGTCGGAAGCGGCTGTGCGGCACTGATTTACGAGATCGTCTGGTTCCAACTGCTCCAACTGGTCATTGGAGCCACCGCCGTCTCGCTCGGGGTGCTGCTCGCCACCTTCATGGGCGGCATGTGCGCCGGCAGCCTGCTGCTGGCACGGTTCGTGGCGCAGAACCGCCACCCTCTGCGCATCTATGCGCAGTTGGAGTTCGGCATCGGCATCTTCGGCCTGCTCATCCTCTTCGCGGTGCCTCTGCTCGGCAGGAGCGCGATCGTGCTGCTGCTGCCGCCGACGCTGCTGATGGGCGCGACGCTGCCGGCCGTCGCGCGATGGGTGGAGAGCACGCCGGCCGGCGTCTCCTGGCTCGGGTTCTTCTACGGCGGCAACATCGCGGGCGCCGTGGTCGGCTCGCTGCTCGCCGGCTTCTATCTCCTGCGCCTCTACGACATGGCGACCGCGACCTACGTCGCCGTGGCGCTCAACATGACGATGGCGGCGCTCGCGTGGATCCTCTCGAGGCGCACGGCGTATCGTGTCAATTCAGATCAGGGATCCACGAGGCAAGCCGTGAAGGCTCGGCCCACAGCAACCCGTGGCGCAGACCTTGGTGTGCGTGCGCCTGTGTACGTGGCCATCGCGCTGTCGGGGCTTGCCGCACTGGGCGCGGAAGTGATCTGGACGCGCGTCCTCTCGCTGCTCTTCGGCGGCACGGTCTACACCTTTTCGATCATCGCCGCGGTGTTTCTCTTCGGCCTCGGCATCGGCAGCGCCGCCGGCGCGTGGCTCGCGCGCGACGCGCAGCGGCCCGGCGTGCTGCTCGCCGGCTGCCAGGCCGGCGTCGCGATGGCGGTCGCGTGGGGCGCGGCGCTGATTGCACGCGCGTATCCGTACTGGCCGATCGACCCGGCGCTCGCGGCGGGCCCCTGGTTCAACTTCCAGATCGATCTGCTCCGCGCGTTCCTCGCGGTCGTCCCCGCGGCCTGTTGCTGGGGCGCCAGCTTTCCGCTCGCGCTCGCCGCGGCGGGACCACGCGCCGGCGATCCGGCGCGCCTCGTCGGCGCGGTCTACGCGGCGAACACGATTGGCGCGGTGGCCGGCGCGGTGCTCTTCAGCCTGCTGATCATCCCGTCGTTCGGCACGCAGGACGCGCAGCGATTCCTGATCTGGGCGGCGCTCGCCGCGTCCGTCGTGATGCTCGCGTGGGGGGCGCCCGCCGACGCGAAGACGCCGGCCGGCCGCCGCGCCGCGATCGCGCTTGCGTCGCTCGCGATCGCCGTGGCCGCCGCCGCGAGCGTCGCGCCCATTCCGCCGGAGGTGATCGCGTACGGGCGGCAGATCGCGACCTTCAAGGGCGCGAGCTTCCTGTACGAAGGCGAAGGACTGAACTCGTCGATTGCGGTCTCCGAGTCCGAGGGAGGCGTGCGCAACTTTCATGTCAGCGGCAAGGTCGAAGCGTCGACCGAGGTGCACGACATGCGGCTGCAGCGGCTGCTCGGGCACATGTCGGCGCTGATGCACCCCGACCCGAAGTCCGTGCTCGTGGTCGGCTTCGGTGCGGGTGTGACCGCCGGCTCGTTCGTCCTGCATCCAGGCGTCAAGCGGATCGTCATCTGTGAAATCGAGCCGCTCATCCCGCGGATGGTCGCGCCGTACTTCAGCAAGGAGAACTACGACGTCGCCAACGACCCGCGCGTCCAGATCGTCTATGACGACGCGCGGCATTACATCCTGACGACCGGCGAGAAGTTCGACGTCATCACGTCGGACCCGATTCACCCGTGGGTCAAGGGGGCGGCGTCGCTCTACACGAAGGAATACTTCGAGCTGGTGAAGGCGCACCTGAACCCCGGCGGCGTCGTCACGCAGTGGGTGCCGCTCTACCAGAGCTCCGAGGACGTGATCAAGACCGAGGTCGCGACCTTCTTCGACGTCTTCCCGTTCGGCACGATCTGGAGCAACCAGTACGCGAGCGGCGGCGGGTACGACGTCGTGATGCTCGCCAAGCCCGAAGCGCTGCGCGTCGATCCGGCGGCGCTCGACGCGCGATTGAAGCGCCCCGATCACGCGCGGCTCGAGGCCGACCTCGCTCAGGTCGAACTGGCGGGCGTGGACGGGCTCATGGCGACCTACGCGGGGCAGGCGCGCGACCTGCGGCCCTGGCTCGCCGACGCGCAGATCAATACCGATCGCAACCTGCGGCTCGAATACCTCGCGGGGATGGCCAACAACGTCTACGACCTGCAGATCTACCAGGACATGCTCGCCTACCGCCGGTTCCCGGAGGAGATGTTCGTGGCGACGCCGGAGTGGCTGGAGCGGATGAAGCGCGTGATGGCGGTCGCGCCGGGCTCGCAGTAGCGCGCGGGCCTCGGCCGCGCCTGGCAGGTATCAGGTGTCAGGTATCAGGTTTCAGGCGGGGTCCAGGTATCAGGTGTTAGGTGTCAGGCGGCGGGCGATGTGTTGCAGAAAACGCTGAAGCCGCGCGGTCCCGAGTACGCGCGGAACGCATACTTCCGCACCGTTCGATCAAAATCAGGCCGAATTTCGAGCGGCAGCGCGCGTGCTCCTCTACGTCGGCATGACACCAATCAATTCGTTTCGCGATCTCCTGGTCTGGCAGAAAGCCATGGACCTCGCCGTGCGCTGCTACGGCGTTTCGAACCGCATGCCGAAGTACGAACAGGGCGTGCTCGGATATCAGATCAGGAAATGCGCGGTGTCGATGCCCTCGAACATCGCCGAAGGCAAGGCGCGGCAATCGACCGCCATCTACACGAATCACCTCTGGATCGCGCACGGATCGGGCGCCGAACTCGAGACGCAATTGGAACTCGGGGCGCGCGTGAAAGTGGTGTCCGAGAAGGAAGCCGCAGTGCTCATCTCGGACACCCAGGAAATCGGCCGGATGCTTCAAGGACTGGTCAGATCGCTGGAGCGCTCCAGAGAGAACGGGTAGCGCCCGGCAGGTATCAGGTGTCAGGTTTCAGGTGTCAGGCGTGGTCCAGGTATAGGGGGAAAGGTTTCAGGCGTGTCTGTTTTCCAGATGGCGTTTGTGGTTATCGTGTTGCCGCTGATGGCCTGCGGCTATAGCGAAAGGTCCTACCAGGGCGATGGGACGCTGACTGATCGTGGCTGGTACTCTGGCAGCGATCGTTATGTGCTCGACCTCGGTATGACTGACTTGACGACGGCCGGCAGTCGTGCGTACACGATGGCGAATCTGCCGCCGAACGGTTTGCAGTGGGGTTGCAGCTTCTGCCTCGTTCGTCTACCGAGAAGTTGGGACAGGACCGTCGACTGCCCTTCAATCCCATCGTTCGGCTGCGACTGACTTCGTCGTCGACCGTGTTGATCAATGACGAGCGCCCACTTAATGAGTGACTGGCCTCATGACTCAGCGTGCCACACGCCTGATACCTGGATCACCAGGATCCGTCGACCGCCGCTGATACCTTGACCACGCCTGAAACCTGATACCCGACACCTGATACCTGGCCGGCGCCGTCTAGTTGGTGCCGCCCGCCGCAGCCATATTCACGCGGCGGCCTCCGATATAGACGGCGTCTATCTGCCGGGTGTTCTTGATATCCATCAGCGGATTCGCATTCAACACGACCAGGTCGGCCCACTTGCCGGTCTGCAGCGAGCCCGCGCCGTCGATCTTCATCACGCGCGCGGCGGTGCTCGTCGCCGACACCAGCGCCTGCATCGGCGTCATCCCCGCGGCGACCATCATCTCGAGCTCGGCGTGCTCGTTGTAGCCGATCCACCGCCCGAGGTTGCGGTCGGGGATCGACCCGCTGTCGGACCCCATCGCGATCGGAATGCCCGCGTCGATGAGCGGCTTCAGGTTCTTGATCCCCTGCGCCAGCTGCGGCTTGCTGGCCTGGACCGTCGCGTTGGTCCGCATCCGCTGCTGGCTCGCCGGGTCGCTCAGCAGGTCCACTTCGCGCTTGTAGGTCGGCAGCGCGCGCAGGAAGAACGGGTCCTTGAAGAAGTCCGGCAGGTTCTCGTAGATGAAGACCGACCGGTCGCGCACGAGCGTCGGGATGAGCGCGACGTTGCGCCGCTTCATCTCCGCGATCGTCGCCGCGTCGATGTCCAGGTCGCGCACGCTGTGCGCGATGACGTCCACGCCGCTGGCGATCGCCGTCTTCGCGTCCTTCAGATAGATGATGTGGATCGCGGTCGACATGTTGTGCTTGTGCGCCTCGTCGATCGCGGCGGCGATCACATCGGGCTTCAGGTCCGCCGGGACGCCGTCGAGGTGCAGCTTGATGAAGTCGGCGCGCAGCGGGACGTGGCGCTGCACGTCGATGCGCGCGGCGTCTGGCGTCTCGGTGCCCGTCGGCCCCGGCCGGAACAGGATAGGCCGGCCCGATGCATAGAGCCGCGGCGCGTCGGTGGCGACCGGACCGATCCCGAGGCGCTGCGTGTCGCGCAGGTAGAACCCCTCGGGCTCGTCGTAGGTCTCGAAGCCGAGCGTCATGATCGACGTCACGCCGTAGGTCGCGTAGGTCTTCAGCCGCCGCACCATCTCGTCGCGGTACGGCCCCGGGTTCGCGCTGATGTCGGGGTCGATGTGCGCGTGCGCGTTGATCAGGCCGGGGATGATCGTCTTGCCGGCGACGTTGACGACCGTCGCGCCGGCCGGCGGCATGACGGTCGCCGACGGCCCGACCGCCGTGATGCGCCCGTTGGTGACGACGATCGTGGCCTGCTCGATCGGCGCGCTGCCGGTGCCGTCGATCACCCGCGCGCCCGTGAACGCGATCACGCCGGGTGCGGGAATCTGTGCCGAGGCGTCCGAAGCGATGGCGCCCAGCACGATGAACGCGACGGCACAGACGTACTTTGTACTTGTCAACTTCATACGTATCCCCGTGGGCCGACCTGAAGGTCGGCCCCTACACACGACAAGAATTTCAACTTTCCGTGATCAACCCCAGCGAGGCTGCTCGTCGGGATTGATGCCCAGCGAGATCTTGCCGACGATTTCGTGCGTGAGCAGCGGGTTGGACGGGTGGAACTTGCCGGCGCGCGCGTCGCGGAACAGCCGCTCGAGCTCGCTCTTCTTGAACATGCCGAAGCCGCCGGAGAGGTCCAGCGCGCGGTCAGCCACGCGGAACGCGGATTCGACCACCTTGTGCTTCATCGAGAAGACCTTCACGAACCAGTCGGGGCCGACGCGTCCCTCCACCCAGTCAGCCGCGACGGCTTCGATGTGCGGGCCCATCGCCTCGATGTCCATCGTGATCTCCGCCATCCCGTGCTGCACCTCGGGGTGGTAGATCATCGGCCGCGTCAGCGCAATGGAGGTCTTCGTCTTCAGCTGCTCGACGAGCACTTCGCGGACGCGCATCGAGAGGCCGTAATAGATGTTGGCGAAGCCGACGAGCGCCCACGTCAGGAAGCCGGCGACGAAGATGTCCACGCCGGCTGCGCCGGCCGGCACGATGCGCCCGATGTACTTGTCGGGAACGAACGCCCCCTCGAGCACCGTGTCGTCGCTCCGCGTCGCGCGCATGCCGAGCACGTCCCACGTGTCCTTGATCGTGTAGCCCTTCGTGTCGCGCGTCATGAAGCCGTGGACGATCTTCGGCGCGGCCGGATCGCTCACGTCCATGCCGTGCAGGCCGAGGCGCGTCCAGACCGGCGTCAGGCTGCCGAACGATTTGCGCCCGGTGAACGTGTACCCGCCGTCCACCCTCTGGGCCTTCGTCGTCGACAGCAGACCGGGGATGTCGTTGCCATGCTCGGCGTGGCCGGCGGCGAACACCTCACCCGCGGCCGCTTCGTCGAGAATCCACTGGAGCGACTTGTCACCACTGCGCCACACGTCGGCCGCGGTTCCGATCCAATAGTGGTGCATGTTGAGCGCGAGCGCGGACGCGGGCGCGTACATCGCGAGCTTCCGCGTTTCCCGGCCGACCTCGGCGACGTTCATGCCAAGCCCGCCGAAGTCTCCGGGCAACGCCAGGCGGAGATAGCCCGCGGCCTTCAGCTCATCGAAATCTTCCTGAAAAAACCGGTTGTCCCTGTCGTACTCCGGGGCTCGCTCGCGACACCTGGCGAGCAGCTGAGGGGTCAGGACCGATTCGGTGACGTTTGCCATGGACATACCTCCCGCCGTCTTTCGAATGGAAAGGGGCCGCCGCGCGAAGCGGCGAAGCCGGGAGTATATCCCTGGTACAGGTCCGCCTGAACGCGGACTCCACCCACGTGGCCGTAGCGTCCGGCTTTAGCTGGATCTGGACGGCCGCGAGAGAACGAGGATCGATCGGCCCTCGACCTTCACCACTGATCCCGCGGTGACACGCGCCTGGCGCTCCCCCATCTCGGTGGTGGTATCGATCAGCACGTCCCACGCCTCCCCGAACGACGCGGCCGGCAGCGTGAAGTCGAGCGGCTCGTGATGCGCGTTGAACATCAGCAGGAACGCGGCGTCGCGCACCCGCCTGCCGTCCGGATCGAGGTCGTTCAGCGCGTCGCCGTTGAGGAACACCGTCAGCGATTTCACGAAGCCCTGCTGCCAGTCCTCCTCCGACATCGCTTCGGCGTCGGGCCGCAGCCACGCGATGTCGCTGATCCCCTTGCCGCGCAGCGGACGTCCCTTGAACCAGCCGCGGCGACGGAAGACCGGGTGCTCGTTGCGCAGGCGGATGACGCGGCGCGTGAACTCCACGAGGCCGCGGTCGATCGACTCCCAGTCGAACCAGGAGATCTCGTTGTCCTGGCAGTAGGCGTTGTTGTTCCCGTGCTGCGTGCGGCCCATCTCGTCGCCGCCGAGCAGCATCGGGATGCCCTGCGAGAGGAGCAGCGTCGTGATGAGGTTCCGCTGCTGGCGCGCGCGCAGCTCGTTCACGCCCCGATCGTCGGTCGGCCCTTCCGCGCCGCAGTTCCACGAGCGGTTGTGGCTCTCGCCGTCCTGGTTGTTCTCGCCGTTGGCGTCGTTGTGCTTCTCGTTGTACGAGACGAGATCGCGCAGCGTGAAGCCGTCGTGCGCGGTGATGAAGTTCACGCTCGCGTACGGCCGCCGCCCATCGTCCTGATACAGATCGGCGCTGCCGGTGAAGCGGTTCGCGAACTCGCCGAGCGTCTGGTCCTCGCCGCGCCAGTAGTCGCGCGCGTTGTCGCGGTACTTGCCGTTCCACTCGCACCACCGCACCGGGAAGTTGCCGACCTGGTAGCCGCCGTTCCCGAGGTCCCACGGCTCGGCGATCAGCTTGGTGCCGCACAGCGTCGGGTCCTGGTGCACGACGTCGAAGAACGCCGACAGCCGATCGACGTCGTACAGCTCGCGCGCGAGCGTGGAGGCGAGGTCGAAGCGGAAGCCGTCGACGTGCATCTCCCTCACCCAGTAGCGCAGCGAATCCATGATCAGCTGCAGGACGTGCGGGTGACGCATGTTCAGCGTGTTGCCGGTGCCGGTGTAGTCGACGTAGTAACGCTGGTCCTCTTCCGAGGGGCGGTAGTACGCCGCGTTGTCGAATCCCTTGAACGACAGCATCGGGCCGAGGTGGTTGCCTTCGCCGGTGTGGTTGTAGACGACGTCGAGGATCACCTCGAGACCGGCGGCGTGCAGCAGCTTCACCATCCCCTTGAATTCCCTGATCGCGCCGATTGGATCCCGGTCGGCGGCGTATTCGTTGTGGGGGGCGAAGTAGCCGTACGAGTGATAACCCCAGTAGTTCCGCAGCCCCTTGTCGAGCAGGTGCTTCTCGTGCACGAACTGGTGCACGGGCAGCAGTTCGACGGCGGTGATGCCGAGCGAGGTCAGGTAGTCGATGGAGGCCGGGTGCGCGAGGCCGGCGTAGGTGCCGCGCAGGTGCCCCGGCACCTCATGGCGGAGCTTGCTGAACCCCTTGACGTGCACCTCGTAGACGACGGTCTCGTGCAGCTTCCGGCCCGGCCGCCGATCGCCGCCCCAGTCGAACTCGTCGTCGATGACGACTGACTTCGGCATGTACGGCGCACTGTCACGGTCGTCGCGCTGCAGGTCGTCGCCGCCGAGCGGATACGGAAAGACGGCGTCGTTCCAGTCGATGCCGCCGGCGATCGATTTCGCGTAGGGGTCGACGAGCAGCTTGGCGGCGTTGCAGCGCTTCCCCTGCGCGGGATCCCACGGCCCATGGACGCGGTAGCCGTACCGCTGACCCGGGCGCACGCCGGGCACGTAGCCGTGCCAGCAGAAGGCGGTTTTCTCGGGGAGCCTGATGCGCGTCTCGCGGTCGTTCTCGTCGAAGAGGCACAACTCGACGCGTTCGGCGACCTCGGAGAAGACGGCGAAGCGGGTGCCGCGTCCGTCCCACGTAGCGCCGAGCGGAAACGGCTCGCCGGGGCGGATGGCCGCGCCGGCCGCCGGCGCGGTGGAGTCGGGGGAGAGAGTCGCGGTGCTCATGTGACGGCGGTTTGCAAGGCGAGCGCCGCACACCGGGCGGATCCGCACGCGCGCGCGCCGCGCGCACGTTTGCGCCCGCGCATCCCCCATTTTTCTGCAGGAAAGCGGCCGGCAGGGACGGCATCGGTCGTGCTACCTCTGCCGCTGATGATGGAAGACCGGATTCCCGGCCCCGAAGGCCCCACCGCACGCCCCATGGCGCGGGTGCTGATCGTCGACGACGAGGAGTCGATCCGCCGCCTCGTCTCGAAGTGGAGCGACGTGTCGGGCTACCAGGTGAAGGCCGCGAGCAGCGCGGAAGCGGCGCTGCTGATGATGCACGCGTGGACGGCGGACATCGTCGTCTGCGACATCCGGATGCCGCGGTACAGCGGTGTCTGGCTCATCGAGCACCTGCGCACGCTGTATCCGTCAACCGCGATCATCATCTCGACGGGCTACGGGGAAATCGATCCCGCGCTCACCGTGCGCGCGCGGATTACCGGCTGTCTCGCCAAGCCCTACGACCGTGAGACGCTCCTCGCGTCGCTCGAGCGCGCGATGGAATTCCGGAAAGCCGACGCGCCGCCGGTTCACTAGCTCTCGGTGGTTCGAGCGTTCGGCGGTTCGGGGGTTCGAGGTGCGCTGGTTCGAACCTGCGAACGGCGAACCATGAACCCCGCACCACGCACCCACGCACCCCGAACCACCGACGCTACTGCTGCTCGATCCGATATCCCCGTTGTTGCAGCATCGCCAGCAGACCCTGCGGTCCGACGAGGTGCGCGGCGCCGACCACGACGAAGCAGGGCGACGAGCGTTTCAGGCACGCCTCGAGTTGCGGCATCCAGTTGCGGTTGCGTTCGGTGATGAGCGACGCGTAGGCGGCCGGGTTGCTGCTGAACGAGCCGAGCAGCGTCTTCTCGATGGCCCCCGCGTCGCCGGTCTGCCAGGCCGTCAGCAGCGAACGGAGGCTCGTGCGCTCGGTGTCCATTTCCGCCAGCTCGCTCCGCAGCATCTGCTCCTGCATCGATTCCGGCATCTTGTCGAAGCGGTCCATCTGCGACTCGGCGGTCTCGAGGCCGATCACCGGCTTCCCGCCCATCGTGGCCAGGTCGTAGAAATGCTTGTCGAGCCCGAGCTCCGGGTCGAGGCCGGCCGCCTGCGCCCCGAGGGCTTCGAGCATCAGCATCACCATCCACGGCTTCATCGGCTGAATCATCTCGAGCGCGAGCGGCGTGTCCTTCAGCTTCTGCTCGACGAGCGTGGCGGTCTGCCGTGACACTACGCTGTTGAACGTCCGGCCGTCCGTGTACATCCCCTTCGCGATCAGCCCCAGCCCGCCGGAAAGCGGATCCGCTTCCGCGAGGTCGATCTCTTCGACGAGCGCGCCCGAGGCATCGAAGGCCCGCTGGTAGGCGGGATTGAGCGGATAGGCGTCGCTGGTCAGCGCGTGCACCGATCCGGCGAGGTACATCACGTTGCTGCCCGACTGGACTCTCCAGAGGAAGCTGCGCCCGCGCGTCTGGGCGGTCGCGCCCGACGCGAGGACGAAGGCAATGGCAACGGCGGTGGAAAATCGCGCGAAAAGCTGTCGATGGTGCATGCCTAGATTATCGGCGGGAGCCGGGTAAATCTGCCGGGTCCGAAAGGACCCGCCCTCCAATCGTGGAGGCCGGGTCCTTTCGGACCCGGCAGATTATCCAGCGAAGCGGCTAATACTTCGGAGCGTCGGTCGTCGCCGGCGTTCTCGTGCCCGTTGTCGCGCGCGGTGACGTGCCGAGTGTGTTCAGGAACCCCGATGCGGCGGTCAGCTTTGGTCCGCTGCCGTTGATGATCGTGTCGAGCGCCACGCTCGCGCCGTAGGCGTCCGTGTTGGAATCCTTGTCCACCCTCAGCGAACCGCCCGAGAGGTTGACGCCAGCGAACACGCCCTTGCTCCGCGAGTAGGACAGCACTTGAGCGAGGTTTTCCGACGTGCTTGCGGACGCCGCCCGTCCCACGGGACCAGCCGCGACCGACGCATCGGCGCCCAGCGACACCTTGCTGTTCAGCATCTTCGTTGCAGCGTCGTGGTTCATCACGAGCAGCACGAGATCGATTTCCGTAGCGCCGGCCTGGAAGCCCAGGCTTCCCTTCTGGAGCTCCATGAATACTGGCGAGCTCCAGCCGTTGGCGGTGCGGCAGCTCATCACGCCTTTGCCGTATTCGCCGCCGACGACGAACGCGGCTTTCTTCATGTCGGGAACGACGATGACACAGGCCGCCTTCTGCCACAGATCGTCCGAGATGCCGTTTTCGCCGCCCCGCAGCGCGGTGACGACGGATGCGGCATCGTTGAGCCGCTTCTGCTCCCCGGTGGAAATCGCCGCGGATGCAGTGGTTGCGATAACTGATGAGAGAACGATTGCGAGCCCAGCGGCTCGCGCAGTGCGAACGTACATACAACACCCCCGAGGACGACGCGTTCCAAAATCGGTGCCGTTACGCGCGCGCCTCTCCTTCTTCGGGTGGGCCGGCGATCGTTTCCTCGACAGTGGCGGGCACGAACGCATGGCGCGGAAAAACCAGCCGCATGAGGGGAGGAGTCACCATCGTCGTGACGAGGACCATGAGCACGGACGCCGAGAACACATCAGATCCAATCAGTCCGTTCGCGAGGCCGTAGCCGGCGACGATCAGCCCGACCTCGCCTCGCGAGATCATGCCGATACCGACGCGGACCGACTCGGTTTTCGAGAAACCGAAGAGCCGCGCGAAGACGCCACAGCCGACCGCCTTTGCCACGATGGCGACGAGCACCAGCACGACCGTGAACATCGCGCGCGGGCCGAGCTCGCGCCCGTTGGCTTCGAGACCGATGCTGATGAAGAAGAGCGGAACGAAGATCGAGTAGGTCAGCGGATGGATGCCGGCGTCGATCTCCTTCTTGAACTCGGTCTGCGCGATGAGGACGCCCGCGAGGTAGGAGCCGGTGATCGCGGCGACCGCGCCGACGTACTCCGCGGCCCAGGCATACAGGAACATGATCACCAGCCCGGCCGAGAGCACCGCCTGGCTGACGCCGAGCGTTGACGCCCAGCGCAGCGCGGGCGAGAGCAGGTGACGCGCCGCAATGGCCGCCACGAAGAACAGCGTCACGCGCACGACGACAATGCCGAGCTCCCTCCAGCTTGCCCCGAGCGAAGTCGAGGGGTCGAGCCCCGCGCCCGAGGCCTTTGCCAGCGCAACGACCAGCGACAGCACGATGATGCCCATCACGTCGTCGATGACGGCCGCGCCGAGAATCGTCGACCCTTCCCGTGTCCGCAGCGCCCCGATCTCGAGCAGCGTCTGCGCGGAGATGCTGACGCTCGTCGCCGTGAGAATGGCGCCGATGAAGATCCCTTCCCAGTAGAGCGGCAGGCCGAACGCCACCGCGGTCATGGCGCCGAATACCATCGGCAGGACGACGCCCCCGAAGGCGGACCAGAAGGCCACCTTGCCGACGTGGCGCATCATGACGAGATCGGTCTCGAGTCCCGCGACGAACATCAGCAGCAGCACGCCGACCTGCGCGAGGTCGCGCACGAGATCGATGAGCGGGACACCCGCCGCGTCCGCCGGCGACTGGAAGACAGGCCACGCCAGCACGTTGAGCACGGTCGGGCCGAGGATCAGCCCGATGAGGATTTCACCGAAGACCGACGGCTGATGGACGCGGTTCGCGAGCGCGCCGGCCAGTTTGGCCGATGCGACGACCAGCGTCAGCAGAAGGATGACCTGAAGTGAATGGGCCAGGGGACACTCCGATGGGTACCGTCGTGCGCGAGCACGGAGGCAGGGACTGGAGACCTGCCCCCGTGCTGCTATTACCGATGCGCAGGCACGATGCTCACCGGCAATTTCATCACACTCACTGCTCCGCGCGCACAGGCGTGAGCGCAGGTGCGCCGGCGACGGACTTCGCCGCCGTGGCGGTCGCCATACCGCCCATCGGCGTTCCCGGTCCGAGGACGAAGTCGGGATACGCGAGCGCGCCCATCTCCGGAATGTCGAGACCCTCGAGCTCGGTCTCGGCCGAGACGCGGTTGCCGAGAATCGCGTCGAGCACCTTGAAGAAGACGAAGAAGCTCGTGAAGACGAACACCATGCACGTGAGCGTCCCGACGCACTGCGCTGCGAACTGACTGGCATCGCCGTAGAACAGGCCCTTGACCGTTCCCGGCACCCCGTTCCAGCCGTCGCCGTATGCGCCGTCCGCGAACAGGCCGAGCGACAGGACGCCCCATGCGCCGTTCACGCCATGCACGGAAATCGCGCCGACGGGATCGTCAATCTTCGCGACACGGTCGAAGAAGAGCACCGACTCGACGACGAGGAAGCCGGCGACGCAGCCGATGATCATCGCGGAGACGCTGTTGACGAACGCGCAGGGCGCGGTGATCGCCACGAGACCTGCGAGTAAGCCGTTGGCCAGCATGCTGGGGTCGGGCTTGCCCATCCGCCACATGACGTAGAACATCGCGAAGACCGCGCCGCCCGTACCGGCGAGCATCGTGTTGGTCGCGACGACTGCGATGCGGAGGTCGCCCCCGGCGAGCGTCGAACCCGGGTTGAATCCGAACCACCCGAACGCCAGGATGAACGTCCCGGCGAGGGCCATGGGGATATCGTGCCCCGGTATCGGCATCGATTCGCCGCTCTTGGTGTACTTGCCGAGACGCGGACCGAGGACGATGGCGCCCGCGAGCGCTGCCATCCCGCCCACGAGGTGCACGACCGACGACCCCGCAAAGTCCACGTGGCCGTGACCGAGGCCGAACTCCTTGCCGAGCGTCGCGAGCCAGCCGCCGCCCCACACCCAGTTGCCGAACAGCGGATAGACCACCATCGACATGAAGAATCCGAAGACGAGGAACGACGACCACTTCCAGCGCTCGGCCATCGCACCCGTCGGGATCGTGCCCGCGGTGTCCATGAACACCATCTGGAAGAGGAACAGCGCGAACACGCCGACGTCGTAGGTGTCGCCGCTGAGGAAGAACCCCTTGAGGCCGAAGAGGCCGAACGTGTGGCCGCCCAGCGTGATCGCGAACTCGTGGTTGAGCGGCGGCGTGCCGCCGAGCACGCTCACCGCGCCGACACCACCCATCTGCAGCGCGTAGCCGCAGATCCAGTACCCGAGCATGCCGATCGGATAGATCATGAAATTCATCGACATGGTGTGGGCGGCGTTCTTCGCGCGCGTGAAGCCGGTCTCGACCATCGCGAAGCCCGCCTGCATGAACATCACGAGGAAGCCGGCCAGGAGCGTCCATACGAAGTTGATGGCGATCCTGTTGTGGCCGACGACCTCCATGACCTCGGCGAGCGTCGGGTTCTTCGCGTCCTTTACCGGCACGTCGGCCGCGGTGCCCGTCGTGGCGCCGGTGGGATCGCCTTTGACCTGACCGATGGCGCCCTGGGCGTGGAGCGTGCCCGGAGCGACGAAGCTGCCGACGGTCAGCGCGAGTAAGGCCGTTATGACGACTTTACACAGAAGGTTTGCGCGTCTCTTCATCTCCAGTCCTTTCATGATTCAGCTCTCAGTGACGAGCCCGCGATCGAGCGGCGGGCCACAACGGACGGTCGGGCAATCAGATATCCATCTCCGGATCTCGTCGAACGGGCTCTCTGCCGAATGTGCGTAATGCCTCATCGTTGAACCAGCCACAAAAAACCACGTGCCGCTCCACGACTGCCATGCTCGAAAAAAGGCCAGGATCGATCGCTCCTGGCCTCCCCGTCGCGCGAGCCGGGACTGGAGTCCGACCCGCATGCAGTCCGGACTGGAGCCAGGACGGCATTGACGAAGCTCAAAGAGAACGGATCACCAGATCCGCGAGACCAGTTGTGCTGACAGAACCACGTGCGTCGCTCGAGGCGACGCAAGGCCGATTACAAGCGAAGGCTGACGAGTGGACGGCGCGGCGCGGAACCTCGGGTCGAAGCCGCAGCGAGCGAATCTGACGACGCCGGCGCAACCGACGACGTCACGGCAACGGCGGTCGCGGCGTTCTTGAACCGCTCCTCGTCGAGGAACGAGCCGCCAGCCGACTGGTCGTTCGCCTCGGTTATCGAGGCTACGGTGCCGTGATGATGAATGGCCACCACGGACGCATGCGCTTCCGGCGTCAACAGAATCGAGACGTCACACGACGAGAACGGCGCCGTGAACGGCAGCACGACGAGCACGGCCAGCAGCCACGCATTCACGCGGGCGAGGAAGCGACAATGCACGATGTCGGCAGCGTTACAAGGGACGTGCCGGACATCGGTTCTCAAAACCTTCTGATTTTTTCGGAATGACAGGAGGCCGCGTGTGGCGTTCCCACAAAAATGCGAACGATAGATCGTCGTTCCTACATCGATGTCAGAACATCACGATCGAGATGCCGGCGCGGGCGTCCGCCATGCCATGCGGCGCGGCTGCGCAATATCCGCGAGGAGATTCCGGCTGACAATGCTCGCCGAAAATGTTGTGCAACAGGCCGTCTTCAACAAAAACGTCGGCAGTGAGAGCTCTCCGACCGGCGATTCCGCAAAATCACTTGAGAAATACGCCGCTTCGGCCGAAGGCGGCCACGGGGTCTGCCCCGTTTTTCCGATCAGTGGGAGCCGATCGACGAGTGGCGCCTGGTGTCGCGCATGCCCAGGTACACGGCCAGCGATGCCGCGATGACCGCGGTGAGGTAGTAGTAGAACCAGCGCTCGTGGCCGATCGACTTGAACCAGAGCGCGATCGATTCCGCGGTGCCTCCGAAGATCGACACGCTCACCGCATACGGGAGCCCGACGCCCAGCGCGCGGATGTGCGTCGGGAACAGTTCGGCCTTGACGACGGCATTGATCGACGTGTAGCCGGCCACGATCACCCAGGCGCCGCAGATCAGGAGAAACGCCGTCAGCCCGCTCCTGGTCCCCTGCAGCGCGTCGAGCAGCGGGATCGTCAGCAGCACGCCCATGACGCCGAACCAGACGAGCAGCGGTTTCCGGCCGATGCGGTCGGAGACGGCGCCGTAAATCGGCTGCAGGATCAGCGCCACGAGCAGCGACCCGCCGGTCACGACCGTCGTCTGCAGGTCCGTGAGCCCCACCGACAGCTTCAGGAACTTCTGCATGTACGTCGTATAGGTGTAGAAGGCCGTCGTCCCGCCCATGGTGAGGCCGACGACGAGCAGGACCTCGCGCGGGTACTGCATCAGCGCGCGCAGCGACGCCTGCTTCCGGGTCGCGGCCGAACGCGCGGCGGTGAACTCGTCGGTCTCGGGCAGGTTGCGGCGCATCGCGAGCGCGGTCAGCGCGAGCACGGCGCCGATGGCAAAGGGAATCCGCCAGCCCCAGGCCCTCAGCTGATCGCCCGTGAGGAACACCTGCTGGAGCAGCAGGAGCACCAGGATGGCGCACAACTGCCCGCCGATGAGCGTCACGTACTGGAAGCTCGAATAGAAGCCGCGGTGCTCCTTGTCCGCGACTTCGCTGAGGTACGTCGCGCTCGTGCCGTATTCTCCGCCGAGGCTCAACCCCTGGACGATGCGCGCGAAGGCGAGGACCCCCGGGGCCATGAGCCCGATGGAGCTGTACGTCGGCGTGAGGGCGATGATCAGCGAGCCGAAGCACATGAGCAGCACGGACGCCATCAGCGCCCGGCGCCGTCCGTAGTGGTCCGCCATGCGGCCGAACAGCCACCCGCCAATCGGGCGCACGATGAACCCGACGGCGAAGAGCAGGGCGGCATTCAGCTGCTGGACGACCGGATCGCCGCCGGGGAAGAACGCGCCGGCGAAATAGAGCGCGAAGGCGGCGTAGGCGTAGAAGTCGTACCACTCGACCAGGTTGCCGATCGATCCGATGAAGATCGCCTTGACGCGCCGGGCCATGTCGGCGCGCGCGAGGTCGCCATGCGCGGGAACGGCCACGTACGCTGATGCCATAACGACCCACATTGTGTCCCAGGTGCCCGCCGTTTGATATCCTCGCCGGCACATGCAGGCTGAATCCCCGATGAACACGGCCGTCGCGGCGCCGGGACCGGTCACGGCAGCGGAACGGCCGGCCGGCATGACGCCCACGCGCGTGGCCGTCGGCCGCGTGTTGTGCGTGGCCGTGCCGCTCGCCCTCTGGTTCGCGCCGATCGACGTCGACGCACGGACCAGGCACGTGCTCGCCATCGCCGCGTTCATGATCCTGTCGTGGATCACCGAGGCGATGGACTACGCGCTCGCCGGCTTCATCGGCTGCTACCTGTACTGGGCTCTCGGCGTCGTCCCGTTCGGCGTCGCCTTCAGCGGCTTTGCGACCGACACGCCGTGGTTCCTCTTCGGCGCGGCGCTGTTCGGCGCGATGGCGACCAAGACCGGGCTCGCGCGCAGGATTGCGTTCGTCGTGATGCAGCGCGTCGGCAGGACCTACGCGCGCGTCCTGCTCGGGCTCATCATCACGGACTTCCTGCTGACGTTCATCATCCCGTCGGGCATCGCGCGCGTGGTCGTGATGTCGGCGATCGCGCTCGGGCTCGTGGAGGCCTTCGGCGTCGGCCCCGGCAGCAATATCGGCCGCGCGATGTTCCTCATCATCACCTATGCGGCCGGCCTCTTCGACAAGATGATCATCGCCGGCGCGGCGTCGATTACCGCGCGCGGGGCGATCGAACGCGTCGGCGGCGTCGAGGTCCTCTGGAGCCGGTGGTTCCTCGCGTACCTGCCCTGCGACATCATCACCATCCTCATCGCATGGCGCCTGACGCTCTGGCTGTATCCGCCGGAGAAGGAGTCGTTCACGCGCGACGAGGCGGCGTACCTCGAGCGGGAAATCCACCGGATGGGCAGCTGGAATGCCGCGAGCACGCGGGCGGCCGTGCTGATCGCGCTGGCGATCGGCCTCTGGCTGACGGACTTCCTCCACCACATCTCGCCGTCGATCATCGGCCTGGGCGTCGGGCTGGCCGCGGTCCTGCCGGGGATCGGGGTGCTGACGGTCGACGACATGAAGCGGATGAACTATCTGCCCGTGTTCTTCGTCGCGGCGGCGGTCAGCATGGGGGAAGTCCTCGTGCAGACCAAGACCCTCGAGCTGCTGACCAGTCTCCTGCTGACGTGGATGGAGCCGCTGCTCGGCAGCCTCCTGCAGTCAACGCTCGTGCTCTACTGGACCGCGTTCGTCTATCACATCTTCCTGGCCAGCGAGATTTCGATGCTGGGGACGTCCCTGCCGGTGCTGATGAATTTTGCGAAGAGCCACGGAATGGACCCGCTGCTCATCGGCATGATCTGGACCTTCGGCGCCGGGGGAAAGCTGTTCGCCTATCAATCGGGCGTGTTGATCGTGGGGATGTCCTACGGCTACTTCGACAGTCGAGACCTGTTCCGCCTCGGCGCCCTGTTGACGGTGATTCAGTGCGCGCTGCTGCTGCTGCTGGTGTTTCTCTACTGGCCGCTGGTTGGAATCCGCTGAGGAGCGGCTCTGCCCGTTTCGGGGTCTACCGTTTCTTGGGTGGCTGGCGCCGCCGCGGGTTGGGCTCATCGGCGGCGGTGGCAATCGGGGGAACGACGCTGACGCCCTGCGTCAGCTGCTCGAAGGCGTACGGGCTGTCGTGCGGAATTGCCACGCCGCCAGAGGTTTTCGGGACAAGCTCCGCGGTGCCGCGGCTGATCAGCCAGTACCCCAGCTCCGAGGGCACTTCGTACGTCGTCCCTGGCATGAGATGACTGAGGCTCACACCGTCCATGATGCCGACGGATGGCCGCACGATTCGTACCCTCACGTTGAGCTTCAGTATAGAGCTATTTAGGTACTCCCAAAGCTCATCAGGATTGAAATAACTCCACGGGCTGTCGCGATTCGGCCTACTCGGCCTTGCCGCGCTCCTGCTCGACGCCGGTCTCGCGTTCGAACCGCTGCGCGACCAGCCAGCAGAGCGACGCCCAGAAGAAACCGAACATCCAGCCGGCGACGACGTCGGTCGGATAGTGGACGCCGAGGTACACGCGGCTGATGCCGACGAGCAGCGTCAGGAAGATCGCGATGCCGATGCAGTACATCTTCGTGATGCGGCGCTCCGCGAGCCGCATCAGCATCGCGCCGAGCGTGAGGTAGATGATCGCCGACTCCATCGCATGGCCGCTCGGGAAGCTCGTCGTGGTGACGTCGCGCAGGTGCGGGACGATATCGGGCCGCGGCCGGAGGAACAGGTTCTTCATCGCGTAGTTGGCGACCTCGCCGCTCGCGGCGGTGGCGAGCACGACGACCGCCGTGTGATAGCGCGTCTGCAGCAGCAGGAAGCCGACGACCGACACGACGACGAGTCCGAGGACGGTCGGTCCGCCCATCGCCGTCAAGTCGAGCAGCGAGGTTTCGACCCACGACGGGCCGATCGGCCGGGACGGGTCGTCAGATTTGCGCAGCGCGACCAGGATTCGCGTATCGAGCGAATTGGTGTCGCCTTCCATCACTTCCGATGCGAGCGCGAGGAATCCCCAGAGCAGCAGGCAGACGCCGACGCCGATCACCAGCAGCGTCAGTTCGCGGCGTTCCAGCGTGCGGAACCGGCGCCATCGGGGACGCGTAGTCATCTTCGGAATATACAATTTACCGGGTATGTCCCTCCCAGGTCGCAACCGGGCGCTCCGTTGCCGCACCCAGCCGAACAGCGGTCCACAGGCTGTCGTACGCACCAGTACAGCTGTGGAGACTCACCAGTAGAAAGCCGAATGGAACTGAACTTGGTGATGCTCGGCCCTCCGGGCGCCGGCAAGGGCACGCAGGCACGCCAGCTGCGCAGGGCATTCGACATTCCGCACATCTCCACCGGCGCGATGCTTCGCGACGCCGTGCAGGCAGGGACGCCGCTCGGCCGCGAAGTGGGCGCCATCATGGAGAGCGGCGGGCTCATCGACGACGAGGTGATCACGCGCGTGGTGACCGAGCGTCTCGCGCATCCCGATACGAGCGGAGGCTTCCTGCTCGACGGCTATCCGCGGACGATTCGGCAGGCGGAGGCGCTCGACCGGATCGTCGCCGGCCGCGCGCCGCTCGTCATCATCGACATCGTGCTGACGGAAGCCGAAGTCATCCGCCGGCTCGCGTCGCGCATGGTCTGCGCCGAGTGCGGCACCAACGCCACCGGCGAGGGCGATGTGTGTCACGACTGCGGCGGCCCGCTGGTGCCACGCGCGGACGACCGCGAGCAGGTCGTGGTCAACCGGCTCGAGGTCTATCGGAACCAGACCGAACCGCTGGTGCGGTATTACGGCGGCCGCTCCACCTATTGCCGCATCGACGGGGCGCGTCTGCCCGACGACGTGACGGCCGATATCGTCCGCGCGGTGGAATCCGCGACGCGCGATGGCGGCCAGGGGGGATCCGGGCCGGGATCCGGGATCCGGGATCCGGAAACGAGCTGAGGGAAGACGGGAATGGCGATACGTGTTGTCCGCTTGGGGGAACCGCGGGCCCGAGGCGAGGGCGTGCGCATCGGCACGGTGCGGCTGCTCCCGCGCGGCGTGAAGAAAGAGGACTACGCACGGCGGGATTTCTTCGACGTCTGGCTGCCGGAGGTCGCCCCCACGCGCGGCCTCGTCGCCTACGCGCAGGCCAAGCCGTGGACCGATGCGCGCTGGGCCGCGTTCCGGAAGAAGTACCTCCGGGAGATGCAGCGGCCGGAGGCGCAGCGCGTGATCGCGCTGCTCGCGGCGCTCGGCCGGCAGACGAACTTCTCGATCGGCTGCTACTGCGAGAACCCGTGGCGGTGCCACCGGTCGGTCCTCGGTGAGCTGCTGCGCGAACGCGGCGCGAAGGTGTTAGTGGAGGCTAACCCGCGTTCCGCATCCCCGCGGCGATCCCGTTGACGGTCACGACGAACGCGTCGCGGAGCCGCTCGTCGGCGTCTCCCTCCCGGAGCCGCCGCAGCACCTCGATCTGCACGAGGTTGATGGGATCGACGTACGGGTTGCGCACGTCGATCGACCGCTGCAGCACCTGGTTCTCCGCGAGCAGCTGCTGGTGGCCGGTCACGTCGAGGGTCGCGCGGATGGCGCGCGCCAGGCGGCCGCGCAGGTCGGCCCCGAGGGGACGCAACGCGTCGGGCACCAGGCGGCGGTCGTACTCGGCGGCGATGCGCGCGTCCGTCTTCGCCAGCACCATCGCGGTCAGGTCCATGACCGAACGGAAGTGCGGCCACTCGCGATACATCCGGCGCAGCTCGTCGAGCTCGCCGCGCTGCGCCGCCCGCTCCAGCGCGTCCCCGGTGCCGAGCCAGGCGCCGAGAATGAGGCGCGTCTGCGTCCACGAGAACTGCCACGGGATGGCCCGGAGCGCCGCGATGCCGGCCGCGGCCTTGCGCCGCGCCGGCCGGCTGCCGATGTTGACGTGCTCGAGTTCCGGCAGCGGCGTCGCCGTCCGGAAGTACTCGAGGAACGACGGGTTCTCGTGCACGTACCCGCGATACGCGCGGGCGCCGTCGGCCGACAGCCGATCCATGCACCCGCGCCAGCGCTCGCGCGGCGCCGCCGCCGGGGTCAGCCACGCGTCCAGCGTCCCGCTCGTGTACACCTCCATCGTCCGCGTCGCGATGCCCGGCAGCCCGAACAGCGCCTGCATCATCTCGCCCTGTTCGGTGACGCGAATGGTGCCGTCGATCGACCCGCTCGGCTGCGAGCGGAGCGCGAGGTAGGTCGGACCGCCGCCACGCCCCACGCTGCCGCCGCGGCCGTGGAACAGCGTCACGTCCACGCCGCCGCGCCTGCACGTCTCGACGATGGCTTCCTGCGCCTTGTACAGCTCCCACGCCGCGCTCAGGCGGCCGACGTCCTTCGACGAGTCGGAGTAGCCGACCATGACCTCCTGCCTCCCGCCGATCGACGCCCTGTAGGCGTCCACGCAGAGCACGCGTGCGACGACATCGGGCGCGCGGCGCAGGTCATCGGCGGTCTCGAACAGCGGCACCACGCGCAGCGGACGTTCGACGCCCGCGGCCTGCTGGAGCACGGTGACGGCAAGAATGTCGGACGCCTGCCGCGTCATCGTGATCACGTAGGCGCCGAGCGACTCGCGCGGGATGCGGGCGATGGTGCGGAACGTGTCGAGCACGTCGGCAACCTCGTCATCGCCGGAGTCGAGGTCCGGAACGGCGGGACGGCCTCCCCGCATCTCGCCCGCCAGGAACTCCACGCGGCGCGCTTCGTCCCACTCGGCGTACGAACCCATCCCACGCGCGCGGGTGATGGCCGCGAGCGTCTCGGCGTGACGGTCGGATTCCTGCCGGATGTCGAGCCGCGCGAGCGTCAGGCCGAACGTGGCCACGCGCCGGAGGAGATCCGCCAGCCGGCCGCCGGCGATCACCTCGTCGCCCGTCGCAGCCAGCGAGCGATGGCACAGGCGCAGCGGTTCCGCGAGCGAATCCGCCTCGAGGTACGCCTCGTCCGGTGGCGGGATGTCCTTCCCCAGCGCCGTCTCGACCCAGTCGCGCGTCGCCAGCAGGCGCGTGCGCACGCCGCGCAGCAGCGCGCGATACGGTTCGTGCACGTGGCCGACCGCCGCGGCCAGCTCCGGTGAGCCGCGCGACATCGACAGCTCGTCGCGAAGCGCGTTGACCTCGCCGAGGTACAGGTCGGCGGCCTGCCATCGGGCGAGCAGGCATGCCCGGCGCGTCACCTCCGGCGTCACGTTCGGGTTGCCGTCGCGATCGCCGCCGATCCAGGAACCGAAGCGGATCGGCGCCACCTCCAGCGGCAGCGCGCGCCCTGCCACGCGCCGCATCGCCGCGTCGACGCCGCGCAGGAAGGCGGGGACCGCGTGCCACAGGCTCTGCTCGAAGACGATGAGGCCGCCGCGCACTTCGTCGAGCGGCGAGGGACGGTCGTGGCGGACCTCGTCGGTCTCCCAGGCCGACACGATTTCGCGCCGGAGCGCGTCGGTCACCGCTTCGCGCTCGGGAACGGTGAGGTCGACGTGATCCCGTTCTGCCAGCAGCTGCGCGATGCGGTTGTACTTGTGGATCAGTGTGCGCCGCGACACCTCCGTCGGGTGCGCCGTGAGCACGAGCTCGATGCGCAGCGTGCACACCGCGTCGAAGAGCTCGCCGGGCGCGATCCCCGCGGCCACGAGGCGCTCGAACGTCTCCTGGCACGAGCCGGCCTGCGGGCGCGACCCGGGATCCGCGAGGTAGGCGCGGCGCCGGCGGATGCGATGGTGCTGCTCGGCGACGTTGGCGAGGTTGAGGAAGTGCGCGAAGGCGCGAGCAAGAGGGGTTGCCGACTCGACCGGGAGCGTCGCCAGCAGTGACGCGAGCTCCCGGAATGGGCCGGCCTGGTCGGCCCCTGCGGCCGCTTCGCCGCCGCGCGAGGCCTTCGACAGCGAGCGGACGCGCTCGACGGTGTCGAACAGGCGCTCGCCGCCGTGCGCGCGAAGCGTCTCGCCGAGCAGGTCCCCGAGCAGCCGCACGTCGTCGCGCAGCGGCTTGTGGGGATCGGCGGACACCTATTTATTGTTGAACAGATCCAGCAGCACGACCGTTTCGCCGCGCACCGCCCCCTTCAGCGTCGGCTCCAGGTCGGGCAGCCACTCCGGCGAATGGGGCGCCGGCACCGGGATGCCCGTGCGGCGCGCGTCGGCGAGCTTCGCCGCGTTCACCGCGCCGATGTGCAGCAGCACCGCCGGGACGCCCGCGCGTCCGTACTCCGCGAAGTCTTCCGACGTCATCTTGGCCGGCATCTCGACGACGGTCTGCGTGCCGATCGCCTTCTGCAGCGCCGCGGCGACGCGCCGGGTCAGCGCCGGGTCGTTGACGACCACGTGGCCCGCTCCGGGCGTGGTGATCGTCGGCTCGCGTGGCGCGCCGGAGGCCGCCGCCTCCGCCTTCACGATGCGTGCGACGGCAGCGAGGACGCGCTTCTGCGTCTCCTCGCTGTAGGTGCGGATGTTCAGCCCCAGCGTCACCTCATCGGGGATCACGTTGGCCTGCGTGCCGCCGTGGATCGTCCCGATCGTCAGGACGACGGGGTCCATCGGGTCGTTCTCGCGCGACACGATCGTCTGCAGCGCCGTCACGGTCCGTGCGGCCATGACGACGGGATCGATCGTGTTGTACGGCATCGCGCCGTGGCCGCCGCGACCGTAGAGCGTCACCGCCGGCGAGATCGACATCGCGCGGAACGGTCCGGGATGAAACCCGATCGTGCCGGCCGGCATCGTGTCGTCGTCGTGCAGGCCGATGACGTAATCCGGCTTCGGGAACCGCTCGAAGAGGCCGTCCTTCAGCATGGCCTCGGCGCCGCCGCTGGTCTCCTCGGCCGGCTGGGCGACGAGCATCAGCGTGCCGTGCCACTGCTGCCGGTGATCGGCCATCCACCTCGCCGTGCCGACCCACGCGGTCATGTGGAGGTCGTGGCCGCAGGCGTGCATCACGGGAACCGTCGCCCCGGCAAGGTTCTTCGTCACGACCGTGCTCGCGAAGGGAGCGCCGGTCTTCTCGGCAACCGGCAGCGCATCGAGCTCCGTCCGCAGCATCACGACCGGGCCGGCGCCGTTCTTCAGCAGGCCGACGATGCCGGTTCGGCCGACACCGGCCGTCACGTCGAAGCCAAGCGCCTTGAGGCGCGCGGCAAGCTTCGCCGCGGTCTGAACCTCCTGGAACGCCAGCTCGGGGTTGCGATGGATGTCCTGATAGAGACCCTGGAGATCCGGATAATAGGAGTCGATGTCGGCCGCAGGCTGAGCTCCGGCGCGCGCCGCCACGAGCAGTGCGATTACGAAAGCGAACTTAGGGGTCGCTGACATCGCTGTTCCCTTCCAATCCGGAGATCGTTCTTGTTTCTGATCCTTGCGAGGTCGCGTCCGCCATCATAGACTGGCCCGCGCGATCCCTCTAACAACCGAACGGACGGAGATCCCATGCCCGGTTTGCGCCGATTTATTGCGCTCGCTGCCCTCCTTGCGTACGTCGCGTTTACGCCCGCCCCGCTCGCCGGCATCTCGAATGGCGTCGTGATCAGCCAGGTCTACGGCGGCGGCGGCAACGCCGGCGCTACGTTCAGGAACGATTTCATCGAGCTGCTTAACCGTGGCACGTCGCCGGTCAGCTTGAATGGATGGTCCGTCCAGTACAACTCCTCGGCCGGTACGGGAAATTTCCAGGTGACGAATCTGACGAACGTCACGCTGGCGCCAGGTCAGTACTACCTTGTACAGGAAGGACAGGGAGCAGGTGGGACAACGCCGCTTCCCGCGCCGGACGCGACGGGCACGATCGCGATGAGCGCGACTGCCGGCAAGGTCGCGCTCGTGAACACCACGGTGGCCCTGAGCGCACCCGGGTGTCCTTTCGGGTCGTCGGTCGTCGACTTTGTCGGTTACGGGACAGGCACTAACTGCTTCGAAGGTGCGGGGCCGACCGCGACGCTGAGCAACTCGAATGCAGCGTTTCGTACCGCGAATGGCTGCACCGATACCGACTCGAACCCCGCGGACTTCATCGTCGGGGCGGCGTTCAGCGTCGGAGTGGCGAACCCGCGCAACACCGCATCGCCGTTCGTCAACTGTGCATCGACGCCACCGTCGATCACGAGCGCCGCGGCGGATCCGACGCTCGCCCAGCAAGGCGGCAGCGTGACGTTCACGGTGGTGGTCAAGCCCGGGATCAACCCCGCGGATGCGAGCATCTCCGTCACCGGCGACTTCTCGAGCATCGGCGGGACGGGAGCGTTCGCGCTGACCGGCGCCAGCGCGGACACCGGCGAGCAGACGTTCACCGCGACGGTCGGCGTTGGAAGCAACGTGAAGCCCGGAGCGAAGAACATTCCGATCAACGCCACGGATGGACGCGGACGCCAGGCGGCCGCGACCGTCTCGATGGCCGTGAGGTCGAGCAGGCTCACCTTCATTCACGACATCCAGGGAACGAGCGCTTTCTCTGCGTTCGACGGCGTGCTGCTCACGACCAGAGGGGTCGTGACGGGCCGGCGGTCGAACGGCTTCTTCATCCAGGACGAGGAGTCCAACTACGACGCCGACCCCAATACCTCCGAGGGCGTCTTCGTGTTCACCTCGTCGGCGCCGCCCGCGGCCGCGGCCGTCGGCAACGCCGTGATCGTGATCGGCACGGTGAACGAATTCATCCCGAGCGCCGATCCATTCAGTCCGCCGACAACGGAGATCACGAGTCCATTCGTGGCCGTCGATCCGGTTGGCGGCATGATGCCGGCGCCGGTGGCGCTCACATCGGCGGATCTGAACGCCGCGGGTCCCGTGGACCAGCTCGAACGGCTCGAAGGGATGCGCGTGTCGGTTACCTCACTGGCCGTCGTGGCGCCAACCGGCGGCTCCGTCAACGAGGCGAACGCGACATCGACCACCAGCGGTGTGTTCTACGGCGTGTTGCCGACCGTGACCCGTCCGTTCCGCGAGCCCGGCATCGAGGTCTTCGAAGCGGCCGGGACGCCGCTGACGATTTCGCGATTCGACGCGAACCCCGAGCGGCTCCGCGTTGACTCTGACGCGATTGGCCACGCGGCGATCAACGTACTCCCCGGCGCGATCGTCGAGAACATCGTCGGTCCGCTCGATTACTCGTTCCGGAGCTACACCGTGGACCTCGAACCGGCGGCTCCGACCACCGTCTCGCCGTTGGTCCCCGTGGCCACGCCGGTTCGCGTAGCCGGCCCCGATGAATTCACCGTCGCTTCCTCGAACATCGAGCGCTTCTTCGACACCGCGGATGACCCCGGCGTCAGGGACGTGGTGCTCACCGACACTGCGTTCAACAACCGGTTGAACAAGCTCTCCCTTCAGATCCGGCAGGTCATGCGCTCACCGGACATCATCGGCTTCGAGGAGGTCGATAACCTGCCGACGCTGCAGACCATCGCCGCCAGGATCAATGCCGACACGATGGCGTCGGGCGCACCGGATCCGGCGTACGCGGCCTACCTCGAGACCGGCAACGACATCGGCGGCATCGATTCGGGGTTCCTCGTCAAGGCGTCGCGCGTGGACGTGCTCGACGTCACGCAGTGGGGGAAGGACACCACTTACGTGAACCCGGCGAACAACGCCCACGAGCTGCTCAACGATCGTCCGCCGCTCGTGTTGCACGCGGTCGTGCACAAGACGGCGGGTGACGGCGGCACGCCGCTCACGGTCATCGTGAACCACATGCGTTCGCTGTCCGGCGTCAACGACGCCGTGGACGGCGCGCGGGTGCGCGTCAAGCGGCGCGCGCAGGCCGAGTACCTCGCGAACCTGATCCAGATGTTCCAGTCGACGAACCCGAAGGAACGCATTGTCTCGGTTGGCGACTACAACGCGTTCCAGTTCAACGACGGCTACGTCGATTCGATCGGCACGATCAAGGGGACGCCCGCCCCGGCGGATCAGGTGATGCTCCCGAGCGACGATCTGGTCAATCCCGATCTCGTCGATCTCGTGGACACCGCGCCCGCTGACCAGCGCTACTCGTTCATCTTCGACGGGAACGCGCAGGAGCTCGACCACGTTCTGGTCACGCAGAACCTGGTGCCGTTGTCGAACGGCCTCTCGTACGGGCGCAACAACGCGGACTTCCCAGAGGTGCTGCGCAACGACCCGGGCACGCCGCTGCGTGTGTCCGACCACGACCCGCTCGTCGCGTACTTCTCGTTCCCGCAGCAGACGGCCACCCAGGTGAGCGCGAACCCGCCGACATCCACCTTCGGCGAGTCGATCGCGTTCACGGCAACGGTCACGAGCAGCGGCTCACCGGTCACGGCGGGAACGGTCACCTTCAAGGAAGGGGCAGCCCCGCTTGGCGGGCCGATCGCGCTCGGCGCCGCGGGGACCGCGGTCTTCACGACCAGCGCGCTTTCGGCCGGGGCGCACACCATTACCGCCGCGTACTCGGGCGCCGGCGCCGCTCAACCGAGCAGCGCGGACGTCGTCGTCGTCGTGCATTCGGCGCCGACCGCGACGTCCGTCGTGTCCTCGCAGAACCCGTCGCTCGTCGGGCAGCCGGTCACCTTCACGGCGACCGTCACGAGCAGCGTCGCAGGGTCGGCCACGGCGGTCACCGTCGGCAGCGTGACCTACAGCGACAACGGACAGCCGCTCGACACCGTGGCGCTCGGCGCCAACGGCCAGGCGATCCTGACCACGTCCACGCTCGGCGCCGGCTCCCATCTAATCGTCGCGGCGTACATCGACGGCGACAACTATCTCGCGAGCAGCGCGACGATCACGCAAGCGGTCCACTACCCGGCGATTTCAATCGACGATGTCACCGTGCGCGAACCCGAGCGTCGCGCCACGACCGCGCCCGCGGTGTTCACGGTCCACCTCTCGAACCCATCGCCTCAGACGGTGCTCGTGCACTTCGCGACGGCGGACGGAACGGCGAGAGCCGGCATGGATTACGTGGCAACGACGGGCACGCTCGTGTTCGCGCCCGGCAAGACGACGCGGACCATCACGGTCGACGTCATCGGCAACCCGAGACGCGAACGGACCGAGACGTTCCTCGTGAACCTGAGCGCGGCGACCAACGCGACGATTGCCGACGGCGAGGGCATCGGCTCGATCGTCGATCGACGCGAGCCGGCGCTCGCGATCAGGACGTTCACGCCTCACGCGGGAACGCCGGGTACGAGGGTGCAGATCATCGGCAGGGCGTTCGGCGACGTCACGAGCGTCAAGTTCAACGGGGTCGCCGCGGCGTTCACGCGGCTCTCGTCGAACGTCATCCGCGCGACCGTGCCCGCGACGGCGACGACCGGCCACATCAGCGTGTCTACGGCAACGGAAACCGCGACGTCCACGGTTGTCTTCACGGTCGTCAAGGCAACGGCGGACGATGACGAGCGTCGTGGTCGAAGCGGCGAGCGCGACCACGACGGTGAAGCGCGAGGCATGAAGTGAGAAGCTCCGGCCGAGGTGAACAACGGGCGGCCGATCCCCTCCGCGTCATGACAGGGTCCCACGCGGTATCATCCAGCAATATGGAGCGTTGATCATGAAGCTCGCCGTCATCCTCGTCTCATTCGTATTGCTGCCGGCGGCCGCGACCGCCCAGGACTCCCGGACCCAGGCCACCCGCGCCGCGAAGGATTGCGACCGCGTGGCTGCCGCGCTGAAGCTGACCAACGCGAAGGTCACCGCGGCCCGCGCGGTGACAGGCGGCGAGTTCACGCCACCTGCCGCGGCAGGCGCCGATGCGCCGAAAGCGGTTACCGGCCTTCCCGCCTTCTGCCGCGTCGAGCTGACGCTGACGCCGTCCTCCGATTCCGACATCAGGAGCGAGGTCTGGATGCCGCTGAGCGGCTGGAACGGCAGGTTCCAGGAGGTCGGCAACGGCGCGTGGGCAGGCTCGATCCAGTACGGCGCGCTGGCGGACGCGCTGAAGCGCGGCTACGCGGCCGCGTCAACGGATGCGGGACATACCGGCACGGACGCGAGCTTCGCGATGGGCCACCCGGAGAAGCTGAAAGACTTCGGCTATCGCGCGGTGCACGAGACGGCGGTCCAGAGCAAGCAGACCATCACGAACTTCTACGGCATGGCGGCGCGGATGTCGTACTTCAACGGCTGCTCGGGCGGCGGACGAATGGCGTTCCAGGAGATGCAGCGCTTCCCCGCCGACTTCGACGCGATCCTCGCGGGCGCGCCGGGTTACAACCGGGTCAACCAGAGCGTGCAGATGCTGATGAACGCGAAGGCGACGCTCGACAACCCGGCGAGCATGATTCCCGCCAGCAAGTACCCCGTCATCCACCGGGCGGCGCTCGACGCCTGCGACGGGCAGGACGGGCTGAAGGACGGCCTGATCAGCGAGCCGCTCAGTTGCCGCTTCGATCCGGGCGTCCTCCAGTGTGGCGTAGGCCGGACCCTTTCGGACCCGGCAGGTTGCCTCACGGCCCCGCAGGTCGAGGCCGCGCGCAAGATCTACGCGGGCGTGAAGAACCCGAAGACCGGCGAGCTGATCTTCCCGGGGCTCGAGCCGGGCAGCGAGTTGAACTGGGGCGGCCCCGCCGGCGGTCCCGAACCGCTCGCCGTCAGCGCCGACCTGTTCAAGTACGTCGTGTTCAACGATCCGAAGTGGGACTTCCGCAAATTCGATCTCGCCCGCGACTACGACGCCGTGCACCGGATCGACAGCCTGGATCTCAGCCCGACCTCGCCGGATATCAAGGCGTTCGTCGCGCGCGGCGGCAAGCTGCTCATCTACCAGGGATGGGGCGACATGAACGTCGCGCCGAAATCGACGGTCGCCTACTACGAGAACGTCGTGAAGACGATCGGGCAGAAGCAGGCGGACGACTCGGTGCGCCTGTTCTTCGCGCCGGGGATGGCGCACTGCGGAGGCGGCGAGGGGCCGAACGTCTTCGACGCGCTCAACCCGCTCGAGGAGTGGCGCGAGCAGGGCAAGGCACCGGCCTCGATCCTTGCGACGCATTCGACCAACGGCAACGTCGACCGCACGCGTCCGCTCTGCCCGTATCCGCAGGTCGCGAAGTACAAGGGCAGCGGGAGCATCGATCGGGCCGAGAATTTCGTCTGCGCCAACCTCCGCCACGGCTTCGGCGGGCGCGCTGAATCGGCGACC
>Ga0137418_10000439_pt1 | contig 37008 bp, 37 predicted proteins | sample CZODoug3_1_2_16f_FD_122242 | JGI IMG/M metagenome (GOLD analysis project Ga0137418, IMG submission 122242) | Vadose zone soil fungal communities from Angelo Coast Range Reserve, California, USA - CZODoug3_1_2_16fungal (Hybrid Assembly) | ecosystem: Environmental > Terrestrial > Soil > Vadose... | reverse complement strand
GAGTCTGGGCCGTGTCTCAGTCCCAATGTGGCTGGCCATCCTCTCAGACCAGCTACCCGTCGTCGCCTTGGTGGGCCGTTACCCCGCCAACTAGCTGATAGGCCGCGAGACTCTCCGCCGGCGCATCTTGCGATGCTTTCATCATTCAGGGATGCCCCCAAATGATCGTACGCGGTATTAACCGGCCGTTGGGCCGGCTATCCCCCACCGATGGACAAGTTTCTCACGTGTTACGCACCCGTCTGCCACTGAACTGGAGAGTTGCCCCCCCAGTCCCGTTCGACTTACATGTGTTAGGCACGCCGCCAGCGTTCGTCCTGAGCCAGGATCAAACTCTCCAATGATTGGAAAATTCGAACAGCTCACCGAACGACTGGTACATCTGTCGTCCGAATCACAATCAGAATGAAACCCCTCGCGGCGCGCTTCTGACAACGCATCCGCTCAAATGGGGCCGCACTCCACACACTCGATCATCAATTCTCAAAGAGCGTCCGCGAAAAAAGTCCGCGGAGAGACGCGGATTCTAGCCGCGGGTCCGAGGTGAGTCAAGGGGGTCCCGTACTTGAATTTACGGGCTGTCGGCAGGCTTGAAGCGATGTTCAAAACTCAGGTATAAAAAGACCGATTTTCCATCGGGAAATGCGACTCCAGGCACGATCTGCAGCCCGCTCGTGAAGTTGTGCGCCCAGCGAATGCCCGGATTCACCACCAAATCATGGGCCTCGCCCCCACCCTGCTCCAGCCACGTGACTTCGACCATCACGTTGAATGTCGGCCGCGCGAGCCAAATCGCGCTCGCGCCGAGATTGTACGTCGCTGGAGTCTGCGGCACCGCGCTGATGCCGGCATTCCAGTGACTCACGAGCCAGGGCGCGAGTGACACGCTCACCGGAATGTTCAGCTGCACGCCCACGTGACCGGTGCCAAGCCCTCGTGCCGAGCTGCCCGTCGGCAGCAACATCGACAGACGTGGCGCGATCGCGACGCGTTCCTCGGCGCCGCGCAATTGATACCGATAGTTCAGCGCCGCATCGCCGAACCCGGTATGCGATGGGCTCTCCGTGCGTTGCACCGGGATCGTGTAACTGAACTGATGCGTCTGCGTACCGACGGGCCATTCCTGCGTGAAGGTGAACGACCAGGCCGCCGAACGGAGCGAACGCTGCCATGCGCTGATGTGCTGCACGACGCCGGGCTCCTGATTGTACGCTTCTTCAATGAGGAAACTGTTATCGGAGATGGGGCGAGACTGCGCGACGGTCGGACGGTCGGACGGTCGGACGGTCAACACCACAACGATCGCGAGACTAAGGTTTCTCAATCTGCGGCCGCACGTGCTTTTCGTAGCAGTCTGGACAGTAGCCGTGACTGAACTGCGCCTCTGATCGCTCTTCGACATAGCGTTCGATCGATTCCCATTTTTCGGACGCATCGCGAATCCGTTTGCAGTACGCGCAGATCGGCAACAGGCCCTCGAGTTGCTGCACATGCTGGCGCAGCCCGAGGATCCGCTCGGCGGCTTTGAGCCGCGCGCGCAATTCGTCCGTATCGATTGGCTTGGTGATGAAGTCATCGGCGCCGGCTTCCATGCCCTCGAGGTAGCGCTTTTTCCCACCGGTTGCCGTGACTAACAGGAAATAGGAATAGCGATCCGTGGCCCGCGCGCGCAGCCGCCGGCAGAGCTCAGGGCCGTCGACTTCGGGCATCTGCCAGTCGGAAATGACGATCGGGAAATGGCCGAGCTGCAGGTTCGCCCAGGCCTCGCCCCCATGCTCGGCTTCGGTCACCTCGTAGCCGAGGCCCTTGAGCACGGCGCTCAACGTCATGCGCGCGACGGGGTCGTCTTCGGCAAGGAGCAGATTCATCGAGTGCGCCCGGGAGGACTCGAACCTCCGACCAACAGCTTAGAAGGCTGCTGCTCTATCCACCTGAGCTACGGGCGCCAGGGCAGCCTTCAACTTAATGAGATCTTGGCGCCGCAGGCACGCCCGCCAATGCCGCAAAAACGCCCTAGTACGTTTTGCGGTCATGTCGTACCATGTAAGCACTCATGACCACCGTGGCGAACGAGGCGCAACCCGAGAATAGCGTAGCGACGGACCTGCACATCCGCGCCGACCTCGCCCGGTTGCTGCAAGCCCGCCTAGTCCATGAAAGCGGACTCGGCGTCTTCGCCCACCCCATTCTCATCGCCGTCATCGCCGCCCTCGCCTGGCCAGACGCGCCCCACGACCTGCTCCGGGGATGGGTGGCCGCCGTCACCGTCGCCGCCTTGCTGCGTGGCGCCTGGCTGTTCATCGGTACGCGCCGCAAACTCAGCGACCGCGCAGTCCGCAACGGCGTCCGCAGTACCGTCGTACTCCTGGCAATCGCGTGGGGCGTGGGCGGGGCGATCGTCCTGCCGATCGTACCGTTCGAAACGGCCGCGCTCGTTCTCGTGGTGCTGGCCGGGATCATCGCGAGCGCACTGACGACCCTCGCCGCGGACCCGATGAGCATTCGCGGCTTCATCGCGGGCATCACGCTGCCCGTGCTCGTCTCACTCGCCACGAGCGATCAGTCCCACCACCAGGCCGCGGCGATCGTGGTCGGACTGTTCACGCTCGTGATGGTCCTCGTGGCGCGACGCGCGCATCAGACCCTGGTCGATCACCTCGAGGTCACCGCCCGTCTGGCCGTCAGCGAGGACGCCGCCAAACGCGCGGAGTCGGTGATGCGCGAGGCCCGGGACCTCGCCGAGCGCGTCGCGCGTGCCCGCTCCGCGTTCCTGGCCAACATGAGCCACGAGATCCGTACGCCGATGAATGCGGTGCTCGGGTTCGTCGAGCTGATCCTCGATACCGAGCTGTCGACCGAGCAGCGGCGCGCGCTGGAGCTCGTGCGCTCGTCCTCCGAAGCGTTGCTGATGATCCTGAATGACATCCTCGACTACTCCAAGATCGAGGCGGAGCACCTCGAGCTCGAATCGATCCCCTTCGACGTGTCGAAAGTGGTGCACGCGACCGCCAGCCTGCTCGCGGTCCGCGCGCGCGAAAAGCACCTCGAGCTGCTGGCGGAAGTCGCCGCGGACGTCCCCCGCGGCGTGCGCGGCGACCCCACGCGGGTGCGCCAGGTGCTCATGAACCTGATTGGCAACGCCATCAAGTTCACCGAACAAGGCGAGGTCGTCGTCTCTGTGAGCGCGGCCGCGAGCGACGGGAACGTCGCGCTCACGTTCCTCGTGCGGGACACCGGCATCGGGATCGCGGCCGAGCATGTGACCTCGGTCTTCAAGGAGTTCACCCAGGCCGATTCGACGATGACGCGCCGCTACGGCGGGACCGGTCTCGGCCTCGCGATCTCGCAACGCCTGGTCCGACTGATGGGCGGCGAGCTGACCGTGAAAAGCGAGGTCGGACGCGGCAGCGAGTTCTCGTTCTCACTCGCGCTACCCGTCGAGACCAGTCCACCGACGCGCGTCGTCGGCCTCGCGGCGCTCGGCGGCCGCCGCATGCTCATCGTGGACGACAATCAGACGAACCGGCGCATTCTGCGCGAGATGCTGGCCGCCGAAGGCATCAAAGTCGACGAGGCGTCGACGGCGGCCGACGGTCTGGAGGCCCTGCGCCGCGTCCGCTACGATCTCGCCATCCTCGACGTGCAGATGCCCGACATGGACGGCTTCCAGCTCGCGACCGCCGTACGCGCCGACAAGAAGATCAAAGGCACCAACCTGCTGATGCTGACCTCCGCCGGCCAACGCGGCGACGGCGAGCGGTGCCGCGAGCTGGGGATCCGCGGCTACCTCACGAAGCCGATTTCGCGCAGCGATCTCCTGGAAGCACTCGGCACGGTGCTGGCGGGATCACCCGAGGAGGCGGGCACGCCGGAAGTCGTCACGCGGCACACGATCGCGGAATCGCGCGCGACGCTGCGCGTGCTGCTCGCGGAAGACAATCCCGTCAACCAGCAAGTCGCGGTCGCCATGCTCGTCAAACGCGGACACGAAGTCCACGTCTCGAGCAACGGCCGCGAAGCGCTGAAGGCGGTGCAGGAGCGTGATTACGACGTGGTCTTGATGGACATTCAGATGCCGGAGATGGACGGCTTCGAGGCCACGCACGCGATTCGCGCGCTGCCCAAGGGCAAAGACCTCCCGATCATCGGCCTGACGGCACACGCCCTCTCGGGCGAGCGCGAGCGCTGTCTGTCGCACGGCATGACGGACTACCTCGCCAAGCCCTTCAAGGCACACGAGCTGTTCGCGCTGGTCGAAGGCACCGCCGGACCGAAGGCGCCCGCCGCGCCGGCGCCCGAGCCGCTCGCGCCGCCGGTAGATCTCGAGGGATTTCGCACAACGTTGCGCGAGGCCGGCGCCGAGCAGGCGCTGTACTCGATCGTCGACACCTACGTGCGGCAGGCGCCGGACCGACTGGCCGCGCTCGCTGCCGCGGCCGCCACGGGATCTGGTCCCGAGATGGCGAAGGCCGCACACGTGTTCCGCGGCTCGTCCGCCACGATCGGCGCTCGCGGACTGGCCGAGCTGCTCGAGCGCGTGGAGACGAGCGCCCGCGCGGGGGATATCCAGGCCGCACAGGACGTCTTCGAAAGTATCAGTCCATTGGCCCACAGCGTGATCGATTATCTGCGCCAGCAGCAGCGCCTCGCGCTTACGGAGGAATGATGCGAATTCTGCTCGCCGAGGATGACGCCGTCGCCGGAGAGACGCTGACCGCGATCCTCACCGCCCAGGGTCACGAGGTCACGGCCGTGGACAACGGCGTCGACGCGTGGGGATTGTGGCTGGTCGCCCACCATCGCGTCGTCGTCTCAGACTGGCTGATGCCGGCGATGGACGGCATCGAGCTGTGCCGCAAGATTCGCTCGCGTCCTCCCGGGCCGTACACCTACTTCATGATGCAGACGATCCGCACGGGGCTGGGGAATTTTCTCGAAGCGATGCAGGCGGGCGTGGACGATTTCATCACCAAGCCGATCGTCCCCGAAGAGCTGCTCGCGCGCCTCAACGTGGCCGAGCGCATCCTGGGACTGCGGGAAGAGTTGATGACGCTGGAAGGGCTCCTCGCGATGTGCAGCTACTGCAAGCGCATCCGCGATACAGACGGCGCGTGGACGCCGCTGGAGCGGTATGTCGAACAGCGCTCCGCCGCGCGGTTCAGCCACGGCGTCTGTGAGGACTGCTACGAGAAGTATCTCAAAGCGCAGGTCGACGGGTGAATCGGGGCGGCGGGATTCGAACCCGCGACCTCCTGGTCCCAAACCAGGCGCGCTAACCGGACTGCGCCACACCCCGTACGCCTAACGGCGAATGTCCAATGTAGAATGATCAATGATCAATGACCACTGATCAATGATCATTGGACATTGGGCATTCTGCGTAGCAGCACCTCGATCAGAGCACGAAAAGCGCGGCCCCGGTGGGAGACTCGGTGCTTGGCGGCGGGTGCTGCCTCCCCGAAGGTCATCTGCAGCTCAGGTGAATAGAACAGCGGATCGTAGCCAAAGCCTCCCGTGCCGCGCGGCGCCGTCAGGATAAACCCGTCGCAAGTCGCCTCGACGATCTCGGGCACGCTGCTCGGCGCCCCGATAAAAGCGACGACACAACGGTAATGCGCCACGCGCCGCTCCTCAGGCACGCCCGCCAACTGCTCCAGCAACAGTGTGTTGTTCTCGGCGTCGGTCCCGGTCGCCGACCACCGGGCCGAGCGTGGTCCCGGCGCCCCGCCCAGCGCATCGACCTCGATGCCCGAGTCGTCGGACACCGCGGGCAACCCGGCGCGCGTGGCAAAGTAGCGGGCCTTGGCGACCGCGTTCTCCACGTAGCTCATGCTGCGCTCGAGATCGGCTTCCTCGGGAAGCGGCTGGAGCAACCGGTCGGCGGGAAACGCGATGTCGAACGGCAAGCCGGCGAACAGCTCGCGAATCTCACGCGTCTTGCCGGGGCTGCGCGTGCCGACGATCAGCTTCATCAGCCGTGCCGCAGCCGCTCGAGCAGTCCGGTCGTCGACTTGTCCTTGACGAGAGGCACCTGCACGACACGGCCCCCCCACCCTTCTACGTCCTTCGCGCCGACGATTGCGTCGCGGGCATAGTCGGCTCCCTTCACCAGCACGTCGGGACGCAGCAGGCGGATCAACGCGAGCGGCGTGTCCTCATCGAACAACACGACGCAATCGACCGCCGCCAGGGCGGCGAGCAAGCGCGCGCGTTCCGCCTCGGCGACCACCGGCCGGTCCGGTCCCTTGCCCAGGCGGCGCGCCGAGGCATCGCGGTTGACGCCGACGATGAGCGCGTCGCCTTCGGCGCGGGCCGCCTCGAGGAGCGCGACGTGCCCGGTGTGCAGCAGATCAAAGACGCCGTTGGTGAAGACGACCCGTCCCTGGGTGGCGCGCCAGCTCGCGGCGGCCTCGGGCGTACGGACCTTCGCGGCCGTGTTCAGAGCGGCTGCGTGGCTCTGGGATTCAACGAGAAGGTGTGATTGAAGAAGGGCAGCGAGACCGATTCGCCGTAGCGTGTCTCGATGACGATCTCACGCGGAGCGGAGGTGCGCCGGATGACCAGATTGGACCCTGCCTCCTGGGGCAGGCCGATCTCTTCGATGGCGGCCTGAATGCGGCGCCGGATCGTCCCATCGTCGAGTCCGGACGCGATACGTGTTTCCGTCTGCATCTCATCGAGCAGGCGATAGTACCGGAAATAGACCTCACCGATGTTCACGCCGTAGTACAGCACCGCGACCAAGATGAGCAGCGACAGCAGGCAGCCGCTGGAGCTCGCGCCGCGCCGCGAGGTCAGGAACCTCACCATTGCGACTGCGCCCCGTCGACGATCTGCTGGACCAGCTTCGCGAGCGCCGCTTTGCGTCCGTCCTGCTCCGCGGGGGGGTCGTAGTCGCCGTCCACGGAGAGGCCCTGCCCTTTCCAGACGCTGGTGCCTTCGCGCTGGTTGACGATCTCGACATCGACGACGATCTGCACCTTGCGCTTCGTGACCTTCACCTGGCCCACGCCCGCCTGCACCGCTTGCGGCACATCGGGATCGTAGCGCACCACTCTCCCGCGGACGATCGCGTCGGCGGTCGCTTCGGTGGCCACGCGCAGGCCAAGACGGCCTTCGAGCGCCTGGCGGACGGCCTCACTCACCTCCGCGGTCAGTCGCGGTTCGGGGGTATCGTTGTCGAACGGCATGATGGCGACCGTTTTGACGTTGGGAAGCGTGCCGCCCGCAAACTTATACGGGCAACCCACGAGCCCCAGGCTCGACGCACTAATGAGGATTGCGCCAAACAGCCGGCGAAATGACGGCCGCGGTATCAACCATACCAACCGTGAGCTCAAATCTGGCCGGCCCCTCCGGAAAGTCGACGCGCGCACTCGCGGGCCGCTGTAATGCGTCGAGCTTGGCACGGCTCCGCGCTACCAGTTTTCCCCGCCGCCGCCATTCGGCCTCCAACATCGACTCGCGACCCGCGCTGTCGGTCACGACATAGTCGAGCGTATCCTCGGCCTGAGCAAACCGCCACACGACACGGCGCTGATGCGTCAGCGAATCCACGATCTGCGTGCCCAGCACGTTCGCGTCGTCCGTGGGCGGCCGCACCATCGCCAATGACGCCCAGAGCATCGGGATCGCCGGGACCAGCGATCGAAAGTTCTTCTCCGGATCGGCCCACAGCACGGAATCGCCGATCACGACGGCCGCCCCGCTTCCCCAGTTGAACGGTCCCGCGTAGTCGAAACGCAGCGAATCGGGCGGCGCGATTCGCACGGTTCCACGCCCCGCGAATTTCACGCGCTCGTCCTGATATCGCCAGCGAAATCGAATCAGGGCCGGCGCGCGCGGCAATGTTCTCCGGCTCCACTGCACCGCGCTGTCGCGATTCACCGGGGCCAGGGCCATCGGCACGAGCGGCGCCGGTGGATGCCGCGGGCACGCCGCGAGCAAAGTACAGGCGGCAATGTAGGAAAGCGAGCGGCGCCCGGTCAATAGTTGAAGCCGAAGAAGAAGTCGACAAAACGACGATTGTGCGTGCTCTGCGGCAATGCATACGCGTCGAGATGGGCCGTGCCGAGCCGGTAGCCGAGGTCGAGCCGCAACACGAGCGGCGGACCGATCGGCATCCGCAAACCGAGTCCGGTGGATCCGAGGACGCCCCGATTCGCGGTCGTCTTCGACCACGCCCGTCCGTAATCGACGAATAGCGCGCCCTGCACTCCCGGAAAGCGCGCCGCACCGAACGGAAAACCGATGGTGAGGAAGTCGAGGATCGGAAACCGGTACTCGGCGTTGACGAGCCAGGCGCGCGTGCCGGCCACGTAGCCGTACTGCGGATAGCCGCGCAATCCCCACGACCCCGCGATGCTGATGCGCCGCGGCCGCTCGCCGCCCGATGCGTACCCCTGGACCCGCAGGGCGACCGCGCTGTGTTGCGACGTACGCACGTACTTGCGCCAGTCCGCCGATACGAGCCACGAGTCGAAGCGGCCGTGACTCAAGTCATTCACGAGCCCGGTCGTGAAGTTGTAGCGCTCGCCGTCGATCGGGCCGGTGGGCAGCCAGAGCGTGTTGTCCTTCACGTACGTCAGGTAGTTCGACGCCAGCCAGCCGACGCGGCGCGGCTCGATTACGTCGTCGGTCCGGATATCCAGTCGATCCGAGCGCTCGAGGCGATACTCGCCGACGATGCGCCGGAAGCGCGTGAACGGATAGCGCACCTGGGCGAACATGCCGTACGACCGCTCTTCAAACAGCGAGTTGAAGTCGCCCTCGTAAAACAGGCCGCGCTGGCGGAACGCGCCCACCCCCCAGTTGATGCGGCGCGACTGGTTCAAGTAGAACGCGGATCCGCTGATGTTGTCCACCAGGCTGCCGAAGCCGGCGCTTTGGAACGACGTCAGCGAGAAAAAGACCTGATGATCGGACAGGAGATCGCTGAACACAAACACCGCCCCCTGCGCCGAGCCGAGACCCGGCGCCACGGCGGCATCGCCCGCGGCGAAGTCGAGGCTGAATTTCCGCTCGTAGGGAGCGCCGTCCGTGCGCGCGTACTGCGGGTGCGACAGCTCACCCCACGTCCACGCCGGCGCCGGCAGGCTGTCGGGGGCGTTCGCGAGCGTGAACGTGCTCGTCGCCTCGTTCAGCGGCGCCGCGACGTAGATACTGAAAGTGAGATCGGCAAATCCGCCGAACAGCAGACCGCCGTGCTCGCCCGCCACGAACTGCGGATCGAACGCCCCATTCAGGGTTCGCGTTTCGCGCCGCCCGGTCCCCGCCGAATCGATCGAGTACACCTGGAACGTGCCGTCGCGATCCGACGTGAAATAGATGCGGCCTCCGCCCCAGCGCGGCGACTCGTCGCGCCAGTCCCCGTACGTCAGGTAGCGGATCGCGCCGCTCGGGAGATCGAGCGCGAATAGATTGCGCGCCCCACTCTTGCCGAAGGGCGTCCGGTCGGAAGAAAAGACGACGGTCTGCCCGTCTGCGCTGATGGTCGGATCGAGGTCCTCGTAGCGATCGGAGGTGAGCCGCTCCAGGCGTCCCGCGCCGAGCGAATCCTCCGTGCCGCCGAGCCACAAGCGATAGAGATCGGAGTAGCCCGAGACCGAGAGGCCGCTGAACACGACGCTCTTGTTGTCGGGCGCCCAGGCCGGCGAGAGAATCGACACGAGCTCCGGAAACTGATAGCGGCCGACGACCTTGCCTTTCTGCAAATCCCAGAAGAACAACGCGTCCCGCTCGGCGTACTTGCTGCTGAACGTCGCGACGCCGCGCGCGCTCACGTCGATGCGGGACTCGAAGAAGTGAAAGGACTCGAACTGTTCGCTGCGCTCCCCTTGCACCACTGCCCGTCGTCTCCGTCCACTCAGGTTCTGCGCGTAAATCGTCGTGTAGCCGCTCGCGGGCGAGAAGAACAGGAATGACGGCGCGGAATCGCCGGGGAGCCGATACGCCGTCGGTTTGATCGCGAGCTCGGTGAGCTTGCGCGCGGTGATCGCGAGCGGCGGTTGGGTCGTGACGGCGGGATAGTAGTGCTGGCGCATCCAGTACTGCCATTCGTCGGAGAGCTGATCCATCGTGCGGCCGTAGACGCCCGCCAGCGCGCGGTCGAAGCTCGAGTACTTGTAGATGTCGTTGTACAGCTCGAGGATGCGCCACTCGCCGTAGCGCTCGGCCAAAAACCGATGGATGCTGCCGCCGACCGGATACACCAGCCCGCCGTAGGCATACGTCAAATCGGGCAGCGACGGCAGGTGCCCCGCGATCGTCATGTCGCGCAGCACCATCTCGTCGCGGCTGTCCTCCCCGGCGGAGAAGAACTCGGCGAGCCCTTCGGTCCACCACAGCGGCAGCCCGGCCTGCCGGAAACGCGGGTAGCGCCCGAACGTTTGCGCCGCGAGGCTCAGCTGGTAGACGTGCACGAGCTCGTGACGGATCGTGTGCCGGAATTCGGCGTAGCTGCCGCGGAACGGCAGTGCGACGCGGCGCTTGAGAAACTCGGTGACACCGAGCAGCCCTTCGGGCGGAATGAAGGGCAGGATATTGGTCTGCTCGAAATCGCTGTGGGACGCGTAGACGATGAGAGGAATGCGTCGAGTAACTGCGTGATTGAAACGGCGTTGAAGAGAATCGTAACTCTCTTCGGCGTACGCCAGCGCCACCCGCCCCAGCTCTTCTTCTTCGGGATAGTAATAGAGGTCGACATGCTCACCGCGCAGCACCCGCCAATCAAAGCGGCGGTATTGAATCTTGTTCTGCCCGAAATAGCCGTATTGGGCCGAGAGTGAGGAAGCGACCGCCATCGCCAGCGCGATGGCACAGGCCAACCGCTTCATCTATGGATGCTCCGGATGCGATCGCCCATCCCGATCGCGTTCAGCACGGCAGCGCTGGGCCCTCCGCCGACGACACGGGCGAAGATGGTGTAGATGCCATCGAGGTGCGGCTGGGCGGAATGGGTGATGAAGTACTGGCTCCCTCCGGTGTTGGGACCGGAGAGCGCCATCCCGACGGTGCCCGTTTCGTACCGAACAGGATTGATCTCGTCGCGGATCGCGAACCCGGGCCCGCCCCAGCCGTCGCCCCGCGGATCCCCGTCCTGCACGACGAAGTTCGGCACCACGCGATGCCAGCGCGTGCCGTCGAAATAGCGGCGGTTGATGAGGTCGATGAACGCCGCGACGGTCAGCGGTGCCTCAGCGGGCAACAGCTCGATATCGAGTGTACCGCGGTCGGTCTCCAGCAGTACGTGCGGGTTGGTACCCGACAGTGCGGGCCCCAGCCAGCGGCGCGCAACATCGCGATAATCGGCGAGCGTGCGGCCGGTCGTGATCGGCAGGACCGGACCCCAGGCGTCGCGAGTGTCCCGGAGCGTATCGGCCGCGAGCCGCCGCACGAGGTAATCATCCGGCCGAGCTGTCATCGACACGAATCTGGTTGCGACCAGCTGGCGGCCGGCCGCGGACAACGCGGCGATGGTGCCGAGCGCCGAGACGGCGGAGAGGCGGGCGTCGTTGAACGGATCGCGTTCGGCACGGGCATACGCGGCGACCAGGAGATCCACGTCGTCGACGCTGGGATGTCGCGCGAGCAGATCGGCCGCGACGCTGCGGACGGCAGGGTCGGCGTGCGTGAGCAGAACGCGCCCCCGCGCGAGCAGCGCCGAATCCTCCGCCGGGACGATCCGCTGGAGCGCCTGGAGCGCTTGCGCGACGACCCGACCGTCGGGGTCGGTGAGCTGTCGTTCCAGCCGGTCGCGCGCGCGCGCCGCGCCGTACGCCTCCGCGGCGACACTGCGCCAGCGCCAGTCACCATCGTTCGAGACGGCGACCGCCGCGGCCACGCCGGCGCCGCTGTCCGCCTGCGCCACAGCGATGATCGCCTGACGCTTCAGCGCAAACACGCTGTTGGTGAGCCGCGGCCGGAGCGCCGCGAGGGCGGCAGCGCCACGCAGCACGCCCAGCGTCGTCTCGGCCTGCACGGCCACACCGATATCGCGATCAGCGACGAGCGGTACGACGGCACTTGCAAGCGTCGAGTCACGGAACGACGCGAGCGCGCGCAGTGCATTGATGCGGATATGGGCGTCGGGGTCATCGAGCAGCCGCCGCAACCCCGCGACGGCATCGCGCGGATCGAGGCGCGCGCTGTCGAGCAACGCCTTCCCGATTCCCCGGGCGGCCACGGTGCGCGTTGGCGCATCCCGATCGCTGAGCGCGCGGACCAGAGGTGCAGCGCCGGGAACCGCGCGAAGACGCGCGAGCGAATAGAGCGCACGCCAGCGGGTCGCCGCATCGGATGCGTCGGTAAACCTGACCAGCTCGGCGACAGGTGCACGCGTGCCGAGCCGAAACGCCTCGAGCAGGGCGGTATTGACGACCGGTGTCGGCGCCGCAGGGGATCCGGCCGCAAGGATATCATTGAGCGCCCGCGCGCCTTCATCGCCCCCGATCTTGGCGATTGCCGTCACAGCCTCGAGCTGCGGCGCGCCCTGCTCCGTCGACGACACGGCACGGACCATTCCCAACAGCAACGGAATGGCGCGCGCGTCCTTGAGCAACCCGAGCGCGAAGGCCGCGGCTGCTTCTACGGCGGGCACCGAGTCGTTGAGCACCGGCGGCAGGAGATCGATTCCGGCGGCGTCGCCAATGCGTCCGACGGCCAATGCGGCCTGGCGCCGCACGGCGGGATTGGCGTGACTCAGCCCCTCACGCAGGGCGACGAGATCGAAGCGTCGAGCATCGGAAGCGGCGAGCAGCGCGGCGAGTACGCCCACCGTCGTTTCGTCGGTCGCCACGCCCTGCTGCTGGGCAAGCGCCGGCGGCGCCGCCACTAGAGTGGCAAGGAGGACGAGACTAGAGACGAACCGGGTCTGCCGTGGGTTCGAGCAGCTCACACACGTGCTCCGGGAGGCGCGAGAGAGTCTGTTGTTGGTTCAGCGCGATCAGCGACGTTTCGGCGGTGGCGAGCAGCTCGTCGGTCCCCGCCCGCTCGATCGCATATCCGAAAATCACCCGCCGCGAGGCCAGATCCCGCACCCAGCAGCGGACCCGAATCATATCATCATAGCGGGCCGGCTGGCGGTAGCGGACGTGCACATCCGTGACGGTGAGGAAAGTCCCCTGCTCCTCCAGGTCCTTGTAGGACATGCCGCGTTCACGGAGATGCTCCGTGCGCGCCATATCCATCCAGATGAGGTAGTTCGCGTGGTAGACGAAGCCCATCTGGTCGGTTTCGGAGTAATTCACGCGGTGCAGGACCGCGTTGATCAGCGGGGGCGTCTTACTCGCCGTACGGGATCCAGATGTTCTTTACTTCCGACGCGCGCCGCAGGAATTCCCGCCCCTCACCCTGCTGGGGATCGAGCCAGTCGCGGCTTCGCGCCGTTGCCCACGTGCGCTTCATATTCGCGGCGGAGGCGAGCTCAACGGCTTTCACGCCCGCCGCGTTGCCGAAGTACCACATCCCGTCCACGTCGTCATGCTCGGCAAGCACCTTAGCCAACCCATCCTTCGATCCGGTGACGACATTGAGAACGCCGTCGGGGACATCCGATGTCTCGATCACGCTGTAGAATTCGGTAGCGGCAATGGGTTGTGTTTCGGACGGCACGACGATGACTGTGTTTCCCACCGCAAGCGCGGGCGCCACCAAAGAGACGAAGCCCAGTAACGGGAACTCGTCCGGCGCGGCGATGCCGAGGACGCCGACCGGCTCGTTCATCGCGAGCGTGACTCCGCGGATCGGAGTATGGTGCACCGCACCGTCCCACTTGTCGGCCCAGCCGGCGTACGTGAACAACCGCGCCACGCTCGCATCCACCTCGGCCCGTCCGACTCGTGCGGCGAACTCGTCGGCACGCGTCGCGAGATTCTCGGCGATGAAATAGAGAATCTGCGCGCGCATGTGGCCGCTGCCCCGTCCCCATCCTTCGGCCGCGTGTGCCGCCTCGACGGCATTGCGCACGTCCTTGCGATTGCCCTCGGCGACTTCGCCCAGCACCCGGCCATCGGGCCCGAGGATCTTGCGACTGTAACCCTGATCGGGGCGCGCCTGTTTGCCGCCGATGAAGAGCTTGTAGGTGCGGTCGATGGGAGGGAGAGAGGAGTCCCGTTCGCCCCGGGGCGCGGCCCCGGGGCTCGCTACCCGTGGCGTGCCGTGATCGCTCGGTGCTTTGGTCTCCCATGCGGCTTTCAGGTACTCCCACATCCCTTCGCGGCCACCCTCGCGCCCGAACCCCGACTCCCGATAGCCACCGAAGCCCGCCGCCGCGTCGAACAGATTGGTCGAGTTGATCCACACGACGCCGGCTTTGAGCTTCGGCGCGACATCGAGGGCGAGATTGATGTTCTCCGACCACACGCTGGCGGCGAGTCCGTAGGGGGTGTTGTTCGCGAGCTCCACCGCCTCTTTCGGTGTGCGGAACGTCATGCTCACCAGCACCGGGCCGAAGATTTCGACCTGCGCAATGGTGGCGGCCGGCGAGACATCGGTGAACAGCGTCGGCGGATAGAAGTAGCCTTCGGTCGGGCATGCCCAGGACGGCTGCCACATCTTGGCACCTTCCTCCACGCCCTGCTCCACGAGGCCGCGGATCCGCTCGAGCTGCACCGGCGCGACGATCGCGCCCATGTCGACGGCTTTATCGAGCGGCGAGCCGACGCGCAGTTTCTCCATCCGCGCCCGCAGCTTCTGCGTCAGGCGGTCGGCGACACCTTCCTGCACGAGCAGCCGCGAGCCGGCGCAGCACACCTGGCCCTGGTTGAACCAGATCGCGTCCACCACGCCTTCGACGACGCTGTCGAGATCGGCATCGTCGAAGACGATGAACGGACTCTTGCCGCCCAGCTCGAGCGTGAGCTTCTTCCCGCTGCCGGCGGTCGCCTTGCGGATGATGCGTCCGACTTCGGTCGATCCCGTAAACGCGATCTTCTGCACGTCGGGGTGCTCGACGAGCGCCTTCCCCGGGGCACCATCGCCGGTCACCACATTGAACACGCCGGGCGGCAGTCCGGCAGCCTGCGCGATCTCCGCAAAGCAGAGCGCGGTGAGCGGCGTGAACTCGGCGGGTTTCATGATCACCGTGTTTCCCGCGGCGAGCGCCGGCGCGACTTTCCACGCCACCATCAAGAGCGGGAAGTTCCAGGGAATGATCTGGCCGACCACGCCGACCGGCACATAGCCGGGGAACTCGCTGTCGCGCAGCTGCGCCCAGCCGGCGTGATGGTAGAAATGCCGGGCGACGAGCGGGATGTCGAGATCGCGCGTCTCGCGGATCGGTTTGCCGTTGTCGAGGCTCTCGAGGACGGCGAGGAGTCGCGAATGCCGCTGCACCTCGCGCGCGAGCGCGTACAGGTAGCGGGCGCGGGCGTGCGCTGGCAACCCGGCCCACACGGGCGCCGCGGCGTTGGCAGCGGCAACGGCCGCGTCCACGTCCGCTTTGCTCCCCTGAGCCACGCGCGCCAGCACGGCCTTGGTCGCGGGATTGATCGTCTCGAAGTACTGCCCTTCGGCGGGTGGTGCCCAGCGGCCATCGATGAAATGTCCGAAGCGGCCGTTGTCGTGCTGCTTGATCCACTCGAGCGCCGGCGCGTCGCTTTCCGGCGCCGGCCCATACTCCATCGTCTCGAACAGCTTGGCGACGGTTGCCATTACACCATCGGATGGCGGTAGGCGGCGGAGTAACGGCCGGTCACGAAATGCTCGAGCTGACGCTCGATATCCGTCAGCAAGGAGCTTGCGCCGAGCCGGAACAACGCCGGCTTGAGCCAGCGATCGCCCAGCTCTTCTTTGATAAGGATCAGCCAGTCGAGCGCTTGCTTGGCCGCCCGGATCCCGCCCGCGGGCTTGAAGCCGACGGCGGCGCCGGTGCGCATCTCGTATTCGCGAATCATACGGGTCATCACGACGCCTACGGGCAAGACGGCGTTCACCGGTTCTTTGCCGGTGGACGTTTTGATGAAGTCGGCGCCGGCCATCATCGCTACCATGCTCGCGCGAGCGACGTTCGTGAGCGTCGCCAGCTCGCCGGTGCCGAGGATCGCCTTCATGTGCGCGCGGCCGCAGGCGTCACGGAACGCGCGGACTTCGGCAAAAAGCGCCGGCCAGTCGCCGGTCAGCACGAGCGCGCGGGTGATGACGATGTCGATCTCCTGCGCGCCGGCCGCAACGGAGGCCTGCACCTCCTCGAGCCGCTGGGCGAAGGGATTGAGCCCAGCGGGAAAGCCGGTCGAGACGGCGGCTACCGGAATTCCCGAGCCTTCGAGCGCCGCCACCGCGGTCGGGACGAGCGCGTGATAGACGCACACGGCGCCGACCTTGATATCAAGATGGCCGACGCCGAGCGCGTCGATCAGGTCCTGCCGCAGCGGGCGGCGCGCCTTGGCGCAAAGCCGGATCACGTTGCCGGGCGTGTCGTCGCCCTGCAGAGTCGTGAGGTCCATGCAGGTGATCGCCCGCAGGAGCCACGCCGCCTGCCATTCCTTCTTGACGGTGCGGCGCGTGGGGATGGTGGCGGCGCGGCGTTCGACGGCGCTGCGATTGACGCGCAGCGCGCGGATGACATCGAGATCGAGCGGCATCCCGGCGTTGCGATCGTCCTGAAGAACTGGACGAACCGCGGCAGTCCCCGCCCGTAGCCGGTCCGAGAGCGCCTTCATGTTGGCGGGAGAATGCGAACCGCCGCTGCAAAAGTCAACGCGACGCGGGAACTCCCGCACCCAGGCGACACGCCGTGACCGCCTGCGGCTCCTGGGCGCGGAGGCACTGAACCTCCCGCTCCGGCAAGGCCGCGAGCAGCGTCGCGATTTCCTCACCCAGCGCCTGATAGCACGTCGGCCCGCCGGCTTCGTGCCCGACGATGGCGCAGAACGCGAACGCCGCATCGGTCGTCGCCGTCCAATCGACGAGGGCCTTCGCCGCTCCGAAATAGCAGGAGGGGCGGTACGGTTCGCTCGCCTTGTGGCACATCGTCGCCGTTTTCTCCGGATCGCGGGCTGTGTACGATGTGATGTCGCGGCCGAGGCTCTGGAAGCACACCGGTCGCACCTGGACGGGGGCGCGCTCGCACGACTTCGCCGCGTCGCCGAGGTCGCCGTGGTTCAAGTTCAGCATGACGGAGGTTTGCATCTGATAGCAGGCATGCAGGTATCGCTCCGCCATGATCGAGCACGGGTACAGGGGGTCCGCCGGCTCGAGGGCCTTGAACGTCGTGGCCGCCACGTGGTGGTGGCTGTGCGCCGCCAGCTGAGTCGCGGGATGATGCGGTGTGGTCGCGTTGATCACGCTCTCCATGAACGCGCCGCCATAACAGGATTCCCGGTCCCAGCCGTCGCTGAGCATGTCGCAGTCGGTGAGCGCGCGCGGCAAGTCATGCGCGTAGAGCATCGTCAGACCGTGGCCCATCCCGTGCACACATTGAAACAGGACCCAGCGACTCGCGCCGGGACTCTTGAACGGCTGGCATAACGCTTCGACTTCGGGCTGCGTCACCTGTTCGCGCGACTCGAAGTACGCCTGGATCACACCATGCCGGCAGCCTGAGGAGAAGCCGTCGCCGCAGGCGGAAAACGTCTTGACGATATCGGTGGACTTACCGTACGCCTCGATGCCGAGACCGTGCGCGAACTCGTGCGCGTGCTCGGCGACATCGCGGTCGGCAGCGGCGAGCGCATCGAGCGTCGCGACCGCGTCCGCGACGCCGTAGTTGGTAAGACGCTCGGAGAGCAGCTGTGAATAGCAGGTACGCCGCGCCTCATTGACGAAGCGGCTGCAGGCATCCGCGGTGCCGCCCTTCCCCGCCGGGGCGAACCGGTTCGCGGCGATTCCCGTCAGCGCGAGGATGCCGATGGCGATCAAGAGCTTTTGCGTTTGCGTCATGGCAGAACAGTAATGTGCTTGCGTGCGCCGTTCCAGGTTCCTAAGCTTGGGCCGTGTCGTTCCAGGGTAAATCCCCTCGCGTCATCGTCGTGGCGGACGCGCACCTGGGTCAGGTGCCGCCCGCCGTCGGCAAGGCGTTTCACGCATTCCTCGAGGAGATCCCCAGGCCCGGGGATCACCTCATCCTGATGGGCGATCTGTTCGATTTCTGGTTCGAGTATTCGAGCGTCATCCCCCGCAAACATTTTGCCACCGTCGCCAAGCTGCAGGAGATCCGCGCCCGCGGCATCCCGATCACGTTCGTGGGCGGCAACCACGACCGCTGGGGCGGATCGTTTTTCACGCAGGACCTGGGCATCGAGTTCTTCGGCGGGGACGCCGAGCTCGATCTGGGAGGGCGCCGGGCCTTCATTACCCATGGCGACGGCCTCACCGAGCAACACTGGAGTGGCGCGCTGATGCACCGCGTGCTGCGTCACCCCATCACGGTCGCGGTGTTTCGTGTTCTGCATCCGACGATCGGGTTCTGGATCGCCGATCTGTTCTCGCGACACCTCGCCGACAATACGAAGGATAGAGAGGTGCTGGATCGGGCGGCCGCGGCGCAGCGGCGCTGGGCCGCCGATTTCCTGGAGCGCCGCGCTGACGTGCGGCTCGTCATCATGGCGCATACCCATCGGCCGATCGTGGACCGCTTACCTGACGGACGGGCCTACTTGAATCCGGGAGCGTTTCTGGATGGTGGGCGTTATGCGGTGATTTCGGAGGGCGAGGTGGAGCTCAAAACGTTTCCTGATGCTCTCGTCAACCGAGCGGCACGACCTCTACCTGCTTGAGCTTCTCGCCGAGGAACCGCGCACCAACTTTCCGAAAATGCGGCTCGTCATCCGATACCACAAAGCGGTGATCGTGCGTTCCGCCGTTCGATAACAGATCCAGGCGCTCGAGCTCCCGCGCCACGGCCGTCGCCGTCTCTTCCGCCGAATCGACCAGTTTCACTTGCGATCCCATGACGCGGGCCAGCAGCGGCTTGAGCAAGGGATAGTGCGTGCAGCCCAGCACGAGGACGTCCACCTTCGCCCGCTTCAGCGGCTCGAGGTATTCGCGCGCGATCAGCTCGGCGGCGGGATGCTCGAACCATCCCTCCTCGACGAGCGGCACGAACAGCGGACAGGCCTGGCTGTGGACCCGCGCGTCGGCGCGGAGCGCTTTGATCGCGCGCTCGTAGGCGCCGCTCGCGATCGTCCCCGCGGTCCCGATCACGCCGATCGTCCCCGTCTTGGTCGCCGCCACCGCCGCGCGCGCGCCGGGCTCGATCACGCCGACGACCGGTACCGAGGAACGCTCTTTCAGGTACGTGAGCGCATGCGCAGTGCTCGTGTTGCACGCGACGACCACCGCCTTCACCCCGCGTTGCAGCAGATATGCGAGGATCTCACCGCTGTACCGTCGCACGGTGTCGGGCGATTTCGGTCCGTACGGAACGCGGGCGGTGTCCCCGAAATAAATCACCGACTCCTGCGGCAGCCGCTCGAACAGCGCGCGCGCCACCGTCAATCCGCCGATCCCCGAATCGAACACGCCGAGCGGGGCCTTATTCATGGAACGGAATACTGATGCCGATGCCGCCCGGAAATGCGCGGACCTTGAGATCGGGCGGGAAGTCGTGCAGATGCGCGGACACGTAGGCCTCTGCGCCCGAAAAGAAATGATTGAAGACCCAGAGAACGAGCCAGTCCTGCACTTCCTGCCGCTTGTGCCGGAGATTGGCGGAGTGAATCGACTTGAAGTAGTTCGCCTCCTGCTGCGCCTTGAGCGTCATCATGACCGTCACGCCCTCCCACGCCACGAAGGTCGCGCCGGTGACGGGCCTGTCGGTGGCGACCTGGCCCCAGCCGGGAAGCAGGAAGGAGCGCAAAAACGCACCCATCGGGCGCACGCCGTGGTGCATGGTGTCGGCCGGCAGGATGATGGGCGTCGTGTCTCGGGTGCGGGTGGTATCCTGAGCAGAAAGATGGAACGATGGAACGATGGAAAGAAAAGCCGCCAGCGCGACCACATTCCATCGTTCCCTCATTCCGTCGTTCTTCATCGTGCCACCAGGACGTTCAAGCGACCCCGCTCCAGCTCCACCGTGCATTCGTTGACTCCCGGTTCGCGCAGCTCCCCGTCGACGTGCACCACCAGCGGCTTCTCCGGCGAACGGATCACGAGCGTTGCGGTCTTGAAGAGCGCCACCTCGCGCATGGTGCCGTGTGTGCCACGCATGACGCGTGGAATAGCCAGGAGAAACCGCGGCAGCGACACGCGCCGGATCAAACAAACATCCAGCTTGCCGTCCGCCGGATCGGCGTCGGGTGCGAAGCGGTAGCTGCCGCCGGCGGTCGTGCCGTTGCACACCTCGACCATCATCATGTACCCCCGCTCCCGAAATCCGGGCGCCGCGACGTCGAAGACGGGCGGCTCGAACTTGAAGAACGTCTGCACGATCGGCACGAGATACGAGAGAAAGCCGCGCAGGTGGTGCATGGCGTTCCGCGTCTTGACCACGGCGGGCCCGAACCCGAACCCGACGCTGTTCACGAACCACTCGTCGAACACCCGGCCCGCGTCGAAGCGGCGGGAGTGGGCGGTCACGAGCCGCGCCACGGCGCGCTCCGGACTGTAGCCAAAGACGCCGACCATCTTGGCAAAGTCGTTGCCCGAGCCGACCGGGACGACGCCGAGCGCGGCGTCGGTCTCGGTGCGCAGCAGCCCGTTCGCGACTTCGTGAACGGTGCCGTCCCCACCCACCGCGACCACGTGCTTGGCGCCCTGTCGTACCGCCTCACTCGCCAGCTCTTGAGCGTGGCCGGGGCCTTCGGTGCGGGTGACATCCACCGCCCACCCCTGCGCGCGGAACGCGCGCGCGACCACTGCCTCGGCGCGTCGTGCGGCGCCTCGTCCCGCGGCGGGATTGAGGATGACGTAGGCATGAAGCACGCGGCAGACAAGATACAATCTCGTCTGCCGCGGAAGGACCTGCCGAGCTACAAGCGTTGAGCTAGTGGATCAGATACTGCTCTTCCCAGTCGATGGCGAATTCGACGCTGCAGCGGCCGCACATCATGCGGGTGGGCCGGCCACTCAGCGGGACGCGATCGCGGCACGAGGGGCAGACGGCATAGTGGTCACCAATGCCCAGGGAACGCGGCACGTTCCGGGGACGCGGCACGACCGTCCATTTACGCGGCGGCGAATTCGACATCTGCAGGAAGGCTCGGACAACCGCGACGGGTGTCCCTTTCACGTCGACCACGGCGGCGAGGCCTTGGGCCTTGATGAGCCGATACCAGGCGCCGCGACGCAAGTTGCAGTTCACATCGGCTTGTAAACGAGCCCACACCATCATTCACACTCGGGCGACGAGGGGACGACAAGAGTAATCGGCACCGACCGACTTCGAAGTGACGGCTGTCACCCGGCGTGTTTGACGCCGTTCCCTTCTTGCCAATTGATCTCGAACTCCTGCCGGCACCGCGCACACTCGAGTGCGCGCACCGTTGTTTTCTTCGGCAGCGGCGCCCGCGCACGGCAGTTCGGACACACGCCGTAGGTTCCCCGAAGATGCGGAGGCGCTTTGCGGTTTTCGGCCGAGCCCTGGACGACGCTCCAGGTTTGCGGAGGCCGTTGCTGAATCTCGAGCCAGGCTCGGAGCACGCCGACTTTACGGTGATTGATCTCGATAACTGCCTGAAGATCCGTCAGTTGGATGACGCGGTACCATGCACCGCGGCGCATCTTGAGGGGGACATCAGCCTGCAGGCGGGCAAATAACAACGCCATCACGGCTCCTGGCTAGGGGAGACGGGGAGACGAGAATGGGCGCGGGACCAATATAGTGATCAGCGCAAGCGGTGCTACATCAGGAATTGTCCCAGCCGATGTCAAAAAAACCATTGCATTTGGGACACCGCATGCTGGTCGCGCGGTCTTCGAGGCGGGCCCGCTCGCGGCAGTTGGGGCAGACACCATACCGCGCGCCCCAGGTGAGCGGGAGCCGCGCGGAGCGCGCCGGTCGCGGCACGACCGTCCAGCGCGTGGGCGGCGTCGGCAGGATCTCTAGTGTAGGGCGCGGGAACGCCGTCAGCGTGCCGTTGACATCGAGTACGGCCTCAACGGGTGTGAGCCGGATCACACGATACCACGCGCCGCGGCGCAAGTGGCCAGCTTCTGAAGGGCGCAGCCGAGCCCATTGCCCCGTAGCCATTGGTCCTCCGAAGCTCTGTGGTCAGGGTCCAGGAACTATCCGATACACCGCCCCATTCAACGTCACGATGTATAACTCTCCCTTCGCGTCCTGTCCAAACGAGACGACACTTCCGGAGGGCTGTAGCGTCGGCCAGGCTTGGGTGTTGGTGGCGACACCGCCTGGGAACTGGAAGCTCCTCACGAAGCTCGCGCAGTAATCGCTGTAGAGGTATTGCCCCACGAGCACGGCGATCCTGGTGCCGCGATACACATAGCCGCCGGTCACCGAACACCCGCCGCTCGCATGCGAGTACTCGACTACTGGCAGCGTCTTGCCGGTCTGGTTACAAGAGGTCGCGTTGTAGCAATGCAGCCCTTCCATCACGTTCCACCCGAAGTTCAAGCCCTTCCCGCGAAGATCCGTCGTGGATGAAACGTCCACTTCCTCGTAGAGATTCTGGCCGACGTCGCCGATGTAGAGATCGCCGGTCTCACGATCGAAGGAGTAGCGCCACGGATTACGGAGGCCGTACGACCAGACCTCGGGTGCGCCCGCTGTGCCGCTGGCGAATGGATTGTCCGTCGGAATCGCGTAGCCGCTCGCGCCATCCACATCCAGCCGCAACAGTTTCCCAAGCAGGGCATGCGTGTTCTGCCCATTCATGCCGGGATCGCCACTGCCCCCGCCATCGCCGGTCCCCGCGTACAGCTTGCCGTCGGGACCGAACTGCAGCTGGCCGCCATTGTGATTGTTCTGCCCTGGATGCGGCACCTTCAGGACGGTATCTGCGCTCGCCTCGTTGGCGGTTTCGGCGGTCGCGGCGTTGTAGCGAACGATGCGGATGTCGCCGGCCGGGTTCGTGAAATAGACGTAGAAGCGCCCGTTGGTCGCATACTGGGGATGAAATGCAACGCTGAGCAGCCCGCGCTCACCGCCTGACGAAATCTTCGCCGACACATCGAGGAACGGCGCCGCGAGCAACGTGTCGTGACGCAACACGCGGATGCGTCCGCCCTGCTCCACGACAAACAGGCGCGCGGTGTCGCCCGGCGTCGACGTGAGATACACCGGGCTCGTAAACGTCCCCAATGACTGCAGCGCGGGCCCCGGAGGAGGCGGCGGCGGCGGTGGCGGCGGATTCACCGTGCCGGTGCAGGCCGCGATCACAGCGATGACGAACAGGAATCGAAGCATCGATGCGATACACCGGGAACGGCGCCTGTGTTGCAATCGCCATGACCGGCGGTGGCGGGAGCGTGTAGGAATCGAACCTACCGAGCCCTTTTCAGGGCCCAAACAGTTTTGAAGACTGGTCAGGCCACCAGACCCAATCCGCTCCCGCGATTGCCGCGTGCTACTGCGTCACGGCGATCACGTCGATCTCGACGCGTGCCGCCTTGGGCAGACCCGCCGCCTGGGTCGTCGACCGTGCAGGCTTGTGCGCCCCGAAATGCTTCGCGTACACCTCATTCATCTGCGCGAAATCGGCCATGTCCGCCAGATACACCGTCGTCTTGACCACCTGCGCGAGCGACGTTCCAGCCGCCGCCAGCACCGCCTTGAGGTTCGCGAAGACCTGCTCCGTCTGCTCCGCCGTCGTGCGGCCCACGAGATCACCGCTCTTGGGGTCGAGCGCGACCTGGCCGGCGGTGAACACGAAGCGTTCGGTCGCGATCGCCTGGCTGTACGGGCCAATCGCTTTGGGGGCGGCGTCGGTCGCAATGATACGCATCAGAACAGTCCCTCGATCGTGCCGTCGGGAAGTAGCCGAATCCGTTCGGCCGCCGGAGTCTTGCCAAGTCCCGGCATCGTCAAGATGTCACCCGCGAGCGCCACGACGAAGCCGGCGCCGGCGGAGGGGAGAATGTCGCGCACATGCAGCGTGAACCCCGTAGGGGCGCCGAGCTGCGTAGGATCGTCGGAGAATGAGTACTGCGTCTTCGCCATGCAGACGGGCGTTTCCCCGAGGCCCAGCTTGGGGAGCAGCTCGAGCGCGCGGTCCGCCGCCGGCGCGAAGGAGACGCCACCGGCGCCGTAAATCTCGCGGGCAATCGTTTCGATCTTCTCGCGGATCGGGCGGCGCTCATCGTACAGCGGCTTGAACGCGGGCTTACTCGTCTTGAGGAGACCGAGCAACGACTCCGCGACCGCGACCCCGCCTTCCCCGCCCTTCTCCCACACGTCGCAGCGGACCACCTCGACGCCTTCCGCCGCGCCGACCGCGCGGACCGCCTCGACTTCTTCGTCGGAATCGGTGATGAATCGGTTGAGCGCGACCATCGCCGGGACGCCGAACTTCTTCACGTTGCGGATGTGACGACGGAGATTCTCGGAACCCCGCTGGACCGCGGCGGGGTCAGCGGTCGCCAGCCGATCCTTCTTCACGCCGCCGTGCATCTTGAGCGCCCGTACCGTGGCGACGATGATCGCCGCCTCCGGCTTGAGCCCGGTGAAGCGGCATTTGATGTCGAAAAACTTTTCGGCGCCCAAATCGGCGCCGAAACCTGCTTCCGTCAGGACGATGTCCGACAGCGCGAGTCCCAGCTTCGTCGCGGCCACCGAATTGCAGCCGTGGGCGATGTTGCCGAACGGGCCGCAATGAATGAGTGCCGGGCCGCCCTCGAGCGTCTGCACGAGATTCGGGTTGATCGCATCCTTGAGGAGCAGCGTCATGGCGCCTTGCGCCTTGAGATCGCTGGCGCGCGCGGCCGTCTTGTCCGGGCGCAGGCCGACGATGATGCGCGCGATGCGTTCTTCGAGGTCTTCGATTCCCGTGGCCAGCGCGAGAATCGCCATGATCTCCGAGCCGGGAATGATCACGAAGCGCTCTTCGCGCATGGGCCCGCCGGACAGGCCCCCCAGCCCCACGATGATGTTGCGCAACGCCCGGTCGTTCATGTCGATCGTGCGCGGCCAGATGACGCGCCGCACATCCAAGCCCAGCGCGTTGCCGTGATGGAGATGCGCGTCGAGCATCGCGGACAGCAGGTTGTGCGCGCTCGCAATGGCGTGGAAATCGCCGGTGAAGTGCAGGTTGATGTCTTCCATCGGGACGACCTGCGCATACCCGCCACCGGCCGCACCACCCTTCACGCCGAACACGGGACCGAGCGACGGCTCGCGCATCGCCAGGATGGCGTTCTTCCCGAGCCGCCGCAGCGCCTGGGTGATTCCCACGGTGACCGTGGACTTGCCTTCACCTGCCGGGGTCGGATTGATCCCGGTGACGAGCACGAGCCGGCCCTTGGCCGGGCGCTTGTGCAGCGCGCGCAGCGAAATCTTCGCCTTGTACTTCCCGTACAGCTCGAGCTCGTCGTCCGATAAGCCGAGCTCGGCCGCGACATCGCGAATAGGCCGGAGTTTTGCGGCCTGGGCGATGGCGATGTCGCTGGGCACTTTGGTAGCGGTGGCTGTCACAGGGAAGAATCGATCCGTGCACCGAAGCAGCGCCGGGCGTTTTCGGTGGTGCGCCGCGTCAGGTCCTCGAACGGCTCGCCGCGCAGCGCTGCCGCCCGCTCGGCCACGTCGCGCACGAAGCCGGGCTCGTTGCGCTTGCCGCGATGCGGCACCGGCGCGAGATAGGGTGCGTCCGTCTCGACCAACAGTCGGTCTGTCGGACAGTCGGTCAGTCGGTCTGTTCGAGCCCAATTCTTGAAGGTGATCATGCCGCTGAATGAGAAATATGCATTGATAGCCATGCCAGCTTCCCACACCGCGTCGCCGGATGAAAAGCTGTGGAGGACCACGACGGGCGGCCGCGGACCGAGCGCGCGCAACATTGCGGCCATATCGTCGTCGGCGTCGCGCGAGTGAACAATCACCGGCTTGCCGAGCTGCTGGCCAAGCTGCAGATGCTCCTCGAACGCGCGGCGCTGCGTTTCGCGCGGCGAGTGCGTGTAGTGGTAATCGAGCCCCGTCTCACCCACGGCCACGACTTCGGGAGCGCCCAGCAGCGCGCGGACCTGGTCCCGCACCTCATCCGACCAGCTGCTCGCTTCGTGCGGATGGACGCCTGCCGTCGCGGACCGTCCCGCGGCGCCGCGGGCGAGCGCGACCGCGCGCTCGCTGCCGGCCACCGACTCGGCGATCACCACGACGTGGCCGATCCCCGCGGCTTTGGCGCGGGCCAGCACGGCGTCGCGATCGGGATCGAACGCGGCATCGCCGAGGTGGCAGTGCGTGTCGACTAGCGTGCGGGCTGCGGGGAGCGGGACGACGCAGAAGAAGGTGGCGTCGCCGGCGTCGCCGGCACTGACGGGGTCGCCGGTGCCCGCGAGCCGAACGTCCGCGCGCCGCGCGCATCCTCACCCGGCCAGCGCTTCTCGATCCAGAGCAGCACGGGCGCGGCGATATAGATAGAAGAGAACGTGCCCGTGAAGATTCCGAACGACATGACCCAGGCGAACGGCCGGATCACCTCGCCGCCGAGGACCAGCAGCGCGAGCGTGGTGGCGAGCGTGGTGCCGTGCGTCAGTACTGAGCGCGGCAACGTTTCGTTGATCGACAGGTTCAGGATCTCGTACAGATTCTGGCGCCGGTATTTGCGCAGGTTCTCGCGCACGCGGTCGAAGATGATGATCGTGTCGTTCAGCGAGTACCCGACGACGGTGAGCACCGCGCCCACCACGACGAGACTGACTTCGAGATGCATGACGCTGATAAACGCAATCGTGGCCACGACGTCGTGCGCCGTCGCGACCACCGCGGCCAGACCGAACCGCCACTCGAAGCGGACGGCCAGATAGATGAGGGTCACGAGGAAGCTGAACAGGATGGCGAGGAGCGCTTTCCCCTGGAGCTCGCGGCCCACTTTGGGGCCCACCGCTTCCCGCCGTTCGATCCGGAACTGGCCCGCGCCGACGCTCTGGTCGAACGCCCGGCCCACCGCGTCGGCCACGGCTTGCGTCCCGGCCTCTCCTTCCGCGCTCGCCGCGCCGATCCGCGCGGTGACCACGAAGGAGGTGTCGGAGCCAAAATTCTTGAGCTCGGCGCCGTTGAGCCCGACCTTGTCGAGCGCGGCGCGGATGTCGGCGATCGGCACCTTGTGGGCTGCCTCGACTTGCACCAGCGTCCCGCCCGTGAATTCGATGCTGTAGTTCACGCCCCGCGTCACGAGGAAGACGAGGCCGACGAGCATGATGGCGCCCGTGAGCGAGAACGCCCAGCGCCGCCATTTGATGAAGTCATAGTTCGCGTTCGCGAAGAGTCTGATCATCAGATACTCAGGGTGACCATGTCGGGCCGCCGATTCAGCCAGATCAGGAACAAGGTTTTCACGACGAAAATCGCCGAGATCATCGACGCGATGATGCCGATAATCAGCGTGATGGCGAAGCCTTGCACCGGGCCGGTGCCGACCGCGTAGAGAATGAGCGCCGTCAGGATCGTACTCACGTTGGAGTCGACGATGGCATTCATCGCATGTAAGAAGCCATCATCGACGGCGAGCCGCAGCGATTTGCCGTGCACCAGCTCCTCGCGAATACGCTCGAAGATCAGCACGTTCGCATCCACCGCGATGCCGATCGACAACACGAATCCCGCGAGGCCGGGCAGCGTCAGGGTGAAGCCGAACGCCGCCAGGCCCGCCAGGGTGAACAGGCAATACAGCGTGAGCGCCGCGACGGCCAGGGCGCCGGACAGCCGGTAGTAGCCGATCATGATGACGACGACGAGCACCACGCCGACCACGCCTGCCAGCACGCCGTCGTGAATCGAGTCGGCTCCCAGGGATGCGCTGATCGTGCGCTCGTCGACGATGGAGAGCGGCGCGGGCAGGGCGCCGGCGCGCAGCACGAGCGCCAGGTCGCTCGCTTCCTGCAGCGGCTTGTTGCCGAGCTCGATTTGGCCGTTGGCGCCGATCTGGCCGCGGATCACCGGCGGTTGTCCCTGGACGCGGCCGTCGAGAATGATCGCCATGTAGTCGTTGATGTGGCGCGCGGTTTCATCGGAGAACTTCCGGGCCCCACGATGGCTGAGCTGGAACGGGACGATCGACTGATTCGTCACCGGGTCGCGCCGCGCGGTGGCCTTGACCAGCTCTTCGCCGGTGATGATCGGCCGGGATTCCACGGCGTACAGCGCGCGATAGGCGCGCGCGCCGCGCGATTCGGACTGCGAGCCCCAACGCAGATCGATGCCGCGCGGCATCGCCGCGCGCACGTCGGGCCGGTTGATGAGGCTGTCCACCAGCGGCCATTGCTCTTCCGGGACGAGATACTCGCCGGGGAGCTGACCCTGAAACAGCAGCGACGACAGCACGCCGGGCGTGTTCGCGTCGGTCGTCGAATCGCGCTCCGCCTTGCTCGAGTCCCCGCCGAACAGCTGCGACACGGCCGATGGCGGGGCGGCCCCGCGCGACTTGATGCCGGCGCGGCGCAGCGCCGCATCCATCTGCGGCAGCGCATCCTTGAACTGATTCTTCATGTCGGTGATGCGGAACTCGAGGAACGCCGTTCGCTGAATCACGCCCTTGGCTCGGGCGGGATCCTTCTCGCCGGCGAGCTCCACGATCAGCCGGCAGCGTCCCTGAATCTGCACGACCGGCTCGGTCGTGCCGAATTCGTCGATCCGCGTGCGCACCACGCGCTCGGCGCGCTGGATGGCGTCGGCGCAGTCCGGGACCGGCCCCTTGGACTGGTCCACCTCGAGCGCCAGGTGAATGCCCCCCTGGAGGTCGAGCCCCAGGTTGATCGGCACCCGGCGCACGGTCGTGTCTTTCATCGCGCCGCTGACGGAATCGCGGACGCGCATTTTTACGTTGCGCGGCACCAGTGAGATGATGCTCACGACGATCAACGCACCGATGACGTATAGCCGCTGACGAATCTTCCCCATCGCCTCGCTCTACCGGTTGAGGGTCGCCCGCGCCGCCTGGCGGTCGCGCTCGAGCTGCGCCACCAGGGCGTCGCGGGACGGGAACGCCTGCACTTCACGCAGGCGACGGACCCATTCCACGTCTACCGTTTCTCCGTACAACTCGCCGTCGAAATCGAACAAGTGCGCTTCGAGCGTGCGAGCCTGCTCACCAAATGTCGGCCGGGGGCCCTGATTCATCATCCCCCCGAATACTCGCCCATCTTTCAACTTCACCCGCACCGCATACACGCCGTCGGGCGGCAGCAGCTTCCGCGAATCGGGCGGCGCGAGGTTGATCGTCGGAATGCCGATCGTCCTGCCGCGTCCCGCGCCCCGCACCACCGTCCCCCGAATGCCGTACCGCCGTCCCAGCCAGCGCGCCGCGGAGTCCAGGTCTCCATGGGCGATCGCCGTCCGAATCAACGTCGACGAAATCGGTTGACCGTTGTCCCGCACGGCATCCACGACCGCCATGCCGAAGCCCTGCTTTCCCGCCAACCGCTCGACCAGCTCCACGTCGCCGGCTCGCCCGCGGCCAACCCGTGATCGTATCCCATCACGAGCTCGCGCATCGCATACTCGTCGCACAGTCGCCGGACGAAGGCTTCCGCGTCGAGCTGGGCCACGGCCGGCGTGAACGGCATCAGCACGAACCGATCGATGCCGCTCGCCCGCACCGCCGCTTCCTTTTCCTCAGGCAGCGACAAGAGCTTTGGCGCCGCCGCCGGATTCACCACCGCGAGCGGATGCGGGTCGAACGTGACCAACACACTCGCGAGTTTGCCCGCTCGCGCCCGCCGCTGCACTTCCGCGAGCACCGCCTGATGGCCGCGGTGCAGACCATCGAAGGTACCCATCGTGACGACGGTCGCTTGCGACATCAGCCTTCCGCCACCACCACGCGGGGCTTGAGAAGGTCGCCTACTTGGTCTGCTACCGCCACCAACTCATCGCCCGAAAACAGCGCTATCGGGGATCCGGTATTGGCTATCGGGTCGCCCGTGATTGGGCGACCGTGTACCACGGCATCCCGCTCCTTCTTATCTAGCTGGCGTCGCGGCATGTCCGCGACCAGCACCGCCGCATCCTGCAACGCCGCCTTCGTCACCGCCTCGGGCGCCACCGCATCCCCGAGGAGGAGCGGCCCCACGGCGGTGCGGCGCAGCGCGGTGAGATGGGCACCGCAGCCCAGCTTCGCGCCGATGTCGCGCGCCAGCGACCGCACGTACGTTCCTGCGCTCACAGTCGCCCGAAATCGCAAATCCGGCACTGCCGCTTCCACGATCTCCAGCTCGCGGATCTCGACCGGCCGCGGTTCGGGCGTGACGACTTCGCCGCGTCGCGCGCGCCGGTACGCCCGCTCGCCTTCGATCTTCACCGCCGAGTACGCCGGCGGCCGCTGTTCGTACGCGCCGCGGAAGCTGCCGATCACGTCGGCGAGCTGCGCTGGCGTGATGGCCGTCCACGGCGCGGTGGCCACCACGGCGCCGGTCAGGTCATCGGTATCGGTCGTGACGCCGAGGCGGATGACGCCTTCGTACGTCTTCGGCCACTCCGCGGCGAACGGCGCCAGCCGCGTCGCCCGCCCGACGACCAGCACCAGCAGCCCTTTCGCGAACGGATCCAGCGTGCCCAGATGCCCCACGCGCTGTTCGCCGAGCGCGCGACGGACGATGTCGACGACGTCATGGGACGTGGGGCCGGCCGGTTTGGCCGCCAGGACGAGCCCACCGTTGCTCAGTCGTCCGTCTCCTTCAGCTCCTTCAACACGCGATCGATGTGCTGCGCGTGCTCGATGCCGCGGTCCAGATGGAAATGCAGCTCCGGGCTCGTCCGCAAATTCAGCTCCTTCGACAGCTGCGCCCGCAGAAACCGCGCGGCGCTCGCCAGTCCCTCGAGCGACTTTGCCTTTTCTTCGTCGGAGCCCATGACGCTCACGCGCACGTTGGCGTGCGACAGATCGGGCGAGACCTCGACGCCGGTGACCGTGACGAACCCGATCCGCGGATCGCGCACGTCGCCGGTGAGGAACACGCCCACGGCGTGGCGGATCAATTCGCTCAGGCGCTCGGGACGATGGCTGCGACGCTTCATCTCAGAGATAGCTCGTGCTGGTGTCGACGATGCGCGCGCCGTCCGCCCCGGCGACCAGCTGGTCCGCCTCGCGCAACACGCTCTCGGCGTGGCGCCGGTCGGTGCTCACGACGGCGGCCGTCAGCTCGGCGCGCTGCCACAGATCCTGATGCCCCGTCTCGGCGACGGACACGTTGAAGCGGTTGTGCATCCGATCCTTGAGGCTCTTCACGATCGTGCGCTTGTCCTTCAGCGACTGGCACGCCGGAAGATGCAGCTCCCACACCGTCACCCCCACGATCACGACTCAGCAGCGCTGAGGGACCGCGCGACCTCCTCGATGCGGTACGACTCGATCAGGTCGCTCACTTTGACGTCGTTGAAATTCTCGATGCCGATGCCGCACTCGAAACCCTCGCGGACTTCGCGCACGTCGTCCTTGAAGCGCTTCAGCGAGGCGAGCGTGCCGTCGTACACCTCGACCCCGTTGCGGATGACGCGTACCCGCCCGGTGCGCGGAATCACGCCGCTCCGCACGAAGCAGCCGGCGATCGTGCCGATCTTGGCGATCTTGAAAATCTGCCGGACTTCCGCCTCGCCCAGCACCACTTCCTTCTTCTCGGGAGCGAGCAGGCCTTCCATGGCCAGCTTCACCTCTTCCACCGCCTCGTAAATGATGCGGTAGGTGCGGATCTCCACGCGCTCGCGGTCCGCCGCGGCGCGCGCGTTGGAATCGGGGCGCACGTGGAAGCCGACGATGATCGCGCCGGAGGCACGCGCGAGCAGCACGTCCGATTCGGTGATTGCGCCGACGCCGCGGTGCACCACTTCGACTTTCACCTCGGCCGTGGAGAGCTGCGCCAACGCGTCCGCGAGCGCCTCGGCGGGGCCGCCCTGGTCGGCCTTGATGATGAGCCGCAAGGTCGCCACGCCGCCCGCCGCCGCCTCGGCCATGAAGTCTTCGAGCGTCTTCACGCGGCCGGAGCGGCGATGCTGCGCCTCGCGCTCGAGCCGCTGCCGCTTCTGCGCGATATCGCGCGCTGCTGCGGCGTCGTCCATCGCCAGGAACGTGTCACCCGCTTCGGGCACACCCTCGAAGCCGAGGATCTGTACCGGCGTGGAGGGTCCGACTTCGGTCTCGGGGCCGCCGCGCTCGTCGTACATCGCGCGCACACGGCCCGAGTACTGGCCGCAAATGAAGTCGTCGCCGATATGCAGCGTACCGTTCTGGACGAGGATCGTCGCGAGCGCACCCTTGCCCGGGTCGAGCTGCGCTTCGAGCACCGTCCCTTGCGCTTTGCGGTCGGGATTCGCCTTGAGGTCGAGCAGCTCGGCCTGGAGCAGGATCTGATCCAGCAGGGCGTCGACGTTGGTGCCCTTCTTGGCGGAGATCGCCGTCATGAGCGTGGTGCCGCCGAACTCTTCGAGCACGACGCCGTGCGTCAACAGGTCCTGCTTGACCTTCTGCACGTTCGCCGTCGGCAGATCGATCTTGTTGATGGCGACGACGAGCGGCACGCCGGCGTTCTTGGCGTGCGAAATGGCCTCGACCGTCTGCGGCATGATCGCGTCATCCGCGGCGACGACCAGCACCACGATGTCCGTCACCTGGGCGCCGCGGGCACGCATGGCCGTGAACGCTTCGTGGCCCGGCGTGTCGAGGAACGTGATCTTGCGGCCGTCCTTGAGCGTGACCTGGTAGGCGCCGATGTGCTGCGTGATGCCGCCCGCTTCCCCCGCGACGACGTTGGCTTTGCGGACGTAGTCGAGCAGCGACGTTTTGCCGTGGTCGACGTGACCCATGATCGTGACGACCGGCGGCCGCGGCTTCAGCGTCTCGTCCGCGTCCTTCGTCTCTTCGGTCTGAGTGGTCGCGTACTCTTCTTCCCGTACCGCCTGGAAGCTGAACGCCGAGGCGATCAGCTCGATCATGTCGAAGTCGAGCCGCTGATTGATCGTCACCATCTGACCGAGCTCTTTAAACGCGAACGTCACGATCTGGGTCGGCGGCACCTTCAGTGTGTTCGCGAGCTCGGACACGGTGATGAACTCCGTCACGCGCACGAGCGTCTTCTCGCGCTCGCGCTCCTCACGGCGGCGTTCTTCCTGCGTCTCGCGGAACGTGGGGCCCTCTTCACGACGGTGCACGCCCTTCTTGCCGACCGGCGCCTTCAGCGTGGCGAGGGTCCGCGAGATGTTCTGGGCGACCGCTTCCTGATCGACGAGCGACTTCTTGCCCTTCTTCCGTTTCTTGCCCTTCTCGCGCCGGCGCTCATCGAGCGGCGGCGCGCCCGGGGCGGCCGACGCCACGGGCCGCGGCGGCACGGCGGAGCCCCCTCCTCCACCCCCGCCACCCGGACCTGACGGCGTTCCGCGGGCGACAGGGCGCGGGCGGACCGGCGTCGGGATGAACGGCCGAGGCGGAGGAGACGACGGCGTCGTAAAGATCGGCGAAGGGGCGGCGGAGGGCGGCGAAGGCGCAAACGTCAAGCTCGCCGCTGGCGCTGCGGACTCGGCCGATTCGGCCGGCGCGAGATCCTTGAACAGCGCGGCAGCCCGCTCCTCGAGCGATGGTGCTGCCTTCTCTTCCTCCTGCTCGCGGACAGCCGTCTCGAGCGCCAGGCGCGCGCGCTCGGCCTCGGCGGCTTCGGCCGCGGCCACTTCGGCGGCGGCGGCATCGGCGGCGGCGACCTCGGCGGCGGTGCGACGGCGGCGCTTGGGACGGTTATCCCCCACGGCGACGGGCTCCGGAGCGAGCTCGACCATCTTGGCCGCGGCGCGACGCCGCTTGGGCGGCGCGGTGGGCTGTTTTTGCTTGCGCTTGTCGCGCTCCCAGCGCGCGCGCATCAGCGACACCTGCTCGTCCTTGAGTGGCGTCAGGTGACTGCGCACGAAAATGTCCATCTCCTTGAGCATGCCCATCAGCTGCTCGCTGGAGATTCCGAACTCCGCTGCTAGATCATGAATCCGCGTCGTTGCCACTCGTACTCCTCCGCTATCTGCCATCAGCCGTCTACCATCAGTCCGCGCGCGAGCGCCGCATCAGCCACACCAACCGCCTGAACGGGCGGCCGGCCGAGTCCCGCCCCCAACTCTGTCGCGACCGGCCCACGCAGAACCGGAATTCCCTTTGCCTCTGCGAGCCGTGTGACTTTCTCCATGGTGCGCTCTCCCGCATCCGCCGCCAGCACCACACACATCAGCTTTCCGCGCTGCAATCCTGCTCGCACACCCGCGACACCGATGACGACATTTCCTGCCCGCACGCCGAGTCCCAAGAGTCGGACAATCCGTGCACTCACACGGAGGCGTTGGGGGCCGCGGGGGCCGCGGGGGCCGCCGGAGTCGGGGGGGCCGGGGGTGCTGCCGTCCCGGGCTCCTCGTCTCCGCCTTCTTCAGTCATCTCATTGAGGAAGGCCATCATCTTCTCGGCCAGATCGGGCGTCATGCCCGGGATCTGGTCAACGTCCTCGCGCTCCAAATCGAGAATGTCCTGGAGCGTCTTCTTGCCGGCCTGCTCGAGCACGGCCACCAGCTCGGGCGACAAACCTTTCATTTCGGTGAGCGCCACCTGCGTGACCGACGATTGATCCGGCGGCGGCAGCGGCGCGAACAGCGGGCCTTCCCCGCCGCGCTCCAACCACTCGCGGCTTGAATAGAGGTCGACCTTCCAACCTGTCAGCTCGGACGCCAGCCGCACGTTCTGGCCGTTGCGGCCGATCGCCAGCGACAGCTGGTCCTCGTCCACGATCGCCTGAATCGTTTTCGACTCGGGATCGGAGAAGACGCGGGCGACGCGGGCCGGCGCCAACGACAGCTTGGCGAACCGCTCGGGGTCGGACGACCACGGGACGATGTCGATGCGCTCGCCGTTGAGCTCGTTCACGACCGCCTGGACGCGCGAGCCTTTCAATCCCACGCACGCGCCGACCGGATCGATGCCGTCGTCGCGCGACCACACCGCGATCTTGGTGCGGCTGCCCGCTTCCCGTGCGGTGGCGCGGATCTCGACGATCTGCTGCTGAATTTCTGGCACTTCCAGCTTGAACAGCGCTTTGACAAACAGCGGGTCCGCACGCGACAAAATGAGCCGCGGGCCTTTCGGCGTTTCCTCGATCCGCTTCAGCACCGCCCGAATCGTATCGCCCTGATGGAAGTGCTCGCGATGATTCTGATCGCGGTACGGGATGATCGCTTCGGCTTCACGGAACTTATTGAGCATGACGACGATTTTGCCGCGCTCGATCTGTTGGACCTCACCCGAGAGCAGCTCGCCCACCTTGCCGGAGAACTCCTCCCGGATGCGGGAGCGCTCGCCTTCCCGGACGCGCTGGATGATGCGCTGCTTCGCCGCCTGGACCGCGGTCCGTCCGAACTGCTCGAACGGGACTTCTTCTTCAAGCACGTCCCCGGGCGCGAAGTCAGGATCCTCGTACCGCGCTTCCTCGAGCGAGACCTGGGTCCCCGGATCCTCGATGGTTTCGACCACCGTCTTGAGGACCACGATCCGGATCGATCCCTTCATCTCGTCGATCCCGATCTCGGCACGGACGTTGGGTCCGTAGCGCTTTACGAGCGCGGCATGGAGCCCGTCCTTGAGCAGGTCGATCAGCTCGCCGCGCTCAAGCTGCTTGGTGCTCGTCAGCTCTTTGATTGCGGAGACAACGTCAGTCGCATTTGCCATCACAAGTCCTTGTCGGCCATCAGCCATCAGCCGTCTGTATCGCTCGCGAGGCGAGCATCCCGTACGTCCGAGAGCCTATATTCGCGCTCAGCACCACCCTGCGCCTGCAGCACCACGATCTCCGCGGTCGGCACGGCGATGATGCGCGCCCGTACCCGCCCCACGCCCGCCAGTTTCACATTGACGTCGCGGCCCACGAACTGCACCCAATGGCGATGCCAGCGCACGGGCCGTTCGATCCCCGGGCTCGACACCTCCAAGACATACTTATTGCCCAGGGGACCGCCTGCATCGAGCCATTGTTCGAGCGCCCGACTGGCCCGGCTGCAGTCTTCGACCGTGACGTTCCGTGGCGGACAGTCAATGCGAACTTGGACGAGCGGTCGATTCGGCGTACCGCCGATGCGCAGGTCGGCCAGATCGAACCCCAATGCTTCGAGCCGGGTCCGAAAGGCCTCGACAAGACTCTCAGTGAGCATAAAAAAAAGCGCGGGCCGAACTTCGCCCGCTGCAGGGTGGGAATGTAGCCCGGCTCTCCCCTATGTCAACCGAGCGCTCGCCCGATGTACGCGACCATCCGTCCATCCCGCCCGCGCGAGGCGCGATGCGAGAAGAACCGGCCCCGCTCCTCGGCGCTGCACGACGGCGAAACCGTGATCTCCTCGATGCCCAGCTTGCGCGCCTGTTGCGCCAGGATCGCCCGCAGGTCCAGCAGCACCGTTCCGCTCAGTCCAAAACGTACCGCGACCTCAGAACCGACTTCATAACACTTGCCACAAATACCTACGCCGCAATGCATTACGATATCGCTTCCCTTTGCGAAGCCGCGCCACTTCAGCAGCTCGACGCATTGCTCCAGGATGCCGTCGGCTGTCCCACGCCAGCCCGCGTGGACGAGCGCGATGGCGCCCTTCTCTGGGACCGTGAGGTACACCGGGATGCAGTCGGCGACGGTCACCGTGAGCAGCACGCCGCGCTCTCTCGTCGCGTGTCCATCGACGCCGTCGAGGATGAGCCAGCCGTCCGGCAGCGCGTCGTGCCAGTGCACGTCGGTGCCGTGCACCTGATGCGCCAGCACCGTCGCGGGAAAGCGCTCGCCGAACGCGGCCCGGAACGCGCGCCAGCGGCCGATGACCTGTCCGACCGGTTCGTCACTCCAGAGCCCAAGGCTGAGCGGACGCGTCGTGATCCCGGCGACGACCCCATAGCGCTCGGCCCACTCCGCCAACTCGAGCCGCGGGACGGCGGCATCGCCGGCGGGAAGTTCGGCGAGTTCGAGCGCGGG